>Ga0209780_1003972_pt1 | contig 11257 bp, 8 predicted proteins | sample WorMetexBAHAMAS2_FD_187384 | JGI IMG/M metagenome (GOLD analysis project Ga0209780, IMG submission 187384) | Marine gutless worms symbiont microbial communities from Max Planck institute for Marine Microbiology, Germany - Inanidrilus exumae... | ecosystem: Host-associated > Annelida > Digestive...
TACCTTATGATTCGGACTTTCTAATACGTTTACTTTACAAATATTCCTATTAACCCAATTCCCTTTAGTCTATATCTTTCATTTACTATTGTTCGTTCATCTACTATCTTGTTTATATTTTGCGTGTCTTTTATTTATTATTTGCGACATGTCAAACTTTTTATTAAACGAATATGAATGAATGAGGTTGTGTAAGATGTATTTTCAAATGGCGCTTGAATGTGTCAGTAGTTAGGAAAAGTCTTGTGGCAAGAAAAAGTCTAAAGATAGTCAGATTGTACAATACGGTGTATTTACTTGCACTCAAAAGCTGATGCTATGGCCAGCTTAATCTAGCGCACGGCACAGAGCGAAAAATAAGGAAAATTAAAAACCAAAACCGAGTAGCTCAGAAGAAACGATCTGGACAGCAGAAACGGTCAACACATCTAGAGGACATTTTGGTGTATACGCAGTCGAGAAGTTGTTGTGATGTGTTGAATGTTGTAGGTCACCAGCATTCATTTTGGGTCGAGTGCTTAGCTCTGGGTGAAGAGGTACAGTTCTTGTTTTGATATTCGTAGTAAACGACTTTCTGTTGTTACGACAGAGTTTCAGTTGAAACATAGAAGTCTCTAATGTAGTAAAAGGATCCAACAGTAATTGTAATGTTTCTGAATGATGTGGACAAAAACATAGATCAGTGAACAAAACAACAGAAAAGACTCGCATATCTATGTTGTGCAATATGTTTATTATAAAAGCAGCGAGCATTTGCTAGCCTTTGTCTTTTGTACTGTGTAATTGTATAAAGCAAATGAACCGCGCAGTATACGCTGTAGACCAACGTCTGTCTGTCTGTACGTTAATAGATGATATTGTATCAAAACAGCTGAATGGATGAAGCAGGTTTTGGCACAGCGATTGCCTTTGGCTCATCCTACACTGTGTTTTAGGGATATTTGGATATCCAGAAATGCGGTACTTCCTCTTACTACCTTGTCCTTAGCCATTTTTCTCCTTTTGCACCACAGCATGTTGACTATCACAATATTGGCAATTTAGTTTGACCATTGCAAGTTTATCACAAGTTTGTCACAGTCTTGTTTGTCATAGCATGTTGGCTGTGACATGCAACATGTGCAGTTTGTCTGCGACAGCTGAGACTTGTGTAAATAGGGTGTCGCCAAAATGGGACGTAACACTACTGGCCCGCCATGCAGTGTTACCGTGGAGCTATAATTAGACTGGAGGCGGCATGACGTCATTGCCTGGTCTGCCCGGGTGAAGCCGCTTGCAGGCCCGCCGTATAATGTTACAGACGATGATGACAGACGCCAACAAGTGTTACTATTCTGGCCACCTGCACTATGTGTTGTCGGGCCAGTAGTAAGTGTGTATGAATAAGAGGAAGAGTGTAATTGACAATATGCACAATCTGTGTGAAGGGTCAGTTTTGTAGTAGTATGTTATATAAATAGTTGCGTAATTGTTGTGTGTTGATTAAGTGTAGTAAATTGCGAGTGTGCGTTTATTGTTCAACAGATATTGACTTTGACTGTTGGGAATGAGCCGACTGCGAAAAATAAATATCCTGCCATTTTACAAGCCACTGTTAGGTTGGTTATTATTTGTAACAGTAAACTGTTAGATGATAGTATTTTTTAATTAATAATAATAATAATAATAATAATAGGCACGATATGTCTTGCCATAAGGCCATAACTTCAAAAGCGGTGAAAGCTCGGTGATTTGGTAGACACAGAGCACACTAGTCACGGTTTTGTTTTGTTGGAAAACTGTTTTGTCATTATCGAATGTGTGGGGGACCCGACTGAATCCACACGTGGAAATAATTACCATTTGAACAGAAGTTAAGAGAGTTGTGGTACATTGCCATATGATGTAATGTTTGTTGCCACTCTACTTGTGTCACTGGCTGCAGTTACTGAGTCATGGCTAGAACAATCAGGTGCAATGAATTGGATTTGTCACTTGCTTTATGTTTTATCACGTGCATTGTTGGAAGTTTTTCTTGTCAACAGTTTCAGCAGTTAATGCATTCTTACATGTGGTACTTTGGTTCTGTGCTGTCATACTCCAACAAGCATGTCTCGATGCTGTGAAGGTTTGCCTGTGAAGAGCCAGTTGGACTGCATGTCGTTCCACTTCTCAGTTACCCTGAAGGACTTCCTCCGTGTCCGATATCAGCTGAAGTTGATGATCCAGTATGTACAAACGTTACGTTTAAGCATAATTGTACAGAACTACAACAGAACATACCCGCATGCCTGGTCATAAGTTTCTGAAGCTGGCTGTCAAGATATGGTCAGGGGAACTTAAAGATGCTGGCCAGCATAGAGCACCAGGATGTCTGTTTAACGCTTGTTTAGCACACGTCAATTCCGATCGACCGATACAGTGACGTGCATCGTCCGACGTTCAAATAACAGTTTCGGCGACTGGTGTTTTGCAGCTGCTGGACCACGTGTGTGGAACATGCTGCCAATTCTGTGTGACAGTCTCGGACAGTTTAAACGGTTGCTGAAGACCCATCTGTTTGGTGTTTGGGACTGTGGCGATTTGTGACGCCTTAGTTGGGAACGCCATGTATCAATCATCTTACTTACTTACTTGCCTGTGTGTAACAGATTGGGAATGGCTGAACTGAATAGACAAATTGAGACATGCGGTGTCTGTGTGATAGGCAAAAGTGATTGATGAATTGAATTATGGCAGGTGCTTGAATTTATACTGACGTTTCTTTTGACTACAAGAAACTTTCTGTCAATGATGGGCACTGTCGGTAGTGAGTTTGCATGTAGTCGTAACAGTGCTTTGAGATATAGTGACAACAACCAACCTCCGTTAAATGGCTTTTTTCCCATATGAACTTGGGTCAACTGGCTCCGTCTTGGTTTTCTTCTCAAACTTGTTCTACATATGTTGTTGTTATCGTGTGCATTACGAGCCATGTGAGCCAGAGGTAACTATCAGAGATTAATACCAAAGGACTTTTACGTTGTGGATGAGCTTCCTGCATGCAACCAATGGTGTACAGTAGATGTAGAATATCGCAAAATAATGTGATGTGTTTGTTGAAAGCATTTATGGATGCCGGTTTTTTTGCTTGGACTAATCAGCATGTTATAAATTTGTTTTATATTGTATTGTATGGAAATTTTGTGTATAGTTTTATGAGTTGGATTTGTGAGAATCAGGCATCTCGGTGACTTAGTGGTATACGGTGTTGGTGTTCACTGTATGTCTAGGTGCCTGTGCCGCTGGTGGAGCATGCCGTAGTGTCCGTCTCGGTGTTGGATAAACTCGGTCGCAAGTTTGACAACTTCTCGTCAGTATTCGTGGAATGGAAGTTCTCGGATCCGTCACTCGGAAACTTAGATCAAGTTTTCAATGGTGGCTCTGATGACCCTGGTCAACGAACTGAATACCGACGTAAGTTTTTTTGCCTCAGAAGCATTAACGTGAACATGTTTCAGTTCCGAAGCGACTGATTTTGATACGGCTTTTAAATATATGCTCGTTTCTAATTGACCAGTTTGTCTTCTGGATTTACTGCAGGTTGAGTCCTGTTCTGCAATGAGAACTTTGCGGGAAAATTGAAACGGCTGTTTACGGGCCAGATAACCATTCAGTATGTTGACATGTTTCGGTGACAGCAAGGACATTAAAAACCACTGCCACTAATCCCAAAAGGTTCTCTTCTGTGACAAGTGGAGAAGATAGGAAGCCGAGGATCACATTTTATATTAGCTTTTTAGCCTTGGTTTTCCATTTCCCTCTTTAACATTTGTTAGTTATTACGTGATTTTATTGCTAGTTAACTTTTTGTCGCGCCGAATAGCCTGCAATGTGCTGAATTCCTGGTAAGAAAAACTACTCACATTATGGTGCTTGTGACAAGTTATCACAGGAATCAGCATACTGCACAGATGACCCTAAAGGCGCAATATGACCTATATTGTGTTTAAAGTGCCGTTAAACTCTAACCAACCTGTTAAACATTGACTGCGGCCACTTTGTGATTAACTTAGCAATTTACAAAAACTGCTTAGGCAGTAGCAGTGTAAAAATAACATTCTAGCAGAAATGAATATACAGTATTGAAATGCAGTTCGGCATTTGTAGAATACATCCGGGTGTCCCTGAAAGGACGGACGGGGCATTTGTCTGTTACGGCAACTGTTAACCGCTACAGCCCTCGACACATTGAAAAGCTGTCAAAAAAGCCATCGGTAAGTGTATGTGTATAGTTCTCTTTTTTATCATCTACAGATGACAAACTGTCCCTGAAGTGGGCGTTGTCAGGTCATGTGAATTATTTAAATTTTGGTGGGCACCAATCATATCTCCGGAACGGCTGAAGCTGGAATCGTCAAATTTTTCACACATTTAGACTATACTAAGTCCTAGCTTTTGGATGACAAACCACCCCTAAAAGGGTCATAATCAGGATCACATGATCCATTTTCAATTTTGATGCTCGCAAACATATCTCTTGAACAGCTAAAGTGAGAGTCGCAGAATATATCAGGTGTTAGACTTGGGATGACACTAATGGGCGTGGTCAGGGTCACGTGACCCGTTTTTTAAATTTTGGTCCCCAGTCATATCTTTGGAATCGGTGAAGCTAGGCACTTCAGATTTCATGCACTGGTTGATACAGAGGAGTACTAGTGCATGCATGATAGATTACCTATGAAACGGATGTGTTCAGGGTCACGTGACATCTTTAATTTTCGCAGCGAAATTTGGTGTGGTATAATACACCATGGGTCTATTTTGTTGTGCCATATTTGGCCGTGATCAGGGAAGGGTGTGGGTATACGGGTACAGGAGTCCCCAAAATATTGTAACTATTGCATTTTTCACATTTTTGGCAGTTTTTTTGGCCCAGATGGGCAATGTTATATACCAGTTAGGGTGAAATTTGATAGGTACAGTACACCATGGATCCACTCAGTCATGCCAAATAAGGCCCTGACTGGAGAAGGGATGTGGGTACAGGAGCCCCCAAACTTGAAAATTTGGTACATATTAAGGTTTTTCAGCAGTTTTTCGGTGCAAATGGCCGACGATATATACTGATTAGGGTTCCCTTCCCATCCCTTCTCTTTCCTTACTCTGCCTTCCCTTTTCTCCACTTCCACCCCATCCTTTTTTCCTTCCCCTTCCCTGTCCTATTCCAACCCTCCACTCCTCTTTCTTTCTTTTCCTTCCCCTCCCCTTTTTCTTTAGCAGTGGTATAATTACATGTTGCCACTATTGCAGCAGCTTAGCGATGCTTATGTTTTCTAGTTGAATTTTCTTTTGTAGCTGTCGTCACCAATTAGCAGGACTCGTATTCTGGATTTGATCAAGTATCCATCTTTTTCACAGTCACACATGAGTATCTACAATCATCCTAAGAACAAGGTAATTATCGTGTCAAAATGTTTTGTTTTATTTCACTTATTGACACTTTTATGGAGTGTTATCTTGTTGTTGGAAATTGTCAAGACTCGTACATAATAACATTTTAGTGGTCATTTTCGTTGACCCTTGAGTTTCTTTTTGCACTTATTCCGGGATGGACCAAAACTTATCGTATCCTGCTTGTTTGTCTTATTAGAACTTTGTCAGATGTGCCATTATCCTAATAACAGTCATTGTACAATGGTAGAGGTTGATGAAACATGGATGTGATCTGGCATTATCTCTTTCTCCAGGCAACTCCCTTGTTTCCTTATGGTGTGACCGTAGTATGCTAGCGGAGTCACGAGTCTGGGATTTTTAAGGGCTGGAGTCGGAGTCCCAATTTTTTTCTACTCTGGAGTCAAAGAGTCCCACAAAACGTGAGGACTCCGCATCCCTGCTACTGACTGTCGTCTTCTGTTTACTTCTGGCAAGACTTTCACAGTCACTGGTTGTGTCTGTTTGCAGGCATTGATGCATATTTCTGATGGTTCTGGGCATTTCCACCTGAGTCGTGATCCACCGCCACCATACACAGCGAACATCACATACACTAAAAAGCAGCCAAGACAGATTCCTGTAAGTCGCATGGTAGCTGGTCCTACATATATATGATTAGCACAAACAACATGTTTTTGCAGTTTGAAATTTAGTGTCATAGTCAAAATAAGTAATTGTTAATTGGTTTGTAAGTGTTCTATGAGAATGCCATTGGTCCAAATCATGGGACATAACTCGGTGCATTCGTAGTAATAGGAAGTGATATTTTTTATGCTAGTAATTGTTAGCTTGAACTGCTTCTTATTCATTTGTTATTTCCTAGATAATAGAGGCAGATGTAAAAGTGTTATTCTGTAGATAGTTTACTGATTTGTCAGTACTTTTACATTGTCAGGGTCATATGTCATAGCTCACAGTTCAATATCACATGAGGATAAGCTGTTGTCAAAGAGCTTGGTGCGAGCTTTTTCACTTGAAGCAGTTTATTGAAGTTTAGATGGGAGACCCATCCTGCTGTTTGAGTAATAGGAAGGCATCCCATCAAGCCTGAAATAAACTGCTCCAAGCAAAAAGGCCATCATTTGAGGTCGCACCAAGCTGTTTGGCAATAGTTTATACTCTTGTAACGTTGAAATTTGATTCATGAGCTTGATGTATGAACTTGAACAAGATAGGATCAGGTTGAACCAGCATGCCAATTGTCTAAATCATTGCATTAGAAAGTTATTGTCTGCCCCATACGTTCTCTGGGTTAGTAATGTGCTGTGATTTGTGTTGATTTCAGTGCTACATAAATTGTCTGTTTGTGTTATTACTTAACTTCTTTCTTTACTTGCTTCTGTCCTGATGCATTTTTTCTTACTTATATGCTTCCATATTCGTTTACTTCCTTACTTTACACTTCTTCCAGAATTGGCCTGTTCCGTTTCCAGGCCAGAGGTCGTAGGAGGCGACCAAACCTGGCTTTAGTTTTCTTGGTTCATTTTTTGTTGTAGTATATTTTGTTACCGATACATGTTTGATTTTGTTGTGTTTGTTTTAGTTTTACAGTTCTAAGCCAATGATTGTCTAGAAAGATCATCTCCAAAATAATATGTTTCTGTGTCGGGTGGATGTAAAACCTTAACTCAATCAATCAATTTATTGTCTGGGCACACACACAACTAACCAGCTGCGCTGCTGGGCCACCAAAGATTCATCATGATTCTGGCACTGTATAAATCCTTTATTACTTACTTCCTTGCTTTCTTCCTTTCTTATTTGATTACTTTTTTGCGTATTTATTTACTTCCTTAAAAATGGCCCATTCCATGTCCAGGCTGGAGGTTGTAAGAAGCAACCAAACCTAACTTTAGTTTTGTGTGTGTGTATTTTGTGTTATAGTATCTTTTGTTATTGATGCATGGTTGCTTTTATTGTGTTAGACTTAGTTTTTCAGTACAAAGCCAAGCGATTGGCTGCGAAGAACGTCCTCAAACGTATTTTTTCGGGTGGGACATAACTTGGTCGATCAATCAATAACAGTCCATCACATGATGGAGTGACTGCAGAACAGTTAAAAACAAGAATGGAATGTGCATGCATTGTAGATTATTCCGTTACGAGAAGGATCACTACAACTCACCGCTACAGATCTCTGTCTTCCGGCTTCCTCGTCGGCTACAGCAACTGTCGTCATTTCGGACATTGGAAGCATTGTCGTAGACGTCGTTGATAAAGTTCAGCAGGACAACGAAATCTCGGCTCATGTCCAAGTGCTCGACTACGGCCAGCGTCCAATCCTTCGCGACCATTTCAGTTTGATGGACTTGCGCCTCGTTGCTGGATCTGACATAATTTCTGTTTGGTGAGCACCGCGGCAGTATTTTTGCAGAGCTGTAAAATGTGCACAAAATATGCGGTAGCGTATGATATGCCAGATCTGTAGCAGTTTATTAGTTTATTTGAGGTTTTTGTCTTTCTGTTTTGTCTCTATGACTATGCACGATTGCCAGTATGCCTACTTATAACAACATTTCATCAGTATTTGGCTGCAACTAATCACAAATGGTTAGATGTCCTGCTTTTTCTGGAAAATATAGTCCATTATTTAGTAAGATCTTAGCAGAATGGCTGCGAAAAACGTCTCCAAAAGTATTTTGTCGAGTGGGACATAACTCAGTCGATCAGTCAATAGCAGAATATCGTAGAGTGTAATTGACAGAGAGCTTGTGGTGGATCTGTTAAATATGTAACATAACTGCTGGCAATAATTGTGATTTGTCTATGTTCTCCAACACCATTGACGTACCATCTTCCGTATAAACATGCGCCCCAAAATGAGCATACTTGCCTTTGTTGCCTTCCCACCCAACAGCTTTGGCGAACGCATTGTGTTTTTGGACTGTCCTGTTTGTCTGTCCATTCATTTGTTAGTTTGTTTGTCTGTTCATACGGACAGATATCGTTACCACAGTATCTCATGAAAGCCTTCAACAATTTTGATAAAATTGACAGGGAATATTCTCAAGCAATTGCTGATGTCATGATCAGATTCTGGAGGTCAAGGTCACAGCAGGCCATCGATGTGGCGAAGGAATCGGTATCGACGCTGGGACGTCAAAATTGATCTTGTAGTTTTAATATGTTATATATTACCACCTGTTGTAATAGAGAACCTTAAGAAGATGCTGTAAATATGTATGTTAAGATGCTAACATCAGGTAGTGTTTTATTTGTGATCTGGATGTTTCTGTGTAGCCGATCTGACAACGTCAAGGCCGGCGACCAGTACACAGCTGTATATATCATACGTGGCTTGTCACTCGGTCGAACGGACATTGTTGCTACTGCAGTACAACACGGCAAGAAGAACTTTGTGAAGAGTGATGCACGAGAAATACAAGTGTGTACTGACATTATTAGGCCGCATGGCTTGCACACAGTACAGAGATGTGGCGTATTGCTACGGATGTCACCCGTTGTGCGATGTGTGTGTGTGTGTCTGTCTGTCTGTGTGTTTGGCACACAGGTGAGCTGTGTAAAAATGGCTGAACCTGTCAAGATGCCATTTGGGGTCCGACTCTTGTGTCCAAGGAACTGTATTAGATGGGTTTCTAATCTTCCCATCAGAATGGGCACTTTTGAATTGACTCCAAAATGACCTGTTTTGTGTCAAATAGGACGTAAAACCTGACCTCAGTTCTCAGTAGTCAAAGCACGAAAGGACATTATGTACAGAATTTCTGTCATTGGAAGTGACAGTTTGTAGCCAAATAGTAGCTGTTATATTGATGCTTTGCCAGATAATAATGAAGTTAAGTTCGTCTGTTAAGTATGGTTGTTGTGAGTCGTTGCAAGCTGTCTGTATTAAGTAGATCGGGTGTTACTTTGTTACGTTCTGCTACACAATTTTTACAACAAATAACGCAGTATATTGCAAATTTGCGTGAAATGTGGATGTAGTCCAACAGATTATATTGGATGGAGTTTTGTGTTGGTTTTAATGCATATGTGTCATGTATTCTATTTGTCTACATTAATGCATATTTATATATTCCGCACAAATTGATACCAGACATGTATTTTGTAAATGGCTGTAAAATATTAATGTTGATAATGTAATTGGGTCGACTCCTCCGAGTTGACCCAATAAAGTTGGTCTCAAATGTATGTCCGTCTGTCCACAAAAAGTTTCTTCGATTTCAATGAAATTTGGTATGTAGGTAGAGGTTGATGCGTGATGCATGACGGTATGCAGTATGACCCGATCCAAGGTCAAGGTCAGGAGCCCTTGAAAGTCGGAAATTCGGCCATTTTCAAAGACTATCTCTTCCCCCGTTTATAATGGGGCTGGCAAATGACCACGGACTCTTAAGTTAGGGCACAATACCTACAGCTTATTGGGGCCAGATTTTTGATTTTTGTCCTAGTTTTCGTGTCACGTGACTTTGAAGTTGGCAATATGTAGGAGTCGACCGTCAGTCCCGTATGAGGCTAATTCATTTTAGAACTGCTTTTAATGCAGAATGTTGCTGCATTACTGACAGGTATTTCCGCCATTGCAACTGGATCCACATAATATTACCGTTATTCCAGGAACACTATTCCAGGTATGTTTTCTTCGGTGTTAAGTTTTTATTATGATGGGTAGTGGCTTAAGGTTTTATCACATGATGCATATTACTATCACTGTGATAACTCTGCTATTCTTAAGGTATTCCAAGATGAATCTTTGGGCATAAAATCATTTAGATTTCTGCCGGTTTAGATTAAAATGTTATCTTCAGAACTTAATATATTCCCATATTGCACTTTGTTGCGTTATCATTACTTAGGAAGTAACTCAGTAAAGTGAACGTTGCAGTGTGATGCAATTTTGACTTTATCAGTCCATTAAATAACTGCATTGTAGAGTAGTTCCTTACTATTTCCACTGGTACAGAAAAGTATTAAAAATCCACTAATTACTGCAGGTGTTATAGTGAAACATTAAAAGTGGCACCGGGACGTTTTTATGGCTCACAGTGTATAACCCAAATTTGTAGAAAGTGCTATTGAATCCATGCCAGTCGTCTGGTGATGATAGATGACTTTTGAGCAGGTGCTTGCTAGTGGTGGTCCACAGCCAGAGTCGACCGTTGAGTTCCGTCATGAAAATGCCACGGTTGGTGTTGTTAGTCAAAACGGCGTGATAGAGGCACGGACTGTTGGTCAGACAGTGATCGGTGCCCGTGCCGTTGGATTTGATGCCCATTCAAGACATGTCGTCTACTCAGAGGTAAATACGACTAGTACACACAATTTGATTTCTGCTTCAAACTACAGCTTATATTACATACCTGTAGATATAACATATTTATCTAAAATTTTCTGTACAAATTGTATGTATTTCATAACGGTCTAAGTCTAATGTAACTCGCAGCAATGTGATTTAGTTTTTAATTCTTGGTGTTTATTGCTTCTCAGATGTAAAAAGCATTTGAGTTGTGTCACTTTGACTGTTCTGTACTTCGTACAGTAATTGTTGTGTTATTTGTTCTCGTTTTGAACTAGTTTCTTTGTTGTTCGACACGCTAACAATGTGACTTTGATTTATACAACAGTGCGGATGCTCTTATTGATGTTCTATATTTGCATCTTGAACTTCATTATGCTGTGTCTGCATATGCTAACGATGCTGTCATCTGCTTGCAGGGGAGGGAATCCCAGCCCAGTGCGTCCACGACGCCCCTCCTGGACATTGACTAAAGCTGGGCTGCACATTAGGAATATAAAAATAGCAAATAAAATGTTTAAAAAATACAAATAATAAAATAATAAA
>Ga0209780_1003973_pt1 | contig 11256 bp, 6 predicted proteins | sample WorMetexBAHAMAS2_FD_187384 | JGI IMG/M metagenome (GOLD analysis project Ga0209780, IMG submission 187384) | Marine gutless worms symbiont microbial communities from Max Planck institute for Marine Microbiology, Germany - Inanidrilus exumae... | ecosystem: Host-associated > Annelida > Digestive...
GGTTTCTACAAACAAAAGCACTCTGCAGTAGAACGTTTCTAACAGTCAGACGTCTTCATGGACTCCTAACAACATCACACGACACAGAAACACAGACGCTGCTGCTGCTGCGACTTTCAGATGTCTGTCGTCTAACTGTTCACAGTTTCTGCATGACAAAAGGAAAACATTCGGAATAACTTGGGCACACTGTTAACGCTAGATGCCCTTCGTCTTCTCTGAATCAACAGTATCAAAGCAAACGGATGCTGAGATCTAGAAATGCTCTCTCTTCATGACAATGGCGGTAAATGGCTGCCAAACACAGCACAGACACTGCTTTTCCCACGTCTGCAGCCCGTAGCTGGAGTAGACTGATGAAGAGTGAAATGCATGATGGCAAACCTAGTTGTCATAGCATCACTGGCTTCTGACAACAACGACACTCGTTTCCATGACAACCTGTGAAAGCTGGCACCAGAACGGTACAAAAAACCTGTCTTGATTGACAGCAAAAACGAAAGAGATGATGATGGGGTGGCAGTGGCATCAGCTGGACGATATGTAAACTATTTGCACTTCGCTAACATGATAGCACCTCATTACTCATTTTTTATGGATCGGATGCTCTTCCTGATGCCTTGTGGACTGCTAGTGACAAGGGTGTGAACAACCTGCCCACACTACAGCACTCAGCCAGAGATCAAAGCCATAACCACTTGATCATCATCTGACGTCCAACCCGCTGTACCACCATGCCACCTCAACAGTACTCAGCCTGACAGTCATCAATCTCTAGTACGCTATGGTATGTTTTTTGAAACTGAAAGTGAGACAGACCGGCAAGGGCGCCAGTAGCTGCCGACACGCCGAAGTAGCCGTTTCGAGGCAGTTCAACGTTCTCTGCTCGCGCGCAGAGTTCAAAGTCGTCGCGCGTGTTAGTGAGACCATTGTTGATTGACACCTACACACACACACACCACCAGCAGTAGCAGTAGCAATCGTCGTCGTCGTCGTCGTCGTCGTCGTCGTCGTCGTCGTCGTCTAGTGATGTGACGATTATCAACATCGATATCGAAATTGCAATTTTCAGGATAAATCGAGCGGAACCAATACTGCAATTATTTGAAGCAAGTATGACTCGATTCCGACACCGTATCACTCTAGAGGGACCGGCGATCGGCACAGGAGGTCACAGAAAGGGTGTGACATCTCCGCGAGTCCCATCACGCTGAATCCGATCGCGCTGAGTGCAGAGAGTTTATATCTTCAACTCTAAATATTGGGGTAAAAAATCAAAATCGAATCAAAATCGAATTGTTAATAAAAAATCCAATCGAAATCAAAACGAGCGGAAAAACCACAATTGTCACATCACGATCGTTATCATCATCGTCAACAGCATCAGAAGCAGTGTATTGCAGTGGTCAAGTGTTAAATGGCTGACTGTGGAATCTGTCCGACCTCGTGGTCAAATATCACCACAAAGTGTGACGTGTACAAACAACAAACAACGTTTGACGTCGTCGTCAGCTCATCATACGGCTTCACTCGGCTGATGATGCTGTTGTTCAACGGCGGCAGGAAGATGGCTTGTGAATAAACACCACAACCAAAGATCAACATGGACAGTTGTCATAATCATGGCAGCCATGGCAATATACTCACGGGCTGTACACCCTTTGTGGGACGATGGTAAAATGAGTATCAGCACGTCTCTATTAAGCACCAAGCCACTGCCACTGCCGCTGCCACCAACTGCCTCCTCAGTTCTAACAGCTGTTTTCAATGTGGTCATCACAGACTGTGGTCTGGTCAACTGGCTGCATTCAGCTACCAAGAGTACAACCATCCATTGCGCAGCCGAATTTCGCATACAATGGACTGGCAGTTTGGAACAGTTTGCCAGCAACACTGCAAGATAGCAGCGACAGGAAACATACTTATTTGTGGCAAGAACAACATCCGGCACTTCTGCAGCATTTTTGCAACTCTGGCGCCATTATATAAGACTCTTGACTTACTTACTTATCAAATTAAACCTTCTTGTCACCAACCAAAAGAGCCAAAGGGAATTAGAAGCAAAGACTGAACTGGTAAGAATCGTCCACCATCCTTACACTATGTTGATCCACTGTACAACTCCTGAAGGAGACTGTTGCTTCCTTTATGCTAGTAACATCAGACAAATATTTGCTGACATATATACCAATCGTAAACATCATTATGTCAGTTTAGTGAAAACAAAATAGATTGCATGACCAAGAAACTCAGAAACACAAACAACAATGAATCTCCAGTAGTAAGTAAGTGCTCTTTACCGTCAGTGCTTTTCTATAATACTCGATCTTTGCGCGCACTGGATACGGCTTGTTACGGAAGTCTTTCAAGCAGCCGCCGAGCTGCTGATTAAAACCATCCCTGACAATGGACAATTATCATACTACAGTCTATGACAGAAACAAAGACACTTTCAACACTGTGAACTCCTCCATCTAAGGTCTGCCGTTACAAAGGTGAAAGGCTACGTATGGCTGCCATACTTGGACAGGGTGGTCATCTGCCTTGCCATCATGTGGGAATCTGCAAGCTGGTGTACTGGAACAATTTTCTGCTTGCTGCTCTCTGATGCCAGTCTAACTCAGCCTCCTACCCTCCACGGAATGAGAAATGAATACCAGCAAAGGGGCAGTGGCAGTGCTGTTTTGCTGGGAAGGTAACCACAGGTTTGGCATGGAATTGGCCACAAATGACAGATTACAATACGCAATAAAACTTAGTACTAACTGCAAAGAAAAATGTTCCACAGTGTGGCATATGCAACAAGAAGCTCAATGGCCTAAGACCTCTCTTATACTCATCTGTTGGCTACGGCAGATGCCACTAACTTCAACAATGAATTTCCCACCAAAAGTCCGCCTCACAAAATCTCTGCGGATTGATGCAAGTGACGCCATTAAAAAGTAAAACATAACAACTGCATATTCAGCTAGTTAGGGGTCTATAAATATAATCTTCACAAAAAATCCACGTTTTCATATCAAAGCCATGATATTGTTAGAATGGAACTAAGAATATCACAGACGTACATGGTGACTCTCTATGCCACACTTGTCAAAGGATTGTGGGTAGATAAAAAGGTCATGAGCAACATCCTAACCAGTACATCATCATGACGTCAGTTCTTGTACAGGGTGTCACATGAAAACTGGACTATTTCCACTGTTAGAGGTGCCAAATATTTCACCAGGTAGTGTAGCGACATGTCCAAGGTGAGGCAGAAACTTTAAACAGCTATTATTAATTTATTGCTAAGTCCAGCAGTAAAAGCATGTTTGAATATGAGACATCACTTGGCAAATGCAACGGGCAAGAATACAGAGGCACTCGTTTGACTCACGGTGGCCAGTCGACCAGTTTTTTCAGCACCACCCAGTACTGTAGACACACAAAAATAGTGACGTACGTATCATGCTCGTAGGACTTGGTTCCGTCATTCAGCATGACGGAGATGTAAGGGTTGTTGTGCAGTCCGTCATTGTCAAATGAGTCGAAGAAGATGCCGAGACCGGTCCAGTTATCAGCACTTCCAAACACTGGGCCTTCCTCCGACTTCTTCTCCGTGTACCACACCGCCTACCAACCAACACACAAACGCACACTAGATGCTGGCTTAGTGGCGCTTATAAACAGATAAACAGACGGATAGATAGACAGATATTTATTTGAAATGCAACCACAATGGCTAAGTGACACAATAATAGACAGGCCTACAAAAACGACATATACATTGTCACCGGAAGAAGGTGCCGCTATATTTTTGCCCCTAGCTTTGCCAAATACTGACCGATTTTCTAAACTCTTTCACCGACAGACTTAGCAGTAAACTTGCAGTAAAGTGATAATAAAATATCTCACCACCTCTAAAATGCTTCGGTACAACACCTTGTGAAATATATATGTCAGAATAAATTAGCCCAGTGCAGGACTGACGATCACCTCTTCACAACTGACATTTCTGCCAAGTTTAAAGTCACGTGACACAAAAATTAAAACAAATATCAAAAATCCGGCACAATAAATGACACAGTAATGTAGAAGCGTGATTTAGGAATGGTGGGATCTTCTACCAATACTTTATTACAAATTTACTGTGAAGTCTGCCTTGGAAGAATTTTTTAAATTAGTCGCTGTCTGGCAAAGTTATCGATAACAAGTTGATTGCCTCAAGCAGCATGTACGCTGGGCACTGTCCTGCTGAAAGATTAAGAAATCGTTTGAGACGTAATGCATGGCGGGCATGCCGAACACCGCCTTCCTCTTTATCAAAGCATTAGTCTCACCAAAGTAAGATGCAAACTCGACCGTCGTTTGTAACGACCGAATCTCACCGTCCTATACTGATCTGTTGGGTACGGCAAGTGCCACTGACTTCAACAATGAAATTCTGACTTTTTCCACCAAACGTCCGCGTCACAAAATCTTTGTGGAGTACTGCAAGTGATGCTGTTAAAAAGTGAAACATAACAACTGCATCTTTGGCTAGTTAAGGGTCTTGTAATATAGTATTCACAAAAAATCCATGTTTAAAGGCTTGGCTCGACTCAAACAATGCTAGTCTCGTTTTCTCCTTGTACGAACATGGGGGCAGCAGAACTTGATCTGCATTACACCTATAGCCCACAAGTCCCTATCTGTCCAAAGGCATATGCGTGCATTATAAGCAATCCAATCTACTAGGTGATGCCGCACTGAGGGCAGCATTACAATGAAAGCCTATCTGAACTTCGGGTCTATGTGCAGTTATACTTAGTCTGGCGAGCTCATCACCTCCAACATCTGGTCCTCGCATCTCCACTGCAGTTTGACCACTAGCGGTCCATTGATTGAATGCAGTGACGTAACCTGCCCTCCGAGTGATATCGACTGACTGATATATGGATGTAGGCCCACTGTAACAAAATGGATAATCTCCTGCAGGAAGCTGGGCAGGACATAAATAAGTCCAGACTTTTCTCACAGTCCAGAGGCATGCACGGTCAGCAAGACAGATGAAACTGACCAGACCATCGGCACCAACGCGACCTCGTCCTGTGACGCGGAATGACACTTCCACCTCCCAGTTCTCATGTGGATTGCTCATCTGACTCCACACGGATCCTGCAACACACGACATGCCATTCTTGTCAGCAGAAGAGTCACACGATCCTTACATCACAATGACATGAGAGTTGTTAACTGACTACCGGAAAAATCTATTATCAAATTCTTTTAGCGTTTTCAAATTTTTTACTATTCGATGGTCAAAGTTCGACACGCAACTGTTTAGGAGTGCTCAGAATCTGTGTTAGTGCTTTGATCTGACGAGTGTCGCCACATTTGCCGACACTTGTACATGCTGCCACTTGTCAAGTTGTCTCAGTTGTAAAGTACTTAAACAAGTAGGCCAAACATGGGTGGGAGGGTGGCCATTATGATTGACAGCTGTGGTAGAAATGTGAATAATTAGTCAATGTGGTCATGGTTTCACATATGCACATTACGCAAACAGTTGCTGGACACCAGCTACAGTGCTAAACTGCTATGCCCTACTGCCAACAGCACGGCTTCTCAGATCGCAATGGTACTCCTACCACTATGTGCTGACAAACTATAAACATAATTAAACTAGAGAACATAGGCAGTCGCATCAACATGCAGACCCAGTCCGGCAATGGCCGCAGGTAGCACAGCCGCATACGGTCACTAGCAACTGCGAGTCGGTTTTCGTAACCGTGTGACCTTGACCTTTGACCCCTGAGTCAATGCATGCCAAGTAACTGCTATAGAATATACATGTACCAAGCATTAAAGCACAAACAGACAGACAGATATGTCTGAATGCAATACCCATGCCGGCAACTATGCCGGCATAAGTAAATACACATGCATAATGCCATATATTATGACGTAACGAAAGAGCAACAGTCACAAGTTACAGACGACAGCATCAAACCTGCCAAAAAAACTATTCTCAATGCACGCAGCACTAATGATCGTGACAAATTATCCAACCAGGCTGGCGGACTGAACAATGGTCCATACCACTATCAGTTGTGAAACAGTGCACTCTGTAGTGTGGACATTTTACAACTAAGCCACAAAATCAGAAAACTTACTACCTCAAAAGTCAGAGGTAAAGGTCACAAAGCTGCAATCAATGTTTGCCTATCAGTAATAAGTAGAGAATTCTTCATTATGAGTAAGTAATAAAGCAAGTAAGCAACTTCAATATACTGCATTACATGAAGTCTAGTGACAAGCAGAAAATAGTGAGTGTAACCTTTTTTGCTGCGAAGTGACGGAGTTATCCTAACTGATTCTTCACTGGCTATGGAGCCTGGACAACAGTCACACACAGTTATATAGTAATCATTGTTAGCACATCACTACTGCACTGGCTATCACAATTCACAGCTTTCAGTCAGTGTTTTGCTCGCAACAAATGAAAGCATATTTACATTGCAAAAAATTCACCACATTTTTCCAATTCTGTTTGTATTTTCTGATATAATTTTTCCTGATTTTTTCCAGAGTTCATCCAGTCTCTTTTTGAAAGCATCAACTACCATGTCACTATTGTTCTGTTTGCTGCATGTGCATTTGTTACATGCTCAATGAACATCAATCAATCAATCAACTGTGCCCGATGAAATCAAAGACAATAAGCCTAGAAGACTATTCCAAATATTAACCACATGAATTGCAAATTCCGAATTTAAAATGAAAATTTAGACTATATTGATATAGAGTATTTAGCAGTCTGTTACAGTTGTCAATCATCAATAAAAGCACGCCTGTAAGTTCAAAGCCAAAGGAGCATGCATTCGCTAGGAGTGGTTCAACACCACTCCGGTTTTGGTCTTGATCTTGCTCTTGGTCTGGTGTGTTGATACAGTCCTGTAAAGTTGCATACCTGCCCATGATGATCAGCGCAGCTGTCAGTGCTGCTAATTCTACGCCGGCGTGTCCACCCCTTACCCCGGCCAGCACGCAACTGCTAATTACGTCACTAACAGTACTGCTCTGCTTGCGTGCAGCATGGTCTTCGTGGTCATTGGAGCTCGAAACAACACCTGCAGTGTACTAAGTGACATTGCTGCAGTCGGCAGCTCTTTTGATGTGTATTGGGGTGTTTCTGGTGTTGCAGGCGCTGACGGCGTTAAATAGCATGACCGTCCTTTCATAATCATCAGCAATAACTGAAATCACGTGCAGAGTTATTTACTAAATAAGCAAGAATATATCACAAGAACAGTATAACAAAACAATTTATCACAATGGCTATACATGGCAGTCCGCACACAAATGGTTTGTTACCCAAACGCTTACCGACTAAAATAACATATGGCATCATTAGAAATAAAGGCATACTTCCAAAATGTTCCCAGAACGGAATCGTGCCATCTTTCTGTACAAGATGCGGTCCCTTGAAACTGAGCTTGTATTCGAATTTCCTACGAAAGCTAGACTGTGTATCTGCTAAGCAACACAACGCAAGGAATGCAAAGAAAATGGTCAAAACACGCCAGTGGTCGTCTGCAGACCGATGCCACCTCATGTCCACTGTTTTATGACTTGAAATGTGCAAATATCCAAGCGCCAACAATATCGCTTGACTGATAAGACTACTGGTGTATATGAGCTATAATGTCACGTAAATGCTGACTTTAATACATTTAAATTTCATATTTAAAGACGAGCAAATGTTTACACTTCGACCGGAAGTACTCATTCAGTGGGCGTGGTTGTAGGCTATTGGTCGACTAATGCAAGTGGGCGGAGCTAATCCGCGACATAACGGGCCTGTCAAGAGTCAAGACACAAGAGTGAAGACTGCCAGCGATATTATGGTATATTTATAATTTTTCCGTTTATTATCTGTCCCATAGCTATAGCATAAATTATAAAAACAAAAACTGACTTCATTTTTTGCTTCATTGTAAAAGCCGCCGTTATAAAACAGCAAATATCACAATTTTATCCGCAAATTCAACGCACAGAAGCTAGCGATCACATTTATTTCAGTCAGCGGTCTTTCATAAATGTAAAAACTATTTTCTGTGCTTAGAATTTGCTGATAAAATTTTGATATTTGCTGTTTTGTCAGTTTTCGTTTTTATAATTTTTGCGGTTTTATTAGGTGAAATAAGTAAAGTAGATAACGTAGCATATAATTCCGGCCTACTCGGTGTATGACACTTTTGACACGAACAGGCCTTCGCATTAATAGATATTGTTCTATAACCGATTTTCCATTTTTCAAAATAGCGTCCGTCCACCATCTTGGATTTTTAAAAGTTGGAAATTTTAACTTCCGGTCCCGTTCCGAGACCCAATATGCATCAGCATGCCAAATTTCGTGAAGATCGGTCAAACAGTTCGAGAGATATATGGCCGATTTTCTGTTTTTCAAGATAGGGGCACTGATCACCCTATTGCGGCAGCGTAGTTTCTGAGAGTGGGGCTAGAGTCTGCTGTTGTGAACGATCGAGGAAAGTCGTCGTCGAAGTCAGCAGCGATCTCGTCGACGATGCTTCGTATGTCCTTGAAAGCGTATCTGGAAACAATGATTATTAACCCGCACGGCATCGCGATGCCGGAGGGCTTATATTTTACCGCTGTGGTTTCTTCTTTCTTTTCTTCAACGCCTAATCGCGTTGGCCAGTGAACGGCCATTTGATCTTTCCCATTAAATTTATGTTTATAGTACAGACAGCAATGTACCATTGTGATATGTATGTGAAAGTTGCGTATGACAACTTCGATAATAAACGAAGATGATGATGGATCTCAACCAAACTTAAACTTGGACATATATTTGAACAAATTAACCCTGCACAAGAGGACGTAACATGCACAATTTCAGTAGGGCAGAAAGTGGTACAGCAAACATCATGGCTTGCTCATTGGGAGCAAATAGTGGGCGGGCACCTGCCGCCCTGCCCAATAGGTTGGTTGGTTGGAGTTTAACGGCGCTTTAAACACAATTGAGGTCATATCACGCCTCGCTGCCCAATAGGCTCCGCAGCCAATTATCTCTGCAATGGAACATCATATCAACAATCGCAAAGCTACTTGTCAATCCATAGGGACTACCCTAAACGACCCCAAATTTGGTAACTTTAGTCCACAAATGGTTGAGAACGGTTGGCGAGATTTCGCCCACCCCTATATTTTCCCACTGGGAGACAGCAAAGTCATGTGGAAGTTGATGGTATTGCTAAAATGGCCATTTATTCCGTGCTACAGTCACATTCACAGAGAGTTAAGATTTTTGATGTGACTTTGTTGGTAAGGGCGTGCTTAACCTTCTCAGTGAAGTCCTGCCAAAGTGATATTTGCCGTTTTAGAGTCTACGAGTACGACGCTCTTACACTTGGTTGTAAACTGGCCAGTGTTTACCATTTAATAAATTATTTAGAAGGCACATCACGAGTCCGACAGTCTTCAGAAGGGGAATGACATTCAGTCACATGATGAAAAGGGGGCACAGGGAAAAGCTGGGAACGAGTGAATTAACAAATTCAAACTCAGAACAACACGTCGGTGACACGCTGTTACAGTAGTCAAATGCACGATACCTTCACAGAGCAGACGTCACCGAGAAAATACAAGCAAACAGCTAAAACATTCGTCAAACAAGTAACTGTGAGATTGAGTCAGCAAACAGCAACAAACGTGCAGCCAATAATGAATCCACCGACCACTATCATTTCTATCTACCTGTATCAACGAAGACGATGTCATGATATATCTGAGCCAAAGTTCAGACTGACCTATAAATAAACTAACAAATCCAGTCACACAGCACATGCAGTTTTGGTCGGGCACATGAAAAGAAATCCTAACAGGTTGGTTGGTTGAAGTTTAACGGCGCTTTCAACACGATGAGAAAAAATCCTAACAGAGTGAACAGACAGGAAGGTTTGCCGATAACATACCAGATCTAGCTTAGTCACGACTAGGCATATGTTTCAATATCTGTTTAACGGTTTAAAACAGCTCAATAGTCTTCAACGTCACTCAAGGTCACTCATAATGATGCACCGCACTGCACTGCACTAACAATGGCTTGCTTGTTTATGAATCTGGAGCTTCTACAACCATCAGTGTCCTTAAACAGTCCTTATGCTTGAATACAACTGTAAAAACCATGGCGTGAAATGTGAACATGAGTGCTGGTGTATCACAAAATAACAGTAGAAACAATTTGATTATGCACATTCGGAGGCAAATATGCGTCACTGTACCAAATTTTGCGAAGATCGGTCAAACCGTTCCGGAGATATAGCCGATTTTCGATTTTTCAAGATGGCGGCCGCCGCCATCTTGGATTTTGGAAAATTCAAATTTTTAACGGTTGGGACGCTCAAGAGGGTCGAACTGCATCTGCGTGCCAAATTTTGGCGAAATCGCCCAAACCGCGGCTGAGATATGGCGATTATTCAATTTTTCAAGATGGCGGCCGTACGCCATCTTGGATTGGTTTTACGCGTGTTGGGACCACCCACGAAGAGTACTTGGTGGTCTTTGTGACTATGCAAAATTTGGTGGTTATCGGTGCAGTAATTTCGACAGTATGCAAATTTTAATATTTTGCGCGTTAAGCTTGAAAATGCCTATTCACGCCCCCAAAATTGGGGTTTTGGGGATTGTGCCCCAAAATGGGGAGCAGTATAAACGAGACCCCCAAAAGGCACATCCTTGGGCGGAAACACGTCGTATGACGTATAGATCGTCAAAATCGGTCTAGTTTTGCGCGCTCGGCGCGAGCCGAAGTATAAAGCAAAAAAATAAAAAAAAAGGTATACCTAAGAAACCACAACACGTGTTTTTCACGTGTTCGCCCAGACCACCCACGTTGTTGTAGCGCCACATGGATTTGCATGTGTGGGCATACCCGCGATCCGATTATATATTCCAAGTTTCATCAAAATCCGTTCAGGGGTTTTGAAGCCCCAGGGGGTCAAAATTTGGCCTTTCCCATTACTTTGGCTAGTCGCTTTTACAACAGCTTGTACTACCGTACAAGCCGTGATAGGGACAGATAATAAAACCGTTTTGCGTGTGTGCGTGCGTGTGTGTCTTTCTGTCCGTCTGTGGACACTCTCACGGTCGCATTTCTTCGTCAATTTTCACCAAATTGGACACAGACGTGTAAACCTCCAAGAGTAAGAACGAGTTCGTTGGGGGTCAATATCGCCCAACCCCTTCCCCACTTTCCCCCTAAAACCC
>Ga0209780_1003974_pt1 | contig 11255 bp, 6 predicted proteins | sample WorMetexBAHAMAS2_FD_187384 | JGI IMG/M metagenome (GOLD analysis project Ga0209780, IMG submission 187384) | Marine gutless worms symbiont microbial communities from Max Planck institute for Marine Microbiology, Germany - Inanidrilus exumae... | ecosystem: Host-associated > Annelida > Digestive...
GGACTGACTCGTGTGGGCCCATGGAACCATGTATTAGAGGGGGTCGAGAACTCTCCACAGAAAGTGGCAGTTTTGTGGTTGTCCGGCCTATTGAAAAACACCGAGAGTCTCTGCTGCGGTGTACGAGGCAACAGGGATAATTCAATCCTTAATAACGGCATATGACCGCGATGCGGCCTTTCGTTAAAATTTTTTGACCACTTGTTTTGCTGTTGTTAATTATTACGAAAGTGTACTGTTTGTCCGTGGAACATACAGGATGCCCGCTTACCTCTTACGCATTGGTAGCTAGCTTCAAAGTACATCTTCAGGTCGGCGTAACACGGTTTGATATTGTCGAAGCTCGGATCTGATATCAGAATACTGCACTCTGGTCGCCCGGAACATTTACTGTCGGCGAATGGAAGTACGTCTTGGAAACATCCAATGAACATCGGGTCATTTCCATGTATTTCGAGGAAGTTTGGAGGTACTTGCAGGCAACGTCCGGGCTTCATCCTTCCCCATAAGGCGCGCTGCATAACGACGACTTCGCCTCTCCAACAGCGACCGTTAAACGTATCGTAGTGGCAGTACTCCTGTACAGCTTCATAACACGTTTGCTAGCTGAAAAGAAAAACTGAATACAAAGCCCTCACTCGAGGTTGCACCGACCACTTTAGTTGGCACAAAGAACACAGAAGATACCTACCGCTGTTACTTATTTACAGTTTTTAAACTCAGGTCTGCATTTTAGCCGACTGTGCCTTTCTTGTCCTCAGTGCTCTCTAGCTGGTTATCCTAATTCTAATTCACTTTTAACCAAAAAGTATCAATTTTCCCAATATGACCTTGGCCTGCACCATGGCCTTCACCTACTGACCTGACCAAAATAGGGTCAAGATGAAACACTTGCCAGATATGTATGTTAAAGTTGATTGAGTTTTAAAGTTATCACAGACAGACCGACACACACATACACAACCGACCGATTACTGTAAGCGACCACAAAAGTGGTGGGTACAATTTTTTATCTACAATAGATCTAAAACGGTCAGTTGATAAAATTGATAGATGAACTGTTAATAGTTCAGCAAAAATCTTCGTTGTAGGCCTATAGCCCCTGTAGGTGTGTAGCAGCACATGATATATCTCTGTCAGAAAAAAAGAAACATTTGCCGTGAACTCTATCGCCAAGGCTTTATACACAATAGTCGGTGTTTCATGGCAAAGACACCGGTAAAATAAGTAAGTAGGCCTACTTAGCTGAAAAATACATCTGGACCTACCTGTTTGTTGACGGCGATCTGACTTGACGACGTCTGCCAGAATCAGACGAAATGATGAGGATATTAGACAGTAAATAACAATAACTAAAAACTGTGAAGTTATCTTTAATTTGCAATTGAGCATCTTGTTCATAGTCGTGGTGAAACCCTGCAGTCCAAAAACAGAAAACACCGTCAAGTTACGAAGCCGATGTATTCTAACTGCCTTGTAGCATAAGCCAACTAATAATAGCTTTTAATCAAATAAGCTAACTGTTTAGCACTAAGCCAAAAGACTAATATCTGTAACAACTTATACACTGTGCAAATCGTTTAACTTTTTATACACAGCAACATACCTCTCGCGCTGTTTGACAATTTGGTGTGCTATTTGCCAGCGGCTTGACAGCTCATCGGTAGAGCGCAGTCGTTACTGCATTGCAGGCGTAGCTTCGCGGAGGGATAACAGTACTGTTAGGGGTCATCTCAACATCGTCCAGTTGCAGATTGATACCGCTGCTTTACTACATAGTCTACGCCTATAATACACGTACAAGGCTAACGGGACCACAGCGTGTTCCAATAAAAGAGACACTCTAGTGTCATTTATTTCAATTCAATTTATTTCAGTAGCAGACTCGTGGCCATGGTAAAAACAACGATATTTATAACAATTAAAAACTAAAAAGAAATGTGTCGTCTCCTAATAATTTCGAACAAAAACATGTCACTACACAGAAAAGAACGAACAACAGAACATTCTCACAACAACGGAGACTATATCATAAAAAATAATGCTAATTAATCATAATTTATTATTATTTTGTCAGTAAGCTATAAGCCCAGCTTTCGTTTCACAGCTCAGTTTCTGTTTCTGTCATTTGTACTCGCAGTTACGAGCGTAGATGTCTTGTTTTAGCATTACAGATAGGTATAAAAATGCACGGATTAAAAAGTCACTAGAAACCAAAATGAAGTTAAATTACTGATCATTTGAAACGGAGAAACAACACAACGTCACATTGAAGTCTTCAAAACGAGTATAATGTATCTGACGTATACCATCTGCCACAGCGAATTGCTGCAAATGCTTGCAAATGTTCTTGCCTTCCATTTTTCCGCGAAGAGCACAATAGCATTAAATTTTAATTAGCAACATCAGCATGTTTAAGAATACTTGTTACTGTCAATTCTTAAGTTGATAGACGTCATTACGCACCCGTGCCAAACTAATATATGTCGGTCTTACGTCTATAATTTGCAATTATAATTATGATCGAAACTAGATTTTGTTCAACTGGTTCAGATTTCTGTCTGATGCTGCTACATAACAAGCTGCTGACGCTGCTGCTGATGCCACTGCAAGTTGACGTCATCGTTGGTCGCTGACAGATTCATCGAGTGACTGTCAATACTTCCATTCAACGGTTTAAACCGATCAACATCCACCGCTGACTTCTCGTTGTTCACGTATCTCTTCTGCCTGCAAGTCATATACACTACAGGAATGAACAAGAATTACCAAATATCTGTAATAATCATTATGCTGGCCGCGTCTAGCGGAAAGCGTAATGTAACGGTCTAGCCGTCCAGCGTCCGTCCGTCTGTCTATCCCGTCTGCATACTCAGCGTGACTCACCAGGGGGCAGCATACGACGCGGCCAGCGTATATTTCGCCCCGACAATAAGGAGGACCGACATACTTGTTCCACTAGTGTTATTTCTGCTTCACTAACTCTAGAAAAAGTTAACGTTCACAACAAATAGCTAGCAATAATAGAATGCAAATTAGATACAACTATGTGAATTGGTAGTTGATCTCATTAATGACGTATGTTGCCGACAGACGCAATATTAATCTGACCGACGTAGACAGGCGACTCCGACACAGATGACAATCAGACACAAAGCAACTCCACTGCATGCCACCGCCACTAGCGACAACATCTCTGAAAACAACACAAATAGTCAGGTCAAAATACAGTTTAACCCCCAAAAAATTGCTACAAAAGGTTTTTCAATTGATTCTGTTAGGTTTTAGTGTACTTTACAACATACTAAAAGTTTACCAAAATCGGAGCCCCGGAAAAGTGTTTTTTTCAAGATGGCGTCCAAGATGGCCGCCGAAACCTTCGAATGGCCATAAGTCGGTAACTATCAACTCAAAATTGATGAACTTGGTGTCTATCCCTATGTTTTCGGGGGCAAGGAACACATTGAGGCCATAAAAAATGACATTGGACCATTAGGTCAGATGCAAATCCAATATGGCGCCCAACATGGCCGCCAGCGCCTTCATATAACCAACTGTTCACTCAAATTTGATGATCTTTATGTCTATCCTCAGTTTTCTGGGGGCAGTAAACACATTTGGACTGAATGAGTATCTATACTATCTCTAACTTATACTGTGTACTCATAACTCAATACTAACTGTCATTTGTATTTATACTTTCAGACATGATCACGATTGAACAATGAGTGGAAGCACGTACAGTCAAGCTGTTTGTCCTATCTGCAAAGAGGAGATTGAGGATTCCAGCTCCAACTGGGTTGCAATTCGATCGAAGGGAGCAAAAGGAATAAATGAATCCAGTGTTAAGCGGAAAGACAATCTTGTAGTTGCAGCCGGTGATAAAGTGCATATTACCTGTCGTCAACGGTATATAAACAATAAAGACATTCAAAGCCGTGTTACGAAGGACAGTTGTGATTCTGTACCATCAGAGAAAAAGACGAGACAATCAACTGGATGTTTTGCCAGTGAAACAGATTGCATATTCTGTGGATGTGCAGTTGACTTGGACAAGGGACACTTTAGCTTTGTACAGACTGACCAGTTTGTAGACACGATATTGAACGTCTGTGAATCCCGTTCTGATGATTGGGGATTTTCTGTGAAGGGTCGGATTGAATACTATTTACGAGATTTACATGCTGCAGACTGTGTGTATCATCACTCTTGTAGTGGAAATTTCCGCTCGTTGAAAGCTGTGCCTTTGGAGTTCCAGAATTCCCCTGATGCCAAGCGCAGAAAGGTTGGCCGACCTAAAGATGAAGATAAGGATGAGGCATTTCAGAAAATGTGTTCTTACCTAGAACTGAACAGTGAGGAACAACTAACTGTTACATCTTTGAGGCACATAATGAAAGGATTTCTTTCTAATCCTGATTCTGAACCGTATGATAATTGGAGTCTGAAAAAGCATCTTAAAGAACGCTTTAAGGACACGATTCATTTTTCTGAAGGAGGAGGCGTAGACGATATTGTTACGATGAGAGAACAAACATCACAGATTCTGAGATCATACTATGCGCAAAAGTGTCAGGAAGGTGACGAAGAGTCCCAGAAACGTGCTATAATTGAAACTGCTGCTAGGTTAATAAAAAGTGACATTATATCAGAGGTCTCTACCGTGACAAGTCAGTACCCAAGTAGTCACGATTTAAAGCTCGATTCGGCTCTTTCATTCATTCCGACTAGTCTGCTAACAGCATTGGACACATTGTTCGCTGGGAAAGACACAAGACGTAAGGTTGCGGCAGTTGGTCAAGCCATAATTCAGGCGGTTCGCCCACGAGCTGTCCTTGCACCACTACAAGTGGGACTTGCTGTGCAAATCCATCATCTGTATCGTTCGAAGTTTATTGTGGATACTCTTCATAAAATGGGATTCTGTAGCTCCTATGCAGAAGTGCTCAGATTTGAGAAAAATGCTCTTTATCCATGCCTACTCGGGCTGTGATTCAACCTCAAGGATTTTTGGCATCGAAAAAAAGTCAGCTTTCCAGAAACTAGTGAAATCTGATCCTGTCATGAAGTCCTGTGCTTGTGCATTCATTGTTCAAAATAAATCTCAGGAGGACATATCAGAACTGGGCAAAGACCTAATGGTTGATTTATTTGGCGGCAAGTCTAAGGATACATTATCGTCACTGCGATGTATCAATTTCACTAAGAAAGTGACTATTGCAAAAGCATTTGTCACCCCTGAGAGGCTTCCTCCAACTTCCTCTGCAACCAGGTTCCATAGCCTACGTGTGTACTACCAAATTATGGTGTGGATGGGCATGGCAAATGACATAAATCCTACAGATTGGGGATGGAAGGAGGAAAGCCGTCAGTTGATTCCAGTCATGACGGAGAAGAACGCTGCTCCTGACGAACTTCTCAAAGTTATTCATTGTAACTGTTCAGCTGGATGCAAATCCTCTCGATGCAGCTGCCGACGTTATGGACTTCCTTGTACTGCAGCATGTGGTCCATGCCAAACTGAAAACTGTGATAATCCCAACAACACTCAAGACATTGATATTGAGGAGGATGATGACACTGAAAATTTAGCACTGTAAAACTGATTCTGTGGACAAAGGTGTTTGCGTTGACTTGAATTTTGTAATGATGCGATAGCTCAGTGACATCTAAAGTTGTCTAAATGCGTTCAGTGTCTGAAATTATAAACACAAATAACAGTTAGTATTGAGTTATGAGTAATACCGTATGAGTTTGAGAAAGTACACTCATTCAGTCTAAATGTCTTCATTGCCCCAGCTAACTGCGGATAGACACAAAGCTCAACAAATCTGAGCGAACAGTTGGTTATATGGAGGTGTTGGCGGCCATGTTGGGCGCCATATTGGATTTGCATCTGACCTAATGGTCCAATGTCATTTTTTATGGCTTCAATGTGTTCCTTGCCCCCGAAAACATAGGGATAGACACCAAGTTCATCAATTTTGAGTTGATAATTACAGACTTATGGCCATTCGAAGGTTTCGGCGGCCATCTTGGACGCCATCTTGAAAAAAACACTTTTTCGGGGCTCCGATTTTGGTAAACTTTTAGTATGTTGTAAAGTACACTAAAACCTAACAGAATCAATTGAAAAACCTTTTGTAGCAATTTTTTGGGGGTTGAGGGGGTATTTTCCATATATTGACTGGCCTAAAAGATCATTCAATCATAATTTATCTATAATACTGTCATAAACAGAAAAATGTGTATCTTCACTTAAACGCTGAATGTTGCTTTGCCAACAGACACACAAAACACATTTATATTATCACTTGATCACAGCTGAGCAACCCTTCATTCACCCAAGAATCGATCGTATGAACCAAAACAAACATGGGAAGGGAGTAGGCCTATAGCAGGCTACTGTCTGTTACCACACACTCATCCTTTACCAAGTAAAGTCTGTCGTGATGTCGGTCGCTGTGTCAAAAGTGACAGTTGTTCTTTGTTGAGCCTGAAGTGAAAAGTAAATAGACAGTATTGGTGGGATATCTTACTACCTGGACAATGTTAGCTGTTATCAAACACGTTGTCAACGACAATATTATTTGCCTTTCAGCAACACAGCTCATGCAGGCACTAGCGCATGGTGTGTGCAACACAGTTCAGCAGCTGCTGTGCAAAACTCTCAAGTTTATTTCCCCTGAGCTATATGGCCCCCAACAGGCCAGAGCTAAACTCAATTGAATACAAGATTTAGGCAGTAGCACTGTTGATATAAGTTGCAAGTCAACAAAATTAAATAAATCAAGCAGGGACTGGTTGAACTCTGGTAAATCAACATTCAGCGTTTAAGCGATAAGGTGTAATTTTCGGCTTTGTGTTTCCGGAGGTAGTGAAGAAGCACTAGTTAGGTGAGGTGTACAAATAAAGTACCGTTTAGCTGCTACATTCTTAGCAACATTCCTGTCAAAAACTATTAAAATCGGTTGATGTACGTCAAAGTTACAGCTAGCCAAAGCAGTGTCGTTATTGGGACACAGTGTACGTAGCTAGTAATACATTTAACATATACTATAGTAAACAAACCGAAATTAGAATCAGCATAGTTATCAGTCTCTCTTTCCTCCTGTTCCGCATCTATAAACAACATATAAGAGAAAATGATTCAGTTCACTATATTATCTATACGAAGCAAAAACAGTAAATAAGAGTGCTCTCTCACTCATTAAAGGAAAATGTCTGCCAATTTTATTGTAAGGTCTCGAAACATGCCTCCTCAAGAAAGCTGATCTCAGATCACTGGACTTCGTGATCAATCGTCTTTTCATGAAATTGTTTAGGACTAAGAATACGGATAATGTCAGATAATGTCAGCAGTTTGTTTTTAATTTTGAATTTTGTCCAGTGTGACATTTGTTAACAGGTCTGCTAAACTCCAGTCACTATTTGATGTAAACAGTATTAACTTATTGTGCTATCGACATATCGCAGCTTCTTTTAGATAATCTTTTTGTTAGTCAAGTTATCTTTACTTTAATTTTATTTGTTATTCGTTTATTTTGTTTAATTGTACATTGCTAATGCTGTCACTTGTTGGTAAATAAAGATTATCAATAATTAATTGTAAATCATTTTGCCATTATTCACATAAATGTAATACTGAAACGTAGAGCACTAAAACAAAAATGTAAAACAAGGTTTATACACACTGAACACAAATATGCAACTACAACTAGATGGCTGTGTTGTGTGGAACGCCCACAATAAAGTATTCGGCTCGAAGCGCTCGGCTATCTGTACACAAGCTGTTTATTTCCTGCATTCGACGAGGCCTGGTGTCACCGTGTCACGTGACTCGATAGTCGATGATGATTGGCTGCCTGAGACTGAGTAATGTCAGCGTTCCGGCGATCTGTAATCATTGCGGAGTTATGGCGGCCGAAAGTAGCAAGATGTTAAAAATTATCGAAAAATGTTTGCGTTTTTTTGGAAAACCGACCCCTTATGGTAACATTTTAAAAATTCTGTTCCAAAGGGTTTCATCGCCTCCTCCGGTCGAGGTGTTGTGTTCAAATTTCGTGAAATTTGGCCGACAGTAAATCGGTGAAATCGTGCGTGCGGACGTCGCTGAAAATTTGGGGAAGTTTCTTGTACACATTGTGCAATCCAGGGGTATGATTGTGAATTGGTTCCAACGGTAAAATGGAAACTAGATATCCCGTAGAAAGATTATTTGGTAGTGAATTTCCGGCGATCTGTAATCATTGCGGAGTTATGGCGGCCGGAAATTTAAAAATGCCGAAACGCGCCGAAAAGTAATTGCAATATTCGTCCGAAGCTTAGCTTAGCTTCAAGCCGAATAGAAATCAGCTGTCAATGATATGATGGTCGGTGCGCGACTGACCGACGACAAAGCCGACAGCGTGCAGATGGTCGTTGTGGCGGTGATGCTGAGGACAGAGTCCGACAGTTCCGGTCCAGACGCCGTCGACACAACGTAGATGCCACGACTGACGTGACGTGTAACAGCCGACGATGACGTCATCGCCGTCACGTCTCAACCACGCGCCGTCAGATGGCGACACCAGGTCAGAACAACCGACCGCTACAAACGTACGTTTGCATATGTTTCACGTAGTCTAGTGCCGACCCACTGTGGATTGTTGTTCAACTTGCTGTGCACCAAATCCACGACGAGTCCAAAACAAGTACATAACAAGTCCACATTAACAAATCGACGTTATGGAGTTTGAGCATAACAACAGATGTTGTACGACACCAATTCAACCGACGGCAAAATTCCAAGTTTCACGTAACGGTACAAGGTATGTGCAAGCTTTATTTTGAGTGAACCTTCAGTCTTGACCCGTTCTAACTTTACGTAGACTACTGTTTGCCGAAAATAGTCCCAGTGCAAAAAAAAACTTTCACCTGCTTAGCAGTTTTGGCTCCTTCGAAAAGAAAAATGAACACGGTACTCAACAGTTCTAATCAACTGTTTTCTGTACTTAGTTGCATCCTTGCTGCCATTTCCTGCGATTTCACAGTTAAATCCACGACTGTTTGCGTGAAACCCTGCTGACGTAAACTGAAACACATTAGGCCTGCGTACATTCGCACCAAATATTTTCAGCGATGTACCGGAACGGATGGCAGCGGACTTAGGCCAAATCTTCCCATGAAAACGGTTTCAGATATAGGTCTACCGTACAACTGGGTTGGTTGAGAAGTTAAGATGCTATGTAGTGTTCTTAAATAACTGTTTTATGCTTGGTTTAATAGATATATACGAACGTTTAACCACATTCCCGACAACATTGCACATTGCTCGCTTGGACAAACATCTCAGTCCAAAATCCCGGTTGTACTCCTAAATAATTTACAACCTCCAAGCTGATCGGAGACAACACACTCCAGCTTATTTGGCTTAAAGCGCCTACCCTCAACGTGGATGATGAAGTTGTGTTGCTGCTGCTGCTGAGCTGATGCGTCAGCGGTAAATACAATGTGCAGCAAGTTTGACTGTGAGACGTAGACACGACTCAGTCCGCCATCTTGTCCTGCTCGTCGACAGATGCTGATGTTCTTTCTCGCCGCCTTGTCGATGACGTCACCGTACGTCACGTGACATCGCTCTGCATCCGGCCGTGACTCACCATCTGACGTCATCGACGTTGCATCGTCATCTGCAGTGAACACGACACGTCAACAACATTCCATGTGGTCAGCTGAGAACAACTGGTTGCCCTATCGGTTAAGTTTATGAAGTGCTTTGCTGCGCTAACCAAATTCAATTCGTTTTTTAACGCCGGACGAGACTCATCTCGTCCGATCTCGTCCGAGTGATCTCGTTTTGGAATGGATTATCTTGTCTGGAGAAAAAAACGCAGCCATTAGCTGAGAACTCAGCAACTCAGTACTTATAGAGGACGAAAAATGCGCTACATACCACCAGCGCCTTATGGATTTTAACGATTATCGATATTTAGCAACGGCTGAAAGGCTTTCGTTTGCAAAGTTAAATGTTTATAAGTCAGGGCACGCTTGACTGCCGTTTTCTGATTAAGAAATAAACCTTTGCGGTAAAACATCAACAAATTCAATAATTTCGCGAAACAAGAACGTTATGAGATGCCTATAGTTTGTCTAGCTAACACTGTTATTGCACTGTAGGAATTTGCAGTAACAAAAAGTTAATGTGACAGTTTGTAAATAAATTTGAATGCATCAAGTTCGAACGGGCGTCATGGAGTGTATTCTAGTTGAAATATTACTAAATTATCAAAACACGAGAAGAATAAATCGCCAAACTGTTTACCGTCATCGCGTTTGGTGAAGTCGATGAGACTGACGACAATGCGTTGTCCGTTGAGTGCGTCAACAGTCCACGGTCGAGACTGGTCACCACACCTGCTGCCGAGTGTTTCCGACTGTTGCCGAGTTCTGCCGAAGTCGACGATGTGTTGTGGACCGCTCGACACCGACACCGTACAGTAGCGCGTCTCTGCAGCCACTGACAAAAGAATAAAATATTATTTTTTCAGAAACAATGAAAACAAATTAAGTATTAATAGGCTGCGTATACCCAGTATCATAGTTTACCGAACTGTTGAGTTTAGAGGTCCTGTAATATCGATAGCCGTCGAATATTAACAAGACTCATGGCGGACGTACCGCGCGACGCTCTACATCACGGCCTATATGTTGTAAACAAAGGTGGGCGCTCAATGTGCCAAACTTGCGGTTTTCGAACTTAGTTGACAACACTTGCAACTGTCGATGTGCAGTGGTAAAAAACAAAAATCGGCTAAATTCAGAGTTTGTGGAAAATTTCTACCTAAAGGAAGTATCCTTATTTTTTAGAATACCCGCACTCCATCATAACACAGTGTAAGTCGATGATAGCATCTGTGCCCAAAACTAATTCGATCCATTCGGCCGTTTCGATAGAACCCCGCCTTCTGACAGACGGGCAGATAGGGGTCATATCGTGTGGCTACTGCGCTATGCATATGCGTTGCATCTGCGTCGCAATCAATCAATCAATCAATCAATCAAAACGAATTTATATAGCGCCCTACGTCGCAGGCGAATCAGAGGCGCGTGTTGGACTAGGCTAGGTAGAGTGTTTACGTTCGCTGTATGCACTATCAAACAGTTCAGTCTTTAGAGCACGCCGGAAGCTACTGTAAGAGTCAGCAGACCTACAGTTATAGGACAGTGAGTTCCAGACAGATGGAGCACAAACACTAAAGGCTTTCGCCGATAAC
>Ga0209780_1003975_pt1 | contig 11255 bp, 10 predicted proteins | sample WorMetexBAHAMAS2_FD_187384 | JGI IMG/M metagenome (GOLD analysis project Ga0209780, IMG submission 187384) | Marine gutless worms symbiont microbial communities from Max Planck institute for Marine Microbiology, Germany - Inanidrilus exumae... | ecosystem: Host-associated > Annelida > Digestive...
CAACGATAAGGCAGTATACAGTACAGACACAGAGTTATGGCAATCCAACTAAACACCAGCACGCATGTTTCATGTTTCAGGCGCGCAGTCATCCAGTCGCCACAGTGCCGCCTTCAGAGAACTGTTGTCAACGTTATTATCGTTTTCATTTTGGATTTTTTTCGTTTTTGTTTTATGTCGGTTTTTTATTATTTGTTTTAGTTTCGTTTTAGTTTACATTATTTTTTGTTTTCGTTTTAGTTTTAACTAACGAATTCGTTATTTTTTCATTTTTGCTAATTTTCATTTTGAATTTTCGTTAACGAAAACTACACTGCCTGCCACCCAACTGTCGGTGTCAAAGCGCTGAAGGGAACAAAGATCACTGACCCTAACCCTTGGCCTGGCCTCCTCTTTTATTTATCTACAACGAGACTTCTGACAGAAGGGGCATTGCTGGTCTGTGAAGGTAAGTAGATGTGACGGACGAAGGTGTTGCTTGTGTTGCAGGTAAGTTCCGACTGTCGGTACCTGTTGACGATGGTTATGTTTGAAGTCGGTGGAGAGATATTCTCCTGCACTGGTAAGACCGTCGTTGACCCGGGATACACGGCCGTTATGGCTTGGCAAGCTATTCCACCTGAAGAAGATCTGCCGTCTTCATGCAGGGCCGAACAAGTGTGCAGTATTAAAGAAGTATGTTGAGTGACTGGTGCTCTGCTGGTGTAACTGCTTGACATTGCATGCTGACGATCTTAATGATTCTTGTTTTATTAATACAGCTGTTTAGCACGATAGATTTTTGTCCTCCTTAGCTGTTGTCAATCCTCAACTGAACTCAAGCCTTAGTTTGTTGTCGCACACATTCTGTGCTTTGACACTCTTGGCTGGCATCTTTGTAAGGTTGTCTTGCATGTAAAAATTACCAAGTTCTCAAAATGCTTTCTGAAATCTTTCGCATATCATTAGCTTATCACTTAAGTTTTAATACAACTTGTATTTTTCTAGTTGGTCTAATTAATTGCTAGTATGTTTTATGTTCGTAACTGTGTTAGGTGACGCAACGGAACCTGATTAAGCCATGTTGCTGTCACATAATAATTTGATTTGACATATGATCGGGCACCCTGTACAACGCATACGGCACCATGGCGGCAGCCAGGTTGGAAAACAGTAGTCTGAGGGTATCTTGTTCAAGCTGTCCATGTTTGCGGTATGCTCTGCAGCTGAAGCTTGTTGAGAAGCAGACGAGCCCGCCAGACTACTTGTCGGAGGCCGAGCTCATCTCGTTGATGGAGAAGCATGGTATTGGCACGGACGCCAGCATCTCGGTTCACATCAACAACATCTGTGAACGCAACTACGTCATTGTGTCTGGCAGTCGCCGACTCAAGCCAACGACTCTCGGCGTTGTTCTTGTTCACGGATATCAGAAGGTAGGTGGCAGTGTTGTCAGCAACTCGGTGGCGTGGTGTTAGAGTTGGTCTGAAACAAATGATGAAAGAAAATCAGCAAAACAACAAACGAAACTGTTAGACAAGTTAAATCTGACAAGCTAACGGCCACCTAAATGTCCAGTTGTTGCTACTTTTGTGATGATAATTGATGCTATACTTTGTCTGACTGCTGTCTTACCTTGTATCATGAATAGCTGTATTTGTAGGTTGACTCTTCAGAGTTGACCTAATAAAGCTGGTCTCAAATGTCCATCTGTGTCTACGTTTGTCCACAAAAAGTTTCTTCGATTTTAATGATATTTGGCATGTAGGTAGAGGTCAGTGAGTGATGCACGATGGTATGCAGTATGACCCGATCCAAGGTCAAGGTTACAAGCCCTTGAAAGTTGGAAATCCGGCTGTTTTCAAAAGTTATCTCCTCCGCCATTTACAATGGGAGCTGGCACCTGACCACGGATTCATAAACTAGGGCACAATATCTAAATTTGATTGTGCCGGATTTTGTTTATATTTTTTTTAGTTTTTGTGTCACGTGACTTTGAAGTTGGCAGAAATTTCCGTTGTGAAGCGTCGACCGTCAGTCCTGTACGGGGCTAATTTATTATTGTTAATATTTGGTACAGGTTTTGTTGTACGTTGATACTACTGTGTTCCAGATCGATGTGGACCTCGTGAAGCCAACAATGAGAGCTGCTGTGGAGGAGCAGTTGAATCTCATAGCTCATGGCAAGGCAGACTTCAACGCTGTTCTGGGACATACAATCAACACGTTCACTGCCAAGTTTAAGTACTTCGTCGAACACGTTCAAGCGATGGATGAACTCTTTGAAGTGTCTTTCTCTCCACTTGCGTCATCTGGCCGTCCAATTTCACGGTATTTTCAACTACAGGTGTTAATGTCGAATTTTTCCAAAATCTGGATATCGAATGTGACGATCCGGTCAAAATCCAGATATCGGATTTTGTCAGAGTTGCACGATGAGTGGTAGCACTAGTAGCACTATGGGTGTGTAGTGGCGCATTCGTGTTGTAGGTGCTGGGTGTTTGTGAGGATAGTGAAATAGAAAGTTTATTGCGACAGTTCATATCAAACACAGTTCAAAGTTCAAACTTGCAAAGTTATAGTTGTATTGGAAAAGGAGTCCCAGCTTTGCTAGGTAATTATGAAAATACTACAAAATCAGTCAATACTCAAATGTCAGTGAAAATGCACCACAATTCTCGACGACTGTCACTCGAAGGAACACAAGGCAAGTGGCCGTGTCTGTCAGCAGGCGATTTCTTGTCTTGGTGACTACTCATCCACTGAGACTGAAAACACACTCAGATGCCACAGGTATCGCCGGGTAGCATTGAACCAACACAGCAACACGGCTGTACTTTGCCACATTTGCCGCCCACCACTGCAGCGCATCTACACGGCTGGTGGATTTGTCTGACAAGTAGCTCTCAAACTCTGCATCGGCTGAGAGAGTCTCTGTTCTCCCAGAATGAAGTCCAGGACAGTGACGTTTGCTGTGCTCTCCTCTCCTTCCTCTTCATCTTCTGCAGATTCGTCATCGTACAGTGCAGCAGTGCTCAGCAGCTCTCGGACGTTGTTGTATGCTGCTGGGCGAACTTCCTCAGGAACAGTTGGCAGATGTTTGTGCGCTGGATCCAGGATGCTAGCGACCATGAATGGATGACCGGCTTATTCTGATAAATGTAAAAAACTGCAGTTCATACACACTGTTAACGGCGACGGATCGAAAACCGCAAAAATCATAAAAAAAGGCAATGTTAACCACACTAACATAGCCTGAATGTCAATGTTAGTGTGGTTAACATTGCCTTTTTTATGATTTTTGCGGTTTTTGATCCGTCGCCGTTAACAGTGTGTATAAACTGCAGTCTTTTACATTTATATTTGCTGTTTTATTACCAGTTTTGAGTAGGCAATTAAGGGGAGGAGGAGTTACCATGCTCGCCATCTCATGCACAGATCAGAAAGTCACAGAGAGAGGGAGAGAGAGAGAGAGAGCTGAAAGACGTTGCACAGCTGCTAACCATTGCAACCGGACAATGACGGCCAAACTGACAATTATCGTTTGGCAAATTTCATATCTGGATATCGATTTCAACAATGGATATCCGGATATTGGTTAACAAGCCTATTTCCAATTCCAACACACACATTGGTTTAATAGCTAATTTTCCGGTTAGCTAGTCACTCCATTAATTTGCTACCTGTAACACTGTTAATGGTATTTTAGTGTTAACTTTGCATTCATTGTTTTGTTAACCAGTTTTCATTTATTATCGTGACAAATTTTATATTACAAGATTGTGAATAGAAGAAAAAGATATTGCCGGCTCTATGTCCATGCGAAATCTTTATCTTCTTCGCATGCAACTTTCTGTTGCTGTGTTGACATGCAGATGTGGTAAATGTCGCCGATACATGAAGCTGATCATGGCGAAGCCAGTCCGACTGCACTGCGCCAGTTGTGATGAGACCCTGAATGTGCCGCAGAACTGTAACATTCGTCTGTACAAAGAACTGCGGTGTCCACTCGACGACTATGAATTGCTCTACTGCACGACAGGCACTAGCGGCAAGGTACCGCGTGACATTGTTGATGTCTGTATTTGTCTCAGTGGATGAATGCCTGCACATTTGAGTGGAGTTCTGATTTACTGTAATAATAACAGTTACTGCAGTGTTTATTTAGTGCCTCCTACTAGTAGACCTAGGGTGCTTCACAAAAGAAGTTGGCCTGTGCTCCGGTGTCCATATACAGAGTCGAGCAAGTGTGCCTTTAGTTTACAGTGGAATGAGTCTGTCTATCACAGCATCTTCAAGGCTGCATGCAGATTGTATCGTGCTTGCAGTACAGTAACAGAAAAAGCTTTGTTACTGGTGCATTGTCATGTCCATGGTACGGTTGTTGTTGTTGTTATCATGTGCTTTACAAGCCATGTAACATCAACCGTTGAACTGCGACATTCTACCATCTACATGATATGGTAAGGTCGCTACGTGTCCATGAAGGCAGACTTAGGGAAAGAAGGCAGTCTGGGGATGTGGAAAGGAAAACAGTCCAGTGGGTGAGTTTTCCTGGTTGACTTCAGTGCTTGGGAGTTCAATTCAGTGACCAATGGGTCGTGGGTTTAAATCCTACTCGGGGCAAAAGCTGCATTACAACCTTGGGCTAGTGGTTCACACCTACGTGCCTCGGTCACCAAGCAGTATAACTTGGTACCGGCCAACGGGCGACGATGCTGTGAAGGTAACCGCAGGCCTGGCAGAAAGTAATGGCAGCCTACTGCCGGGTGGACGACTTATAGTCACCTACGGGCTGACTGCCTGTACACTGGGATCAGCTCCAGGCCCAGCGCTCAGTAACGAGTATGGGAAGCCTTTACATTTTACCTTATGTGCGAATGTGTAGCAATAGGCCGCCTCTGCAGGTGATGCGGCCTACTGAAAGTAGCAATCAACAGCCGCTGCTAGTCGGCTAATTCTAGCACACACACACACACACACACATACACACACTTTGCTGCTGTCGTCATGCTGTGCTGCAGGGCTACGCACTGTGTCCATACTGCTACAGTCATCCACCGTTCCGTGAGATGAAGAAGGGAATGGGATGCAATGAGTGCACTCACCCGTCATGTCTAAACTCACTCGCGATGACCGGAGTATCCGCATGTGTCGAATGTGACTCCGGAACACTTGTGCTTGACGTCATGTCGGCGCCCAAGTGGCGGATCGTATGCAATAGGTCAGCTGCGCATGCTTGATATTATCTAGCCTCCCTTTCGGTATAGAGAAACTACGCCAATAAAAAAGCATTTTCTACCCCTTCTGGATACAGCTGTCTCAAAATATGTTTAATTTTAAACTTAGTTGATTCAGCACTGGATCGTTTATTACACTGTCTTACGATGTGAATATGCTCAGTATTGTCTTTCTCGGGTCTACAACGTATCTGCAGATCCATTCGCTCTCAGTTTTTGTGATTCACTGATGAACACCAGGAACCCTGACAAGTCCACGTCTACCATGTCCAGACATGCTGATGGCGAGACAACCAATGTTGCCCCGCCCCCAAGACTTTGAACTGTATCCCTCGCCAAAAAAGCCTAGATAAGGTTCACATTTTGACGGCTGACTTTTTTGCCCACAAGTTTTTTTGTTGCCATCTTTTAATGTCGTTGTAACGTTGTTGCTGTTAGTGATACGCAGATGGCACTGACGTCAAAGACAGTGACGTCAGAGAGCAGTTGTGACGTCATAGACGGTGACAGTGACCTCCTTTCCTTCAAGAGTTGGGAGATGAAGAACAGATTTTTCTGATTGGCCATATACAAACTTTTGCAACTGTCACCCGGCATAATCACGGGACAAAGTGCCAACCTAGGTTGACGTGGAAAAGGCGAATGAACCGTCGTGTGTTCGCGTGTGTTGCACTAATATTTTTACTGGTGTTGTTGAAGATGTAACGTCATAATCAAGTTGCTGGAGAACGCGACAAAGATATCGCTGACTGACGACACCTGTGACGAATGCCAATCGTCGATTCTTGACGTGCAGTTCAAGGTTTGTGCGCCACCGTATTCAGTCATCACACACATACAGCCTGTGTCCAGATGAATCGGAGTTAACACCTGTTCACATTATACATCTACTGAACTGAACTGAAATGAACTGGCAGTTCTCAACACGTGCCAACTGCTGCAACCGTTCATTTTACTGTGACTGAAGTAACTCGTTGCAGTAGCAGTTGCCTTGTACGGCTTGCTGGGCTGTAATGCACTTGGATTCATTTGTTGATTCCGGTGTTGCTGTGTAAATCGTTTACTTCCTAATTTACTTACTTCCTTAACTATTTACTTCTGTAAGAATAGTCAAAACGTTGATGATACCTTGAGGCAGTTTAATGCCCTTCCTGTCCTCCTACTGTCGCTTGTTATCCACACATGCCAATAGGCAAGATGTGGATATATCGTTTACTGTTTGTTTGTTTGTTTTTGTATTTTTGTACGGTTACGGATTTCTCCGGTTTGGATAAAGCTATGGGCGTCAAATTTTGCACGGTGGTTCAGGGGCGTCCTGGGCAGGGAATCTTTCATTTTGGGGAACTTTGCTCCCCCAGAAGCCCAAAATTGGACGAATCGGCATGCGGCGAGTGAACATAGGATCATCATGTGTGGTTAACCGTCAGTCCTCTTCACTGGCGGTACTTGTTTTAATGGCCGTCTTTCAGATGGTTGGCCAGTTCAGTTCCCATCAATTATCTTCGTCGGTTGCGGAAGAGAACCTTTGTGGAACCCAGCCAGCAGTGTGTCAGCACTTACTGATGGACTGTGTGTGTGTGTGTTAGAACAAGTCTCCACTGCCCGGCGAGGCTCTGGAGCACGTTGGCTGTATATTCTGCGACGTCAGTCTGCGACCGTTGGTCGAGCTGAAGTACGCCAAGCCGTCGCGGCCGGTGAATGCTATGCGACGTGGCAGCGGACCAGGCCGAGGTGGCGGCAGAGGGCGAGGTCGAGGTGGTCGAGGTCGCAGTAGAGGTCGACCCAAGGACAAAATGTCACAACTTGACGCATACTTTGTATGAGTCACACTAGAGTCTTGTGCTTGTGTTTGCAGCTACTGTAAAACCCTCAAGTATTGTGTGCCCTTTATTTCAGGAATTTCATGAGGTAAACAAAACTGCAAAATTAAAGGGTGCAAATGTGTGTTTAATGATTACTGACGATTTGAAATTACTTGTGTGTTATTGTGTATTTGTGTGGTCTGAATTTGCCAAAATAAAAGATGCCAAAATAATTTTGTACTCGAAGTTGCCAACGTTTAGGGCAGCCAAATTAAAGGGTTTTACGGTACTTCAGTTGTGGGAACCGACACGGATGAGAAAGTAAGCTGTTCTTAATGTGTCTCGTATATAGCAGGTCATGCTCATTCAAAATCTGGACAGACAGGCAAACTTATTTTATCATTATTTCGTAATTAGCCTGCACGGCATCGCGATGCCAAAGGGCTTATATTTTAACACTGTTTTTTTTCTTCTATTTTGACGCCTAATCTCTGACGTCACTGAGCGGATCTCAACCAAGCTTGGACACATATTCACTTATGACTGCTGTTTGAAAAATTTGGTCCGAGCTCCCCCGGGCATTTACGCCCCCACCCCGGCCCATAGGCCGTTGGGATAAAACGCTTTTTTGGCACCGACTTTGAACTTTGACTGGACATAGCTCTGCAATGGAACATGATATCAACAATCGGAAAAAAAACTTGTCAGTCTACACAGACTCCTTTACATGCCCTCCAAATTTGGTGAACGCCTGAGAACGGTTGGCGAGTTTTTGCTCACCCCCTAAATTTTCGCATTGGGAGACTGCATGGACGTTATATAACAGACAGCAGGCAAACTTTGGCACTGGTTATGTGGTGGCATGAGCTTACAGTCTAGAACAACAGAATACCGGGCGGGCTCACGCTGGGCTTTGCTATGCATCTAGTTATATATTTTATTGCACTCACTTCCCATAGGCTGAATAGTTTGGAGGACAGTGGCATTTTGTTCTTTACATTTCTCTCCATTTCAACACCTCTGAATTACATTTTGTTATGAATGAGTTTCTGATGAATGAATTGTGGTTTGCTTGCTTTCAGTCATGCAGTGTTGTTATTCTGTGAGATTGTACTGCCAAATTTCGCATGTAAGCAAACTTTTAATCACACGGCAACTGTCTAGTGCATTACCGTTGTATGCATCTTGTACTTTTTCCTGTAGGATTCTCGTAGGTCTATGTCGTTATCAATGGTCATTGTCAATTGTGAATTTGTACAGCTCATAGTCGCAAAGCCTCCAGTGTGCATGTGATGTTGTGTCTGTATAATATCTGGTGTTGGGCTGTGATGACTGTTGGAACTGTCTGCAAGACAGTGACTCGGCTGAAGGATGGCTCACCTGTCTTAGGTGTTCTGTTAACTGGATGTGGTGATAATCTCCGCAGAGAAGTGCTAGATTTGCATGGGTTGTATCACAGGCATAGCTAAGAGGCATATAGGCTCCAGTACTGTATTGTAGCCGGTACTTTGTCATCAAGTACTGGTACAAGTATCGGAGGTACTAGTACAACTACTATATCTTTATGAGGCCAGGCAAAGTTCTTGGAAATATACTGTGATGTGTTGAGTCCCTTTACGTGTTCTTTTTGGGGAAAAAAACTGCCTTCTATTTGTTTTATGCATTTTTATAACTGGTTTAGTGTGTCCAGGATCCTTTGATGTGTCACTTGCATACGCCCGTAACGCAAGCCTTGCAATGTCCTGGCTATGCCCCGAGTTGTTTCAACTTTTTGTTGTAAATGTCTTTGACCTGCTGATGAATATGAAACCCTGGCGTGCAGTTTGTTTCCGTGAGCATGCTGAAAACAGTTTCAACGTGTTCCCTGCTTGAACTCTGCCAACTGTAACTTATTGTTATCCTGCATATCCAAATACTTGTACTATATTGACATTAGACAATAGATATGAGATATTGAGTTATAGTAAACGTTGCTTGACAGCAGCTTTTTACTGCTGCTGTTTTTTAAACTGGACTACTTTTCCAGAGCCATTCCAGATTAGCCCAGTTTCCCACACACTAAAACCATTGGATTTCTGGAGCAGATTTTTCAGTCATTGTACCGACACTATGGTTCAGTTATCTTACCACAAGAATTAAGACTTATTAAATTTTAATATTTATAATATAGTTCTACTTTAAAGGCACGATATATGTCCTAGATTGTGTTGAAAGCGCCGTTAACTCTAACCAACCAACCGACACTAAGGAAGCATTGACAGACAATTTACCAGGGGGCAGCACGCGGCGGGCCAGTCGTGTTACGTCCCGTTAGGGCGACACCTTGTTTCTACTGCTGGAACGACATCATTACAATTACACACGATACTGACGTCGGTTTGCAGTCTACTGTGACAGTGTTGTTTAGATTGTTGTTGTTGTTTTAGTGTCAAGACTAAACGCCAGTACAGTTTGTTAAGCATTCATGAATGTGTAAAGTATCACGCGTTTTGTGTTTTTTTTCAGGTTGCATTCGATTGCTGTTTAATACTCTATCCCTGTGAGACAGTGGCATTTTAGGCATAGTGCGGTATATGCTAGGGTCTGGTGTCTGTCTGTCTGAGGGTCACAAGGCCGTGTTTATCACTGCAGCTGAACGTACGATACAGTCAACAGAAAACACTGTGGAATGCCATGCCGTCCCAACAGTGCTGCTGGTTCCGTCTGTCGTTCTATCATTAGTCAACGTCATCTGCACTGCACAAGTCGCGCCGTATAGGTTACTGCTGTCGAACAGAAAACTCCGCTGTCACATCACTGGACCTGTGACCAGCGCGTATAGCAATGTGACAATATAGCGGGTATCCCCAATTTTTTTCTCATCGGTTTTGTGCACATTCTGTGAGTGGTAGTAGAGGACAGTGGGGGTTCAAGCTCCCCAACCCTCTCCCCCACGTGGCCTCGCCACTGTTAGCATGGACCTGATACTGAATCACGATATATTAGTTGTTTTACGCCTTCTCCTCCCAACACTCGTTGAAGGCATTATATTGTCGGGCTGTCCATCTGCCGCGATCGCTCGTCCGTCCGGACAGATCTTGTTACCAGGATATCTCATGAACGGCTCTTGATGAAACTTGCATGGGATATTCAATATCCCCGACTGATAACCTCCTTCGTTATGATTCTAAAGGTCAAAGGTCAAGGCCACAGCAGGCCGTGGACGTGGCGAAGGCATCCGTGTCAACGTTAGTCGAACTCCATCTTCAAGTTTGTTCTTGGATGTTTGTGTAGCTTAGTTGTGGGTTCGTTTATCAGTTTCCAAGCCAGACAGCTGGCTGGAAGGTCACTCAAGGACGTCCGTTGTTTATTAGTTGTAAAATTGTTTTCTGTCGGTGTAAAAGTGCCAATAAACGTCAATTAACCCGTTTACATATCGCAGTATTTCAGATTTTTATCTCCTGCTACCACTACATGCTTGGATGACAAGAGCTCATCAGAAGATGAGATAGTGAATGTCAATGTTTTACGACAACATCGTACATGTAGAGGCCAGAGCCTACGCCCATTAAACTGAGTTCCTAATTTATACTGTAACTAAGCGTCAATGGTAATCTGTGTAGTGCAACCAATCATCTATGCGCCTCGCATATCATCAAACCGAGTTATCAGAGTTTGTTTTGCCTAAATAATGCTGAATAAGGGGGCAGATGGTATTAATATGGCCATAAACTATCAAAAGTATATTTTGAAACCGAGGTTAAACTAACAATTGTTTTACGACGACATCGTACACGAATTCGGTGAAATAATGCAAAATAATGGCCATTTCGCCGTTCAAGGTCATTCAAGGTCACCGATATTTGTACCAATCGAAAGCTTATATACGACTTCTTATCAAAACGATAGCTAGGCCAGTACTGCGCAGTAAGTCTTGAATTTTGTGCCACCCTTTGGGGGACTTAGGGGTAACGTTCACGGTTCATCTATGGCTCGTTGGAAAGCGCGTGGTCTACTTCCTATAAGTGCTAATTAGTCACGTCACTCATTATGACGCGACTCGACTATGGTAGTGCTGTCCTGGCTGGTCTACTTAGTCACCTGCTGAATCGCCTCCAGTCCGTGCTCGATGCAGCGGCGCGTCTTGTGTGTCACGCTCGCAAGTACGACCACGTCACTCATTTGCTCCGGGACCTGCACTGGTTACGGGTTCCAGAAAGAATCCAGTTTCGACTTGCCGTACTTGCTTTCTGCT
>Ga0209780_1003976_pt1 | contig 11253 bp, 12 predicted proteins | sample WorMetexBAHAMAS2_FD_187384 | JGI IMG/M metagenome (GOLD analysis project Ga0209780, IMG submission 187384) | Marine gutless worms symbiont microbial communities from Max Planck institute for Marine Microbiology, Germany - Inanidrilus exumae... | ecosystem: Host-associated > Annelida > Digestive...
TAGTTTACTATAGTAAATACTTTAGTGAAAACCCTATAGTATTACTACAGTTTTTTTTTCTATAGTTTACTATAGTACTTTTTGCTAAGGGATATAAACAGTTAAACCTCCTAGGCCTATTATAGCCGATGTTACACGTAGCCTTGTCTCACGTGTCTGTGTATAAGTACGCGTATGAGCCGTGCAAAGACGGGTCAACTGATAGAGATGCATAACCCTAACCCTATTCCCAAACATAGCCGTAAGCCTAACACTAACCCTAAAAATAACCCTAGCCCTAGTTTTAGAACGAATCCATAACCCTAACCCAAGCATGCCAGGTTGTATCAGCATTTTCAAAACGTTGCGTCCGCATTTCCCTCGTGGCCAGATACAGACAGTAACATGATGACTCATACACCCGTTTCCGTTGTGGACGTGGCATATATTCTAATGTGGACGAATCACCGCTCAGTGGTCGTGGTCACGTGACTGCTCTCGACCAATGAGGCCGATTATCGTTGAATGCCTACTTTCTTATTACTCTTGGCGACAGCTGAGCTTCTTGTCCAAAATATGCAGAATACGGCAGATTTTGCCCCTCCTTTGGATGTCTATGAGCTAAACGTTTTCAGCTTCAGGGGGTTACTCACCACTAGGGACTCTGCTTCTGGATCCCGTTGGGGACTCTGCTATGCGCTGGCCATGTCCTCAGCCGTCCCACTTTTCATTTCTTTCCGACGCCTATGTCTGACACATGCAGATTGATTAGCTGATTCACTGTCGTAGTTTACTGGTTTCCTTCAGTGCTTTGACAGAATGACAGCAAGAGAATCTGGCCTGTAAAATACGTATGCCAACTGTCCCCAAAGATTCTCTGCCGACAGCGACAGGTGGAGAAGATAGCTGATGTGACAACAGCCAACCCACGTAAACCACTTGATCAAATATTCAAATACCCGGTATTTCCACAACACAAACTACATTCAAATCCTATTTTTCGAATGAATCCCGAATCCCAATTTTAATTGTACAGTACAAAACAGATTTCAGTAAAAAGTAACAGTTTATTAAGTACGTTCTCGTTACTACTGAGCACTGACCTCTTCTTTGTCGTGCTTAGCTTTCAAACATTCTGCTTTCATCTGATTCAGCTGTGTTTCAAGGTCTAAGATTTGTGCCCGCTGTGCACGTTCCTGACAACATATCACACAGCAATCGATCACGACTGCACCTTGTTCAACCTTCACATTAACATCACACACATCTATATTCATTCAGTAATGTAGAATAGACAACAAACCGTACTCGCCGTTAAAAACGTCACGCCACGTGAATATTTAAGGCCACGGCCACAGTGACGTAGTCCGAGACGTGAAATTCACCAAGTCTGTGTGCAATTCCACGTCCACCAAGCGTCGAGTCCGAGTAAAAAAGAGTTTGATCTGAGTACCGAGTAGTGTGCCATACGCACAGGACGAAAAAATGTATGTTACCAATAACTGATTATCAACATAACCACGTCAACCGACACAAGGTGTTATATGTGTTAGTAAACTGACAATAAGAGTACAATGTATTCCACACCGTTTTATATATTAAATAAGCTTATGAACGTTCAGTGCGTGACTTAAGTTGTTGAGTGTCAAGACTGCTCACCCTGACAGAAAATTTGTCACGATCTGCGTCCGTGCGTCGCTGGATGTCCGCCTCCATTGCTTCAATGCGTCGCTTCAGAGTCGCGTTGTCACGCATAACTTCCTGCACTTGCGTCTGCGTTCAACCATAAACGCTACATCATCACGTTGGCTTACTGCTTTGACCGACGACTGACTGACGCTGAAGCTTCAACTATTCCTTCACCCATCACTTCTTTCTCTTCTAATTTACCATTCCGCTCATCCATATCTCCCTCTCTCTCTCTTTCACTCTCGGCTGTTTGATACCTGTTTCACAAATCCTGCCCTCATAGTTTTACTTCTTCCTCCCGGCCTGCCTCCACAGACTATTATTGTCTGGACCGTTTCTTCTGAGCTACTCGCTTTTTGTTATTATTTTTCCCTTATTTTTCGTTTCTGTGCCGTGCGCTAGATTAAGTTGCCCATCTGCCGTGGTCACCTTTTGAGCGCATGTTAATCTACCGTATCGTATCGTATCGTACTGCAACTCAGCATCTGCTCAGTGCTACAGAACGATCAACGACCTAACTACCAACAGGCACTGCATCATTGTGCAGATGCTTACATTAGCCTGGTGTAGCGCTTCTTCGCGGTCTGCAATGCGCTGCAGGAAGTCACGTTTCTCACCGTCTGACTGAGATTGGTGTTCCACCTGTTGGGAACAGTCCGTCACACTGTCACAGCACCGAACAGTCACTCGTATACGGCACTGACATCTGTATTAACCTTGTCAAACCCATCACACGGTGTCTCGAGAAATCCAAAGAAATTATATTATCAAGACTATACAATCGCACGTTCTACAAGGTGTTTGCAACTGGAATCAACATACGTGAAATGTATCGGCTTATTTGGCTGCCAATATTCTGAAACTCAAAAGGCAACTGCTCTCAACGGCATACAATGATGGAAATGACTACTTGTAGTTAGTTTTTAGTAACCGAAGGAGGCTAATAAGGCAATAATACAGTACGACCTTAGCAGTAAGATCATTAATACGCCTCATATCATGATCGTGCAACTGCTTCAACTGCTCCAGCTGCTCAGTCATTTGCTGAAGTCGGAGTTCAGACGAGCGCAGTAACTCTGGCATCGGTTCCAGCTCATGCAACTGAGACTGCAAGTGATGCTTCACCTTCACGACCGACGCAGAGATTTTAATGGTTAAACAACAACAAGAACACGCAGCAGCAGCAGCAGCAGCAACAACGTCAGTAACAACATCATGTTAAGCGCCGTTCACACTGCACAAACTGAACTGAACTAAGGTCCATGAATCTACCGTTGTTTTTGCTTTTCACTACAAATTGCAAAATATGATAATTGATTTTCACAGAAATTTAAACTGGTGTTTCACGTAAAATTACATCCATCGGGATTGATTATTGTCTTCCTTTTAAAACATTTGCCATTCGGTTTAATGCATTCTTAGAATATCTCTTAATCTTAAATGTTGTAAAGTTCATTTTATGTGGTATATTTAATGAGAAGTTATCAAAAATCCATAGTAACATTGTGTATAGTGGCAGCTCTAGCACCATTGATGCAAATTCGTTCTTCATTTTTCATTTTCAGTGAACATGAACAATGATAATACTGTTCATATTGCAACTTTCATAGTCCGTAATGGTAGATATATGGAGATGTGTAACTTCGGTTCAGTTCGTGCGATACGGTTCCACGGGTTTGCACCATTTGCATGTGTTCAGAACTGTCTAGTTCAGTTCCCTGTTCATGCGACGTGAACGAGGCTGAACAAAGTGTATGATTAATTGTGTTACATATAACTGGTTAAAACACAACCACGACAGCGGATACACGGTGTTATGAATGTTAGTGAACTTACTGAACTGACAATAAAAGTCACTGTCCAGTGTGAGGAATGATACCTTGCTACCCTGTATCTCTGACTCAAGTTGTGTCCACTGACAGACTTATTCAGTGCCACTATGCCATAATGTGTTACATTGTGTTACACAAAATTTGTACCCACAACAGGAAAATGACAACAATGTCGTGACTTTGACAGATATAAGAAATTTTGGACGATGATAACAGAATTTGTAATGAATAGAACAGGTATGTACTAATCCAAACATTTAACCTGATTAACCACAGATGAAGTAAAAGCGACCACCTTTTATTAACTTACATATGAATGATTTTGACTATAAATATGATTGAAAATGACACAGAGAGCATGACTGAATCATTGCAACTAGCAGCACGTGCAGCTGCAAAGTGTTTGTGTCAACTTCACAGGGCAAACAAGCTTACCATTTACATCAGTATACACTTAGGTTTAATATCAGCTGTACAGTATTGCGGACAAGACCAAAATACAAAGACCAGTAGGCTCAAAACAGATATCACATTTTTATGTTGAAATCAAACGACAGTGCAGATGTGCATGGAAGAATATCAACACATTTGTTCTTTGATAAGACTAATTGCCTGAAGTGATTGACTCCATTCTAACATCTGGAATAAGGAAGGATCCTGTATCAATTGCTTAACATCCACCAACAAAACCAAAACCACATGTCTGAGATTGAGATCAAGACCAAACCACATTTTTGAGGGTCCTGAGATGGCTTCCAGCCCAAGAAGGTCTGAAAACCATGACAGTGAAATAAAATAGGTCAGTAAACATCCGTAAATATAACTAAATCTGTTATCATGTACATTACGAGCCATGTGACATCAACCATTGAACAGTGGCATCTTCAGCCAAGTGAAGCTGCGGTAGGCCACCCCAGACTACAACTGATCAACTGAAGTATTGTAGCTGCAAGTGCAAATTTTCTGCAGCAAAAGTATTAGCAGCAGCCTACAAAAAGTAGAGATAATTTTGACAAATGCCTTGTTTATTTCCACGTCAGTGTTCTCACGAGCAGACATCAGTTCTTTTCGACACTGTTCAAGTTGTGCAACTGCATCCTCCGCATCACGTCTTGACCAACGCACCTGTAGCACAAAGTCAACACCCGAGGACACATATTTCACATGTTAGACAAAGTTACCCACAGTATCTTACATCATTATATTTTGCTACCAGTAAGCAGAATATCCATTTGTTTTACACAGTGTTTGTATGTTTGATTTTGCTTAAAACTTCTGTGATTCCACTGCAAGGCCTCCACTGTGGCTCTGCTCTTATAACGAGATTGATTATGTTAAGGTGTTACGTCTCACCGGACACAAAAAAGGTCATTTCGGAGACGTTCTTCCCAGTCAATCTCTTGGCTTAGTACTGAAAAACTCAATCAAACACAACAAAAGCAATCATGCATCTGTAACAAAATATACTGCAACACAAAATGAACACAAACAACTAAAGCCAGGTTTGGTTGCCTCCTACGACCTCCGGCATGAAAATGGAACGAGCCTATTCTGGAGGAAGTAGATAAGTAAGGAAGTAAATGAGCAATGAAGTAAATAACGAAGGAAGAAAGTAAGGAAGTGAGTTAAGTAAGCAAACAAATAATTCATATAGCGCCGAACTCAACAAAAGAATCAGCGTGCATTACAGCCCCGGAGCCCATACAAAACTCCTAGAAGAGACTTCTATGGTCGTCTCTCTACCTACAAATCTTGGCTACAACCATCTCAATTACTGTAACGCATATGCAACATTGCTACAGCAGCAACAACAACAACAACAACAACAATGGAATTTGTAAAGCGCTTAGAGGTCAAGAATATAACGAGACTAGTAGTACACTACATTGTAAGCAACTAAGCATTCCATGACTAGTCTCTTAAAGTTTTGCTATACTGAATATTAATTCTAGTTGCTATCACAATAATGTTACATGAAGATGTATCTCCTAACCCTTTCTTTGCGACTGGTATACATAAGGTTAACTGCACAGGATGTTGTAGTTGTGTGACATAAATTTGTAAGAATTCTCAGAAATACAACGAGGTAGGCATTAACAGTGCCAGACTATCATGAGGCATCTAAGATGAATGTGATCTTGATGGTTCAATGAACTCTATCCAGCCTAGCTCAACTGCTCTTCTAACGATACCATCGTAAGAAAATACAGTACCACAACATGCATTACAGATTAGTGTCTCAAAACACACCGGCAAGCAACGGTTGTGCTGAGCTTTCACAAGCTGAAAACACGAACACAATCTGTTCACGGTATGTATAACAAAACAATTATTGTTAATAGCAGCAAGCAACACACCTGGCTGCGGTTGTCTTCTAACAGCCGTTCATACTCACCAACCTTTGCTTGTAGTTCAGCCACTTCACAATTGCACTGCCTGTGTTTAGACTCCAATGACGATATTGATGTCTGAAACATTGCAAGCTCAAATGCATAATTTTCTTGCTCATTCAAGCTGTTACAAACTAAAGAGGTCAAAAAACTTTATTCCTAATATTTAACCCATAAAAACAAAAAGTACAATTTCATGTGAAAATGGAGAACGTATTCACCAACTCGCCGTCTGAAAAATGTTACTTGTGTGCTTAGTGACCTCTGTCTTTAAATAAGCAATAGTCCTACCACATGGGTGTATTAATGGCAACAGAAGTCTGATTCACTTCTCATTCTGCATTCAAACAGCACCGTGAAACAAATTATCAACAACTATATGAACATATTCAAATACATTTCAGATGCAATTTACAAATATTTGTATTTATGACGAAAATCCTCACGTTTTGATGCCAACACCTAAATAATATCCAGCAGCTGAAAACAAACAGTATCTACCCGAAGACGTTCACTTTCTTGCATGTAAGTTAATGCTTCAGCAGTTTTTTCACGCAGCTGCTCCTTAACCTCTTCAAGTTCCTGCTTCGCGTCTTGTGACATCTGTTCAATAATTGCCTCCAGTTCGTGAGTTCGACTGCATTATAAAAAACAACTAAACTGACTTTTGATCATATATTGAACATGATGAACCTTCAATCAACCACTGTTTCTCGTGCGCACTTTCGAGCTATGTTATACCGTACCATACTTGTTTGTCACATGAAACCGTAATTAATGCACTCAGTGTGCCTGAGTATAATTCTTCAGCATGGCTACCTACAAAGATGCAAGATATAAAACGTATAGAGAAAGCCCAAAGGCGATTTAGCAAGCATTTGCCTGGGCTAGCTAAATTGTCCTATGGGGAACAATTACAGATTCTTAATACTAGAAGTTTAGAATACAGAAGTCTAATACTAGACCTAGTCAGGTGCCATAAGATAGTTTTCGGTCTTTCCACGCTAACAATGTGTACCAATTTATTTAAATGCAACACCTCCAATACCAGAGGACATCCATATAAACTGTGTAACTGTATATGGAAACTGCTCTGTTGCATCATTCTTTGGAAACCATGTCATAAATGTCTGAAATATCCTAACACCTGATGTTGCTTTTTCTAACATAAATAAATTTAAGACAATGCTACAATCAGTCGACCTGTCCAGTTTTTACCGTGCAACGCTATGCTAGCGCGGTATATGTTGTTGTCTTGTGTCCGTCCGTCTGTCTCTCCGCCCGTCCGTCTGTCACAAGCTGGTATTGTACCAAAACGGCAAAACATAAAATCACGCAAACAACACCATACAATAGCACAGGGACTCTCTAGTTTTTTACGCCAAAGATATCTGCGAAATTCCAACGGGATCACCCCCAACGGGGGCACCAAACAGAGGTCGGGTAGATTCAAATGGCTATTTTCAACCAATACTTCACTACATTTTAGAAACGATGCAAGATAGGGACATGGCTACTATGGAACGCTAATAGGAACTTGTATGTGCTCTATCGACTGGTGCTATTTCCAATGACCTTGAGTGACCCTAACTACCCCAAAGCACCCCATTTGAATTTCGACATTTTGTATTGCCTTTCGTATCTTCGTAGTGAGTGGAGATACAGTCTTCAAATTGGTAGGCAGGTTGATGGTAGCAAGTGCTAGCCCACGGATGGCAACCAATCCCTTAAAGGGGCGTGGCTAGGTCACGTGAACCATTTAAATTTTGGTGGGCACCAATCATATGTCTGAAACATGATCGTCTCAGGTGCTGCCAACTTAAGTGGACGGTCAGTGTGGTAAACTGGAGATGGTCTGGGTTACCAGTTCATCACACTGACCATCGACACCTGTGTACAACATGGTGGGCCTGAGGCACTGCGTCGCACGGGTCTGTCAGCGGCAGCGGGGACTTGTCTACGTTGTAATGTCTATTGAATGTTTTCAAAGCTGGTTACGTTTTTGTCTCTGTTAGTTACATGCTTATCTGTGTATTGCTCAGTGCACTGCAGGGTTCTTTTTAATGCATTTCCCCTGTACTTGACGTCACATACGCTACTTAGGCAGTATTTACTACTGGTAGTGGTAACTGTTATACACTACTGTTATGCTGCTTTAGTGGAATAAAAAGAGAGATTCAGCATGATAGCAATATAACATAACATCTAGAAATCTGTGCCAAACATGGACAATATCTATGATAAAAATTCCTCTGGACATTTCCGATAAAATATGCAACGGTGGAAGCCATCATAGTAGCAGTAACATACATATTTCTATCTCATCACAAGGTGGTAATTCAGAGTTGCAACTTTCCAGCAAACAAGATATGAGTTTCACAGTAAACTGACTCACGCTTTAAGCAGAGATGCCTCAGCCAGCGACTGTGCTCGTTCATTGGCAAGTTTGTCATAGTGTTCTCTCATAGAACCATGTTCAGATCGGTGTTCTAAATGATTGTGTCCAGCAGTACTTGATGGAGTGTTCAGTGTCGCTACACCGAGGGCAGCGTTGCTGCGATCATTCGTCGAACTATGACCATTAGTCCTGAACAACAACATATTCTGTTTACAAGTTTCCCCATGAGGAGTACTGCTACAAAAATAACTCATGCAATTTTTGAAATACACGGATTATAACAACAACATCGGTACTAATATTATTTTTTAAAACATTATTATTATTATTGTTGTTGTTATAAATGATGAAAATATTTATGGTGCACTGATGCACTCATTATGGAATATCACTGCAAAAGTTACATTATCTCTTCACTATCTTGCGTACGCTGTAATAAAAACTTGGAGATAACTTATCACTGGCGAAATGTGAATAGTAATCGCTGTAATTAAGTTGTACTGATGACATCATAATCTACAAAAAGCAAAATTACCTTGACGGTTTCTTATGCAACTTCAGATCTTGTTCTGAACGCTGATGAACTTCTGTAAGGAGTGATCGAAGCTGCTCTGTGCTTGCCTGTTCACGTGACAACTGATTCTGAAGACTCTGCACAAATAAATCTCTGTCTTTAGGAATGGACATCACGTATCTACATACTGCTCTGTTCTGATTAACAGGTACACACAATAATAACAAGTGGTCAAAGAATTTGGACAAAAGGCCGCATCGCATGTCGTGCCGTTATTAAGGACTAAATAAATGATCCTTTCTGCTACATGCCGTTATTGATGATTGAATGATCCCTTTTGCTGCATAGACTGCAGCAGAGACTCCCAATGCTTTTCGATGAACAGGACAACCCCCAAAAGTTGTCCATTCCCATTTCCCATTTCCCACAGAGGATCTCGCACCACACGTAATACACAGTTTCTTGGACCCACCAGAGTCAGCCACCTAAACGGCATCTCGATCGGTTCAGCCGTTTTTGCAGAGAATATCCGTGTGACCAACACAAACACGTGGACAGACCACGCTACGTGCGACATCTGTAGCAATAAAGTAAAAAAGTAAAGTAAAGTATGAGGTACTTATACAGCGCGTTCTTACAGCCTAAACAGTCACGAAGCGCTACAGAATGGTACGTGTTAACGGGATCACACAGTTTTTACCTGCCACCCACACGACCATCCAGACTTTACTCTGTAAGCAATCACCAGATGGCACCACCCGAACAAGGCAGCACACATCCGATATGGCTTACTACTCAATTTAGCGACCTCAGAAGGATGGAAGGCTGAGTTGCCTAGTTGGCTGACCTATAGCGTATTGTTTACCCACATAAGTAGTCACCCGTCAGCTGCAGGTCAAGCGTGGGACAGGGAAAGTTCGCCGGTCAAAGACCGACGTTCTACCACTGTGCAACGTCGCATCTTATGCACTGCATGCATGTGATGCGGCCTAATAAAACGATGCATGTGTAAGGCTCACATCACTGGCTGAATCAGAGGCATTGGTATAATATAACTTATACGGCACTGTACTAATGCTTTATGCTACTGGTACTGTAAGAGTTTTGCTACAACACGACTGCGTCTGCAACTCACCTGGACTTCGAGCGTCATCTTGCTACCCTCAACATCTCGATGTTTGAGATTCTGCTGCAGTTGTGCAACCGAGCTTTCCAGCGAGTCCTGTAACTCCTTTGAACTTGCCGCCTCAATCTGCGACAGCAATGACATATCACATCATGTTACATTCTGCTATGCTATAATGATGAAACCACGTCAAGCGTCTTCGATGCACTAAATAAATAGTAATAAAACAGATCACTGTTGCTGTGAAGTTGTCACCTGATCGTTACAGCACACAAATGTCAGCAGACGTGGACAGCCAAAACATGTCAAGGAACCACTCCTAAAGGACTGCACTGCTTATCAATAGCTTAAGTAACTGTGAAGCAAGTCTAGAGAAGTAAGCAACACAATACATGTACTATGGTGTCACTCAAAGTCAAATGCTGCCATATCCACACTCCACAGTAGTGTGGGTAAGTACCATTTAGCTGTCAAATCATTTAGGCCACTGAATCCGTAGGTGGATAAACCACAGAGTCTGTGACAAATGGCCAGTGCAATACCAGACATAGGGTTACCTTTACAGCCAATGAGCACTTGCACTGCCCCTTAACTAATACTCATTTCCAATGCTGCTGAGGATAGGAGGCTGAGTTGGCCTGAGTGGATGTATACCAAGATGGTACACCCATAAACGGTCATCGATCTTAGTACTAACAAGAAATACGTTCTGTGGAACATGGTATCTGCCCCATAGCCGAGTTCACAAGTTCATACTGAATTGTGCGCATAGTAACAGAATACCGTATCCTCTTTTCTATTCATGTTGTGATGTACATGTATTGCTTAAAAATATTAAGTGAATACTGAAAAGTCACTAGGTTGTTCAAACCACTGCCGAGATATCGTAATTTTTAACTTGTTAGGATGCCGGCTGCCGGCATCTTGGATTTCTTTAGATCTCTGTAAAGGGCCAAACGGTCACGAGGGCCGAACTGCGTCACTATGCCAAATTTCGTCGAAATCGCTCAAACCGCAGCTCAGATATGGCTATTTTTCGATTTTCAAGATGGCGGCCTAAGATGGCGGCCGCCGCCATCTTGGATTTGTAAAATTTTAGATCTTTAACGGTCAGGACGGTCGAAACGTTCGAAATGCATCATCTTGCCAAATTTCGTCAATATCGGTTGAACCGCGGCCGAGATATGGCGATTTTTCCATTTTTCAAGATGGCGGCCGCCGCCATCTTGGATTTTTGAAATTTCAAATTTTTAACGGTCGGAACGGTTAAAAGGGTCAAACTGCATCATCGTGCCAAATTTCGTCGAAATCGCTCAAACCGCGGC
>Ga0209780_1003977_pt1 | contig 11253 bp, 7 predicted proteins | sample WorMetexBAHAMAS2_FD_187384 | JGI IMG/M metagenome (GOLD analysis project Ga0209780, IMG submission 187384) | Marine gutless worms symbiont microbial communities from Max Planck institute for Marine Microbiology, Germany - Inanidrilus exumae... | ecosystem: Host-associated > Annelida > Digestive...
CCACATGTATTTGCATGTGTTGTCATACCCGCGACCCGATTATATATTCCGAGTTTCATCGAAATCCGTTCAGGGGTTTCGGAGCCCCGGGTGGTCAAAATTTGGCCTTTCCCATTACTTTGGCTAGTCGCTTTTACAACAGCTTGTACTACCGTACAAGCCGTGACATACTATGGGCAATTTACTTCAACAACCAAAAAAATCATTGCATATCATCTTTAAAGGCTGGATGCAAACAAGCAGTGTGACGCATGAAAACAACTAGTCACTAGGCGCTGTGGTCGGCTACAGCCTAAACATACAGTATGTCATTTCAGTGACTGCTTGAAATGTTTTAGTTCACGACCTGTCGCAGTTATGTCGGCAAGGCGTTCCGCACGCGAGGACTGACAGCAGAGAAACTTTTGTTGCCAAAACTGTTGTGTGTGTGTGCGTGGGACGCGGACCGAAGCTGAGGGCGGCCAGCGTCAGCAATATGCTGAATATCAGTGTTTGTCCACCCAACGATTGGTGCACTAAAGACGCGAGCTTGAATTCAATTCATGGATGGAAGAGGAACCACTGCAACTTCTACCGGACTATCGCTGGTTCCATTAACTAGACGTGCGACGGCGTTCTGAACAGATTGTATCTTTTGCAGCACGTTATTACTGGCTCGGCTAATGGGCCTATATTGTTTTGCTCGCTGCTTTCTGTCGTCGTCTGTAACGCTGACGGCGGGCGGGCGGGCCTGCCGCCGGGCGCGTGGGCGGTCGCCGCGGCCGGGCCGGGCGCACGGGCAGCCGATACTGCACGGCGGACCAGTATGGTTGCGTTACGTCCCGTTAGGGCGACCCCTTGTTGTATTCGCCATACAGCAGCGAGTTACAGCGGCATGTAATGAACGCCTAGACTAACGTTCACATACCATTAGCAATCAAAACACTCTGAGATGCAACTCTGGTGTATACACTGCCAGAGCAAAAATGCTACACGAGCTGACAGGACAGCGCTGTGTCCTACCAGGCCTCGGTGACGTTGAGTCGAGCAAGTCGAGGTAGATGGCGGGAGACGACTTGGTGCTCTGAGGCTGGAGGTAGTCGTCTTCATCGACGTGCAGCTGTAGTGAGTTGGTGAGCTCCTTTGTCGGCGACGTGTCGATCGACGTCGTCGTTGTCACCGTGTCGCAGTCTTGTCGACATGGCGACACCGCTGAACACCAGCATCATCAACCGTCTGCTCAGTGTCATTTCTTGTCAAAGCGACATTGTGCCAGCTATCTACACAGCTTGCTATAACGGTCATTGACAACGGGCTCAGCTTTCGCTGAGAAATCCGCGCGACGCTCTGTGTCAGTTGAAATGTTGTCCTATTGTTGTACGAATAACACAAATAGATCGCGTGTCAGTCTGAGAAGCAAGCAAGCAAGCAACGTTTAATAAATATGAACATAAAACATGAACATACTCACTGGACAGAAAGGTAATGTAGCCACTTACATATGCCCAACAAAATAATAAATGCTAATGGATTGCACAAACTGTAGCTAATCTTTTAAGTATCATATTAAGAAGACCAGGTTTGTATACGCATTGTTGCAATACGCTTAACTGTCGCTGAAGCAAAGGCGGATTTAGGCATATTCAGCATGTTCGCCCAAATAGGGGCCCCGACACAAAGAGGCCCCCACGCGGGGCCCCCTTTCCTGACCCTGTCTCTAACTCTAACGAATTCTGACCCTAACATGAACCCTAATACACGTTAACGGTTTACTTCATTCCCTAATCCTAGCCCTAGTCAGCACACCCTCTCCTGCCAGATTTCCACGGTGTCCAGGGTTCCAGTAAACTGCATAAAGGTTGATATCAAAATATGTCAGGCTTTTACAGTACCACGAAAGACTCATTGTTTAACGACGTGTCTCCAACGAATTTAGTCACGTCGACCATGTCCACTACAGTTGGCCCTAAATTCAGTTAGTAAGAAAATAATGTCTGTAGCTGTTTGGTTGTCAGCTGAAGTAATTAAATCCCAAACTGAGAAACTCTGATGTGTTTAAGTGGATATACGATGATGTCTTAAGTCATGTTAGAACTGCGCAAATCCTTTTAGAACTGCACGAATCTATTTAGAACTGTCGTTTTTGTGTAGAGCTGCGCACTAAAAAGCCCTGCAGTGAAACGAATTCACTGCCGACCGGCACACGGTGGTCTGGTCTGAAGACTGGTCACCTCGGTTGCTGTGCAGTGACTCGTTGCACTGCGCTGCTCGCCAGTGTCTCTGAGGAGGAAGGAAGAAGTACGGACTGTCGTGACTGGCGCTGCCGTTGTCACTGCGAGGACGATGACGACGACCGCCTGCCGACCGCCCGTCTTCCACCAGACCAGGCTGAAACAACCACACCACGACAGTGACAACTACGTAAACAAGTGATGAAATGATGACTGACAGCAGGTCAGATAAGTTCACTTGGCATTAAGAAAAACCTGTCGAGCACCAACGAGCAGTAGCATAGCGCATAGTGATTCTATTGAATTTATATGCAAAATACAAAAAAACTCTTATGTATGTATGTAGCACCGGAAATAAAGACAACGACAAATATTCACAAAAATACTGTAACACCATCGGTCTTACATATGCACTGCACTGTTTTAAAACTCACACAGTCTACGCTGCCCTAAATTGACTTGTCATTAAATTGTAATTCACGTATATAGCTAGCAATACATATTTACTTTCATGTCATTGTTGGCATATGGCATAAAAACTTGAGTCAAGAACATAGTTAACTGTTTTCAGCAAACGCGGTAGCGAAATCTTACAACGGACAAATACAGTGAATACGAACTGAATTTACAGCTATTAACTAATAATTATTAGTGAGAACAAGCCGTCATGCAGCTCTGCAGCGGGATTGCTTGTAGCCTTGTACCCGCCCGCCCGTCCGTCCGCCCTCGTAAGCCACGCCGCTGGCGTGACATCGCGATTTTGGCTTGCCCGCCGCCGTCCGAGCCCTCTATTCCCGCCTGCAGCCGGTCTGCGCTCGCCGCCTGCCGCCCGACCCTCGCCCGTCCGTCTGTCCATCCACGTATGCCACGCCGCTTGACACTTCACAATCCGAATATTATATAGATTAGTACTAGACACACAAGTTACTGACCAGTTCCAATGCTCCGTTGACGTGGTACGGTACTTTACCGGCAGGTGCTGTAAGGCCGCGCTGGTGTCGAGCTGCGGCACTCTGTGGGTGAAGGTATTCATCGGCTGTGATCACCTGCTCTGGACCGTCCGCCGGAATACTCATGTTGCGTACAAGGTCCAGCGTGTCATATGAATGACTCGGCAGTCGCATCAACTTGTCACCCTTATAAAACAGACAATTACGTGAAACAACTAGATGGCTGTATTGTGTGGAATGCCCACAATACAGTATTCGTCTCAAAGCGGTCAGCTATCTGTGCACAAGCTGTTTACTTCCTGCATTCGACGATGCCTAGAGTAGTGCCTGCGACTGAGTGATGTCAGCGTTATCTGCCGTGTTACTTATTTTCAGTTTCCAATTCAGGTCTGCTTTTCTTCCATGTCAGTCTGCCAGGCTGCACAGCGGCTTACTGGTTTATGCACTATCGGATATTAGACGTTGCCAAAAATTTGGGTAGGTACCGTTCTTTTATTTACGGAGCGTACAGCCCAGGGGAATAATTTTAAATTGATTCTATAACGGTAGAAATGGAAACTAGACATCCCATAGACGGATTGTTTTGTAGTGAATTTCGGGCAACCTGTAATTATTGCGTAGTTATGGTGGCCAGAAGTCGCAAGACGTTGAAATTATGTGAGAACTTTTAGCGTTTTTTTTAAAACACGACCCCTTACGGTAAAATTTTCAAAATTCTATTTCGACAGTTTTCATTGCAACACCGATCGACGTTGTTGCATTCAAATTTCGTGAAATTTGGCCGATATGGTGAATTCGGTGAAATCATGCGTTATTTACCTGACACAAAATACAAAATTTCGCCTGCCTTTCACACTGTCGCTACGGCGCAGATCGCGCCCAAAGTATGCCAGGGCCAGCCCCAACATTTTACTCAGAGTGCTCCAGATTTCACCCAAATCGGTTCACTTTCGGCGACGTTATAGCCGAACGCGTGAACACCACCAAATCGCCCCTAAGGTAAATCAAATATTAGGCCAAAGCCTAGCTTCGAGCTGAATAATAATTACAACGAACCGGTAAAATATATTGAAGTACGTAATTATTATTCTGCACAACAGCAGCAAATAATGTCTCATCCATATCGACAGCAAGCTGAACTTAAGTGATGGTGGGCTTGTCAAACTCCACGACGTACAAAGGCTTCAATTCTGTCTGTCAGATACTGCAGTGAACCCCCACAATGCGGAAATTGCATGAAGAATCTTGGCTGGCATGACTGCTTTGTAGATGACTATCAGACTATCAGTGCATCATCACTCATTCCATGGCAACGTAGTCTTTTGAGGGCGTGCTGCGACTGAGCACCTTTAGTGAAAACTCCGCTGAGTGATGTGTTCACTGAGTGATAACAGTAACTCCAAGCACAGTGATTGTTGTAATGAAACTAACACCCGGTAACTCTGGCATTCAAGGCGTTTGTGTCTGCCGCTACTCAAGTCGACTCAAAGTGACTGAAGTCTGACAAAGTGCTGAGCATCATCGTAACGTACCGGAATGACGAGGTATCTTCCCGGATCGCGAGCCATCTTCGCAAACTCATCAGCCAGTTCACGGAATGAAGGTCGACTTTCAGCGTCAAGCATCCAACCTGAACAAATGCTAGCATCATTGCTACCATATCACGACACACCTGACACACTGCAAACATCCCTTTCCGCACCCAAGTCATACCATGCTGCTTTAATAACCAAAGCAAATTGCAACAACAACTAAAGCTAGGGGTAACATATACAAGCTTACTCAATATCACTATCATTATGACTTAAGGAAATATCACAGTGTAGCACGGCACTGTCATCAAGGCAACCAGCTATTCCTATGGAGAAAGGCAAAATGGGGTATCAGAACTCCGAAACCCCTGAACCGATTGTCACAAAATTTGGCATGGTGATTACGTTGGCAATATGACCCAGCAAGCCAAAATTCAAACCGATCGCCCCAGTGGGGGTGTCCAGGCAAATGGGTGAAATATCACTCTCGCGTGGTTTTTAATTTTTTTGTGACCAAGGCTCAGCCTGGAGTAGCCTTGGTCTGGAACAGAAGGCCAGTTAAACTGAAAGAAGCCAGCACTCACAAGAGTGCAAAGACCCATGCCACACTGTTTTGGCGACTCGTGACCTGCATTTTTTGACCTATTGACCCCAAAATAAATGGTTTCCAGAATTCATCAGGGAAAACATTTCCCTGTGGAGTTTGACGATCCTAGCTGCACTGCGTTTTGAGATATTGTGTAGAAAAAAACAGACATGCAGACAAACAGCAGTGAAAACGCTTAAAATAACACACACAAACAACAGTAAACCCTACGCCCGCGACTTCCGTCGGCGTGGGTAACACAAACTCAACGCTGTAGCTGAAAACAAACAGCAGACAACGGCGTGACTAACATTTAATCATGATCATGTAGACATCAATCGTGCAAATCGACGGCTGTGGTAAACGTTCTCCTTTCTCCAGCAAGTCTGAGATGTCCTTCGCACGCACGTTCTCATACGGCTTCTGACCGTAGGTGAACAGCTCCCACATTGCGATACCTGCACACGAGGCATCATCTTCATCGTCAGTCTGTTTAGTTCGTCAGACGCAGTGGCGTAAATCTGGCTGAAATTTCGAGGGACGTAAGGGCGGATCCATAAGGCTTGTTAGGGGTGAAAAGTGGGATGCGGGGAGGGTATCCCTCCACAACGGGGAGGGTTCCGGGGAGGTGACTAGGCCCCTCCCAGAAAAAAGTTTTTCACTTGAAATGGCGTGTTTTAGTGCATTCTGAGATTTTATCAACCGTGGGCAAATTAACTTTCAGCAAGTAATAGCTAGTCGTAAAAATATTCATTACGTTAGCAAAAGCAATGAAGAATCATGACAAGTACACCATTCAGGTATAACTTCGTCCCGGTAGGGATGCAAAGTATTGCAATAAGCATGTCTGTCCGTCTGTTTCTTTGTCTGTCCACTTGCATATCTCAACAAGTCTCATCTGTCGCAGACAGACCCGCGCGACACGCTGCCTCACGCCCATCGTGTTGTATACAAACAGTGTGAGACAAACTGGCTACTGACGACCGTCGCCCGTTAATCACGCTGAGCGTCCACCTAAGTTGACCAAACGCGCAATGGTCGACGTGTAGTTGCCAAATTTTTCTAAGTCCAGAGTCTAGGACAAAGTTCCAGGACGAAGTACTCTTATTTTTGGGATATCCAAATTACCTTTTAGAACACTGTAGGATAAGTCACTCTTGTGTGTAAAGATGCGATGCAACATCAGCAACCTCTAAGCCAAAAACGAGCTTGACCAGTTCAGCCGTTTTGATAAAACACCACGACTTGTGATGGACAGACAGACAGACAGACGCAGGGCCACAGCCAATACCACGCTATCACAGCGTCGTTTGGGTAAAAACTAAACATCCAAATTTCACCAATTTTCTGTACATGTTACCTGTGGACGTGGCTCGTTCCTCCTCTGAAAGCAATGCAATACGCTATGTACTTTTGGTTTTGTGGATGACGTCATGTTTTTCACATGATGGAGTGAATGGGCCAGAATCAATGACGACGCGTATGTTTTGTTTAGTTCGCCAGGTGGCGGCACCGGGGCGAAGTCTGCCGTCCCCGACTGCAGGGTGTGTACTGCTGAAATGACAAAAAATAGATGTCATAACAACACGGGCAAATCATCTGTCTCACCAAAGCTCCAAACGTCACTCTTGTGTGTGAAGATGCGATGCTGAATACACTCCAATGCAAGCCACTTGATTGGCATCTACACACACACACACACCACCACCATCAGCAACAACAACACACTCAGCGCTTGTTCTATGTCTACATCCTCAACATCAACCGTGTCACTTATACGGCTAGTACACCATGCTGGCACACGTTTAACGATACTTCGAGTGGTTGTCACGGTGACGCATACTGAATCTCCAAGCCGTTCTGGCAGTTGAAATTTCGAATTTTAAGAAATTCGAGAAGGTGGACAACCGCCATCTAAAAAAAACGAAAATGGCCATATCTCCGCAACAGTTGACCGATCGAAACGAAATTTGGCACGGTGACGCATACTGACCATACAAACCGTACTGGCAGTTAAAATTTCTATTTTAAAAAATCGAAGATGGTGGATGGCCGCAATCTTGAAAAATCGACAAATAGCCTTTGACTGACCACTACGAAATTTTGCACAGTGATGCATATTGACTCTACTATGGTTAAAATTTCGATTTCTTAAAAATCAATATGGTGGATGGCTGCCATCTTGCAAAATCGCAAAAATGGTCATATCTCGACAACAGTTTTACCAATCAGCATGAAATTTGGCAAAGTGAAATGCACCCCCTGTGATGCGGCCTTTCGTCAAAATTCTTCGACAACTTGTTGTGTATCTTTACTGATTCAGAAATCTCTTGAATCCTTTTTACTGTCCAATATAATAACTTACATACAAAGAGAAATAACGCTTGTGATCATCAATCAATTATATCTCAATTAATGAACTACTTGTATAATGACAAGGAAAGTGCGACATCGTGGTATGGTGTTAAGGCTGTTAAGCTGGTGTGCGTGTGTGTAACAACTAAACTTTAAAAATGCGCCAAATCACAGAGAATATGTTAAATGTTTTACAAGTGAAACTGCATTCTAAAGTTCCTAACATAATGTATACTGCTCAGAAAGGTCTCCTAGACAGCTGAATCACAAAAACAAAGTTGAATACCACAAACCAGGAACAAATGTCATCACTCACATCAGAGACAAGCTATGAAATATTCATCTTTATTTACCATATTGGTAGAAACAATACAGCAGTACAATAAAAAATATATATAAGAAAGAAGAAAGACATCTTAATTAACTTAACAAACACACAAATTTCTACAACGTCACACAAGCATTTCAACAATGTCACAATATCGACAAGAATTGGCAAGAGTCTGTACAATAATAACTATCTATACCCATTTGGCTATAAGGGCATCATCGAAGCGCTGTGACAACTGCACACTCGGTAATTTGATATCAAACATATCCCTACATGTCGTTAATAATATCTATGTACCACAGATAAGCAAACAGTGACACAAAATATCAACATAAACGTACAAAGCAAATAAAATGTTTGTTCAATTAAAGTTGATAACGATCATACTGTGTAAGTAATAGTGAAAATATTCATCTATTAACTAAAGCAATATCAAACCTTGCCACCAGCAGCTCGATAACCATCCTCATTGTAGTCGAGGAGTTTCGCAAGTCCAAAGTCAGTGATCTTCACCTGATTTGGACTCTGAACTGTAACAGCACAACATCAGCCACTGACGGAACAGCCCAGAAACCAAACTATTTTAACTTCTGTACACTCTGAACATTTGCAGTCAACTGCATGTTTAATTAGCCCGCCTGGCATCGCAATGCCGCCGACGGATAATGTTTTGCAGATGTTACTTTCTTTTTTTAAATGCTGCTCCTCTCCTTCGACAACGGGTGGGACGTATTGCAATGCAGATTGCTGCATTACCATCGGCAACGAAAACATTACTACGGCTACAAATTTGGTGCACTTTGGTCCAGTAACCTCTGAGATCTTGTGGCTCATTTGCATGGGTGGTGACTGCAGGGAGGCTAATATATGCTCTGTGCTGGTTAAAGGTCATTCGCTAGGTGGCAGTAACATAGCCAGTCTGTAGATAAGTAAGAAATGCAAAGTCACACAACGCGCATGCCACGCGGGCTACACGTTGGGCTCTGCCTGCTTTCTATCTGCATAAGCTGAGACAATCTCGTGACCTTTCAACCAACGATGTCACACCAAATAATGCTGGTACACGTAGAGTTTCAGCGACTTCTGGATGTCAAAACACCCTGTACAATTATAAATAACAACTAGGCATCAGCCTAATTTGCAATTTTACACCTAGACATTTCCCGTGCTGTTTTCAGCAAAATGTAAGACATATGAAATCGTGAGAAGACAGTTTGTGCACATTCTGTGCTAACTGGTTTCTATTTTTAGTTAATTTAATTAATGTTCTGCTACAATTCCATGCAGGTCACCAAGCTAGCTACCCGCCAGCTTCTAGTACACATTATGCATTCACTGTGTGTCATATGTTATCATATTGAAGTAAAACCAGGAGTACCAAGAACATTTCGAGCAGCTAGATCTCGATGTACAATTCCTCGTTCTTCCAAGTATGACATTCCCTACAACCGTACAATGCACATGCACTGTAACACTGACAACCTGCCAATCATTCGATCACTAAACCAGAAAAAATTTTGCTATCAAAATTCAAAATGCATTCACGTATGTGTAATAACAATCCAAGCCAGGCTTACATAAAATATAATTTAATCAAAAGTAGGATATAATTGGTATTTAAGTTTAGGTGGCGTGGTTGCACAATGGGTAGAGCATTGAACTTGCGATCAACAGTCTACAACAGGTCATGGGTTCAAATCCTATTCGGGGCAAAGCTGCGTAACAACCTTGGGCAAGTTGTTCACACCTATGTGCCTCTGTCATCAAGCAGTATACTGCTTTATTTAGGTATTTTACATGCAGACACTTTTGGAAATAGTAGATTTTGCAGTAGTTATTTTAGTTTAATGTTTAGTGAGAACTGAGAAATACTGTGTTCGTTTTGGAGTGTCTAGAGTGGCAGCCTGCCGCCGGGTGGATGACTGCGGGGCTGACTGCCTGTACACCGGGATCTCTGGGCCCCACGCTTGGTAACGAGTAACCTTTTTTAGTTGTTACGTTTAGTAAGTATGGGTTGCAACACTGTATAGAGTCGAATATGCGTGTGTAAAAGCATATTCCACTCTGGACAGTGTTGTAACCTACTCACCTGGTACTGGCCAAGGGGAGGTGATGCTCTGCGTCTGGGAAGGTAACCGCAGGCCTGGCGGAAAGTAATGGCAGCTTGCCGCCGGGTGGATGACTGCGGGGCTGACTGCCTGTACACCGGGATCTCTGGGCCCCACGCTTGGTAACGAGTATGGGAAGCCTTTACCTTTTTTAGTTGTTAAGTTTAGTAAGTATGGGTTACAACACTGTCTAGAGTCGAATATGCGAGTGTAACAAGCATATTCCACTCCGGACAGTGTTGTAACCTACTCATTTCATGACCTACGTACTAAATCTCCGAGCTGGGTGCACAGTCACTGTAGGCAAGTGTTGATAACGCTCGGCTAATGGCTGGACCAGGAGACTAGTGTCTCTGACAAGCTGTGTGGGCCTCCTACGGGCCAAATGCAGCATCACTATAGTACTAGGCTACAGCGGTTGAAACGTATGCAGTAATAAGAGCTAATTTTAATATAAATGTTAATGTTTATTTAGGTATTTTACATCCAGACACTTTTGGAAATAGTAGATTTTGCAGTAGTTATTTTAGTTTAATGTTTAGTGAGAGATACTGTGTTCGTTTTGGAGTGTCTAGAGTGGAACAACGCGTCACAACTCACTGTATGCAGACACGTTCACTCACGACGGCTATGGACTACGGTTCAGTCAACACCACCAAGAACAAACGCGCAAAGACGTAAATGCAAACGTGTTCGTGAACACGGTTGTCTGCAGTGAAATACAACACGTTATTCTACTCCAGATACAATCGTAGTCATAGGACCGGGAATTTAGGTCACAAAATAAGTTTCTACTAAAAACAATTGTTATTTATAAGTAAGCAATATTTTAGCACAAAAGCTCTGCAGTAAGCAACATTCAACAAAAACCGACCTTAGCAATCTGCGTGCTCCAGTTGAGCAGCGCCTTAGAGCTGATGTTGGTGCGATGTCTTCGCACGTAGTCTAACAATGCTCCGAGTGGAACGAGCGGCGTCACCAGCATCACCTGCACAGGTGAGAAATATTACCTGCATTAGCCAGCAACATTACCTGCACGATCACACAATCAGTGCCGAGCTATGCAGCATTTTTGGTCCAACCCACCGTGAACTCACCCATTCCTTCACCCATCACTTCTTCCCCATTTGATTCACCACTCTGTTCATCAATAACTCCCTCTCACCTTCACTCCCGAATTA
>Ga0209780_1003978_pt1 | contig 11250 bp, 5 predicted proteins | sample WorMetexBAHAMAS2_FD_187384 | JGI IMG/M metagenome (GOLD analysis project Ga0209780, IMG submission 187384) | Marine gutless worms symbiont microbial communities from Max Planck institute for Marine Microbiology, Germany - Inanidrilus exumae... | ecosystem: Host-associated > Annelida > Digestive...
ATCGTGTCAAATTTCGTTGCAACTGCTTGAATGAATGCGGAAAATAATTAAGACACGCCTTTCATCTTCAGCCACGCCGGCGCGGCTAATAACCTTGACGCTGCTACTCAATTAGGTGTCAGCAACAGTCACAGATTACAGAGGACACCGTCGAGTCCTCTTTTTCCTGCACGGGATTTTCTGAATGTCGTTCAGGCAACAAATTCCACGTCGGTAGTGCGTACACGGCATAAAACGTGAACTATTCATAACAGAAGGATGCAAGTCCAGACGACGTTTGGCAACTCAGTTAATCTCGACAACCAACCTTTAGGGTCTATATTTCGGTACAGTTAAAACAGGTATGCCTACATGCCTAAACAGCCTTTAGGCCTAAGCCAAATGGCTCACCGGCCTCACTGTCGAACTTAGTGGTAACCGACCTTTCGGCTTAACAAATGCTGTTGAATTGACTTTGCTTCTAACAAGACGCGCTTGAACTCGACATGTGAAAAAGTACTGATTTTTCATGCCACATGAGTGTCCTGTCTTGTCTAGCTTCACAGGCCACGAACGTCAACTGACGATAGGCTACGTTGCTTTCATGCCAGCATAACGAACACAGGAGGAGAAACTTCAACAAAATCCACAGAGGCATCTTCGAAGACAACACGCAAACATTATACCCTTTCATAAAACGCGGTAATTTACTCAAATCTTCATCGCAGTCCCGTCGGGTGTTATGTAAATCAACAAGGGCTCGTATATCGCATTTCAGGTTTGGAACTTTTATAGGCTTACACCGTGGGAGACGTAGGCCTACAGGATGGCTCTAAAACCGATGGGAGGACACTGCGTTCGACTGCTCACATCCAAAACGCGTGAACGAATTTGCATAATATTTGGCACACTTTCGTCGCCTTTTTTGTCGTGAACACAGGTCTACCTTTACATTCATCCACTCACAGTGGCGACACCTGGCGAAAGTCAGCAACCCGGATTTCGCTTCCGACTACTAAGGAATTTCAGCGTAAAATGTTCAACAGAACCTGTCTTGCTAGATAAAATCGACAGCAGCAGTGCATCAAAAGACGGGAAGATAAAGCCCGTCCACTCCACGGTCAGAGGCGGTTCTAGCTATTAGGCCAGGCCTACCCAAACTTGTGCCTAGCCTACCCAGACAAAATTCTGCCCCACGTACACCACTCCTGTTGGCCTACCCGAAATTTGCTTGGCCCTTTGACTGGCCTATACACAAATGAAAATTCCTAGAACCGCCCCTGTCCACGGTCTGCTGGAACAGCGGCAAAAGCTGTGTTTGTGGGCAGCGACGAGTGGCGGAGTCTCCCAGTTAATTGGCTATGCGTGAGGCGTTCAGTGAAACGTGACGTCGTCTCGAATGCGTTTTGCAGCAGAACGTTGGACACATCAAAGTCAGGGTATCTTTAAATGAAACAATGACGTTACAGCAGTCAAAAACGTCGTGACATAGGCCTACGTCATAAACCAACAAGGCTTCCGCTTTCGTCAGCTTTTTGTTTTGAGTAGGCCTAAGGGTAAAACGAGTGAAATTTGCTCGGATCACTAGCTTAGCAGTGCGGTGTACAAAAAACAGCCACAATGTCATGTCTTGGCCCGAAAACACGGATCCCCGAAAATCGAAAAACTCTCCACATCACAAACGTTAAGCCGCGTATCGTGGACTCTCGGGAGAAAATTTAGGAGATAGGCCTAATAATGCCGGCTTGGCACACATAATTTTATTAGGGCAGCCTATTGTCTAGCGTTCTCAGAAAACTATGAAGGCCCGCATTGCATAGTTTCGCCACTAGGCGGCGCGATTCCAGGCCTATTCAAAACTTAGGCCTATCGAAAATCCCCCTCCGCTACGTTCAAATTTAATTGCCGACCCCGATTCGAAAAACACCGTGATGGAAACAAGACCTCGTACAATCCCGAAAATTTCACGAAAAAAATTACGCCCGTTTTCGAGAAATAAAACGAAAATTTTGACAAAATTCCAATTTTTGGAGTTAGGAAAATTTCGCACCATGGAAAAATTTTTCATCAAGGAGGCAGCCATTATGTGCTCCAAATTTCAGCCGAATTCGTCCATCCCGACTTTTTAATGGAGGTTTGAAATTTTCGGCTCTATTTACCGTAGGCCCTAATGGTAACGTAAAATTCAAAAAAGGTGTAGAAATTTTTGTGGATTGATACCGGTACAAACAAGATAGACTTCAACGCCCATCAGCGTTGATGTGGATGCCTTCGCCACATCAACGGCCTGCTGTGACCTTGACCTCCAGAATCTAATCAGGTCATTAGTAGATGCTATAGGCCTAGTTAATATTCCCTGTAAGTTTCATCGAGATTGCTCAAGCCGTTCATGAGATATCGTGGTAACTAATCTGTCTGAACGAACGCGGCGGACGGGCAGCCGAAAACATGCCTTCGCCGACACGGTCTGGTTTGAATGCATACAAATCTGCATTCCAGAAAGTTGCGCAATGCCGAGTTCTATACCGATGTGCCAAATTTCGTCACGAAATATAACGACGTTAGGAACATTTAGGCGAACACTTCTAAAATCACACTGCCCCTCAGACTTCGAATAAAACGGTTTTTGAAACCGATATTAATACTAGAAGCTAGCACTCACAAGAGTGCAAAAAGCCACGCCGGCACTGCTTTTTGTGAGTGACCTTGACCTTTGAGCCCAAAATAAATGGGTAGGCTGGTCTCATCGTGGCACAATTGTATGTCAACAAATGTTCCACGATGAGAACACTTGTATGTCGATTTTGTTAATCCTAGCTGCATCGGTTTTTGAGATATCGTGAGGATAAAGAGACAGACAGACGGCGGCGAAAACTCTACCGTCGCGACTTCCGTCACCGTCGGTAACAGAAAGGACTACAACGGAGTCGGTAGGGACAACTTCTCCACACTCTCTCGCTTCGAGTATGTTGGCAAAATCAACGCAAACGGAACGACGGACTTAGACTATCTTCTAAATTGTTGTAGTAATGGAGTAACCATGACTTACCAGTGCCGCAGGGGCAAAGCCAGAATATAGGCCACTGTTTGGCTACAGCCCCGAGTCATGGTAAGCGCGGTAAGTAAGTAGCCTATAATGGGGGTCTGGGGCTATGCCCCTGTGAGGTCCAGGGGCAAAGCCCATTGTCGGGGGATGCAGCTGAAAGCAATTTAAAAAACAAATTAGCCCCATACGGGACTGACGGTCGACTCCTACTTACTGCCAACTTCAAAGTCATATGACACAAAAACTGCACAGAAATCGGTCCCGATACGCTTTATGTATTGTGCCCTAATTTAAGAAACCGTGGTCATTTGCCAGCCCCATTATAAATGGGTGAGGCTTCAAAAATGGTCGAATTTCCGACTTTCAATGGCTCGTGACCTTGACCGTGACCTTAGATCGGGTCACACTGCATACCGTCATGCATCACTCATCGACCTCTACCTACATACCAAATTTCATTGAGATCGGGAAAATTTTTCGAGAATCACGACTGTCGTTACTGCCAACTTCTAAGTCACGTGACACAAAAACTAGGACAAAAATAAAAAAACCCGGCCCCGATAAGCGTTAGGCATTGCCCCCTAATTTAAGAATGCGTGGTCATTTGCCTGCCCCCATTATAAATGGGGGAGATAACCGTTGAATATGGCCGAATTTCCGACTTTAAGGCGCTCGTGACCTTGACATTGACCTTGGATCGGGTCATATTGCATACCGTCATGCATCACTCGTCGACCTCTACATACATACCAAATTTCATTGAAATCGAAACTTTTTGTAGACGAACGGACATTTGAGACCCACTTTATTAGGTCGACTCGGACTCGGAGTCGACGACCTAATACGTGAGCAATAATTACTGCGCTCTCGGTTTGTCTATTTGACCTTCTGCTGCTTTAAAATACTTCGTCCATTACTGCTTTAAACTTGTTATATACATATTCCGCTAACGCAAAACACAAAATTGGGCGGTAAAGCGGATTTCTTGCAGTCATGTTTTGGGGACTGGATCATTCATGTTAGGAGCTAGGAGCTATCTGTGGCATTTACGGGGCTTAGCCCCCTCTAGCCCCTCGTCTTCGCCAGGCATTGCTGCAGGGGGAGTGACCGAGAGTATTTATTAGGGGGTCGAAAATATACCACGTACTCCCTTTCACCACAATTCGAGCACGAAACCACACCAATCGGGGTTACGCCCGTGCAGCACTGGTGGGTATCTAATCTGGGCTGTTTTCATTCATGACTACAACTATGGTAGTTTTGCACGGGAACGGGAACTGTAAAATACCGCGGGATTACTGCGGGAAAACCGCGGTAACGGCATTAAGAAGTTAAATAAGAACTAAATCAATTATCGCGGTGACAGCTGGAACAGGAACAGTACGCGCGGAATTTTTTTTACAAATGAATATAGACTCTAATGACTAACTAATTATTGTTTAGCGCTGGTATAATGCTGTTGAATTCATGCTGACGGGTCTGTCGTGTACGCAGAGACGATGATGGGCACGCGTCGTCCAATGTATTAGGCCTACCTAAACGGACACCTGCTTGAAAATCTCCAACAGTTTTATGCTCTTTGATATGGTCACTCAAGATACACACGCTTTTTATGCGTCATAAATGCATCATAAACGTTTGGCGGCTGGGCACACACACACTACCTGGAACAGCTTACACAGAACCCCCGCCCCGCCCAGTTTTAGTGACTGCATCGAAGCCACAGTGCAGAGCTTATTTTCATTTCGTGAGTAATTTCAATCCAGTTTGTTCCAATCACTTAACTGCATCAATGTCGGTACAGCGAAGTCATCGCAGACCACCACCAGAGAGAACTGTTTTTGGACATTCATTTGTCACACTGTCTGGACCATCGCACATCCACACCTGTCAGAGGATAACAAGCCCCACTTGCAGCACAGAGGCCTTGACCGCTGCACAGGACAAAACAAGCCCTACTTGGAGCACAGAGGCCTTGACCGCTGCAGAAGCAATTCAGCGCACATCACATCTGACGAGGAATGTTGACACCAGGTTGGCGGATTCTATTGTCAGTCACGAGTGACTGGTTTGACCGCTGTAGACAACAAGAACCAGACTACGCCTCACTGAAGTTGGGCGGTGTCAAGTCGATCCAACGAGGACGTCGAGGCACTAGGCTCTGAGGTTGGTGATTGAAGATGTCATGTGGACTGGCCACTCCGGATGAGTGAACAGGCCAACCTTGCTCAGAAGACGCCAAACGCTGCGGCGGATCGATGTAGGCAGGTACACACAGCCCGGTTATAGTTGTATAGGCTGCAGCATGTCGAAGATCAGGCGCACGGAATTATGCCAGTTGGCTGTCGACCGGCTTCGTGTATAGACTAGAGGATCTCTATCAGACGGGAGAACAATACTCTGCAGCCGAGTAGCATGCAGGCTGATGTACGGAGGGCGGACGCACTAGCAGCACATGCTGTAGCTTACTGGACAACTTGCACAAGAGCAGTTCTTGCTTTTCAGCTTGCCAGTCATCTCTGCTGGTTCAACGTAACTTACTAACCCAAACATATTAAATTTAAATGTAACACTATACGAGATAAAAAAATGGACGTCAAAACATAAGCGAATTCAGCCCTTTATTAGGGAGAGGTCAACATTCTAGTTACCCTCCACCAAATTCCCCAGATCCGTAACCATCTCCATCCCTCCCCTACACTTCCCGCCTATCATGCCAATTCCACCATCCCCTTTCCTTATCCACACCCCTTTACCCTATATTTCCACCCTCCTATTTCTTCTCCCACGCCCTTAACACCTGAAATCCAGCTACGGGGTCAGTGGAGCGCTGATTTTCCCCAGTGGGCCTGAGGAAGCCCTGCCGCCAAATGGTCTTTTGTGTATGATACTGTCAAATGGGCCGATTTTATTAGTGTTAAACAGATAGTGACAGGGATTATCCACCCCCCAATTCCACATCTTTCCCATTTACTCAACCGTACATAACTAACGCTGTGGCATTCACTTATATCTCGGTAGTGCACGTTTCAATACAGTTACTGTGACTCACAAACAGTTTGAAATCAATGACACTGGATCAAAGTTGCTACAATTTAAAGTTCTAAGTTTGCAAAGTAAATTTGGTAGTTAGACGATATAGAACTTAAATTTTACACCCACTCATTCGTTATTAAGTTGTATAAATGTCAGAGACATTAGCTTGTTACAGTATAACTTGTGGGTTGTTCACCTATGCAATAGCAAATTCAGCGATTAAATTTAGCATAGGGGATATTTCCGTTGCATCCTATAGGCTTAGCTGCAGACAATTCACTTGTAAACAAATGCATCTCTTTGCCTTATTTCCAACAATTCTACATGCACTTCAATGAACCTCTTAGCTCTTCTTCATGAACTATCTCTGTACATCAATTCACAGCAAAAGCAAGCACTCCATAATTAACTTGCAGAGGCCTTGATTTCTACAGTCAGTCTCTGTTCCTTCACCAGTTGATAAGACAAAATTGTAGCCACAACTTCACTTATACTTCTCTCTTAAAATCAATCACATCAGCTTTTTGCTGTCTAAGCAACTCCTGCTATTGCTAGTGCACGCCGTTGTTACCATATTACCTTACAGCATCTGAAGTTGAACTCCTATTGGACTGCGTCTAAATTCTACCTTTTCATACATGAACAACATATACAATGGTTACCCTTGTTTGAATAAGAGTCAAAAATAAACCGATGTTAACAATTTTTGGTACACAGAATCCTCAAGAAATTTGACATATGCAGTTACGAATTTGTCAACTACACCTGAGAAATGTCACTGCACTACCTTGTGTAATGCAGATCTGTTCACCTCATCAGCGTATTGTTCCCCTAAAAGGCGGATGGCTGTGAAAAAAGCCGGCTGTCATGCTGTATAGCAACTTGAATTTCAGACAAGCAACACCGCAGGCACTGTTAAGTGTCTATCTCCTGCATGGACACACCCTTCTAGTCGTTTTGCCCACTATCATCTATCTTGCGGTGCACTGTGCTGGCATTCAGTCCATGTCTCAACACGTCGCAGCGGAAACTTGTCCACATCCTGAATTGACACTTGATATACAGACTCCTACAGCATGCTCCAGATATGGTAATCCACTGTACCTAGGTCGGGAGTGTCGGCTGGCCACCTGAGGCTTGATAAAAGAGGTCTCTCACGGCACAGAAGTTTGACTGGGTCACAAGCACAATGTGCTGGTACAGTGTCTTGCTGGATGGTAAACACTTCCCCAACAATGCTGCAGGTTGCCGGCAAAAGCTCCTGCACCAGCGGTATGTCTCGGTAGCACTGCCTGCCTTGGGTTCAACAAAAATGATGAGAACAGTACAACCAAATTGTGATACTGCGAGACCATTACGGACTTGTTGAAAGTGGGATGCATGTGCAAGACGGCTAGCATTGACGTCGTGCATCTGAGTTGCCATCTGCGCATATATCATATCATTCTGGTGTTTGCAGGCGAGCCACAGTGAAGTGTCTCATCAGTGAAGAAACAAATCAAGTCACGTTCTGAGAAGTTGTCCAGTTGCAGTTCGAATGCTGAAGACAACTTACTGTTAAAAAACGAGTTTTTAAAGTTTCTCCAGGTACAGTGGCTACATCTTACAGGTGAGGTGGACAAACTATCACATTCTTGTGTAACATTCTTTGGCATTCTGTGCACCAAAAATTATTAAAATTGGTTGATTTTTAACCAAGTTCTTGGAAAAAAGTACACGATTTTTTGGACCACAGTGTACACTTGGTATTTTGTCGTCTAGGCTCTGAACACTACACGCAGTGTGGACTGTCTGGTAGTCTATACTGTAGGTTACACCTAAATAATGGATTTTAATGTAAAACCCACACACAGACAATGCACGGTATGACTTCTTTTTTAGGCACTGTCAGCTACTGTTTGAGGGTTCCTATAATTTATTTACCCAAATACACAGCTGAAATATTTTGCATGCTGGCAATGGGAAACAAGTGACAACTCACATCAAATATAAGCAAGCGTTGGATTTTTACCGAGATCAATTAAGCAGTTCCACTTGTGTAGCACGCTGTTGTTCAATGCCCACAGAATCTGAAACATATCTTAAACAGTTATTCATAATGACAGATGGTGACAACTAGTACTGGACGGGCCTTCATTGTGATAACTTGTGACTAGTGTGTACTGTGTTATGTTAATGAGGAAATTAAATTTCAAATGCAGACCTACGGAAGACTTTTTTCCACAATGCACAAAATGGACGTAATGGGATCAAACCGGATAAGCTGATCAATGGGTCACTAGCAGTGGTTAAAGTAGGAGGTACAATTCATGGGCCCCAAAAAGTACCACAAGCATTCCACGGCCCAGCACAACTTTTTGGGAACACACATTTTAGTGTGTACTGAAATATTTGATGATGTCTAAGCAGAATGACTTGGTTTTAATTTAGTTTCTTTCATGAACGTGACCCATGATTGGTCAACAAAATTGCGCCCTCCACTAGTAGTTACATTGGGGCCCCACATTTCTTACATTTCTCTGGCTTCAATTTGATACTTTAACCACTGCTGACTAGTCAAAAGGAATGAGAATTGGACAGCGAGTTGTCCCACGAGTCATCAACCAACATATTGGTATGTGTCAATCATTATGCTTGTCTACGGACATGGACAATATCGTTTAAACACAGAATGCACACTGTGTCATGGTGTATTTTTCATATGTCTTCAGTTAATCTGTTCCGTCATAGACTATAAAGATCATCAATACAATAACAGAATTTGCCCTTTTCTTGGAATATTCACAACATTACCAAAACGAGACTAAGGACCATGATGACGTGTCAGATAACTACTGTTATATCTCTATATCCCATATGCTTTTTCTTGACTGAGAACATGAATTTTCATAAGATGCTTAGTAGTAAGTGACTGCCCAATATCATTATGCGGGTGGCCATTCACACAACACATTTTAGTGACATCTGGTAGACTGGTACGGTGTAAACGAGGCGTACAGACAGTACTTGTTGATATGATGATTTAGCAGCTAAACGTACCAATCAGTTACAAGTTTCTGTGTACACACAATGTGACAGGTGGTACCTTACATTTTACAGCCACACTGACTACAGTAAACAGGGTCTTGATGGTTTGCGCTGTACTGAGGTGGCGCGGTGGCTCAATGGGTAGAGCGTCGGACTTGCGATCAACAGGTCGTTGGTTCAAATCCTACTCGGGGAAAAGCTGCGTAACAACCTTGGGCAAGTTGTTCACACCTATATGCCTCTGTCACCAAGCAGTACAACTTGCGGCTGGAAAGGTAACTGCAGGCCTGGCGGAAAGTAATGGCAGCCTACAGCCGGGTGGATGACTTATCACTTGCGGGCTGACTGCCTGTACACCGGGATCAACTCGGGGCCCAACGCTCAGTAATGAGTATGGTAGGCCTTTCCCGTTTTTACTGTACTAAGGGTCACTATATCAAGTCACAGATTTGCTAAACTGCATATTCTCAGTCAAGAAAACTGAGTGTGTTATTTTTGCATCCCCGCCATAAAATCATATTTTAATAATGGATGGAGTTGTCACTCTTGCCTCATGGTCACTAGCCTCATTTCTGCCTCGATGCAAACAAAAACATTTTATTTAACAACGTTGTCAACTGAAGATATACGAAAAATACATGTATCATTTTTCTGAATGCAGGGTATATCGTGGGTTACAGGTTCTGGGTTATGAGTTATGGCTATTAAAATGTTTCATATAGCAATGATTCATGGCTAAGACCAACTGTATGCTCTATTAAATTACGAAGTAAGCAGTCTGGGATGACTATTAACGATCACGGGCATTTATTTCTGGTACTACAGTTCATACACCTCATCGCGAGTCACAAGTTACTTTCGCTACCTCTAAAGGGTTGATTTATGGGCGGTTATTTACACAATTGATGATACTTCATACTTCACTTACTCCTGATACCTTCTAGTAACTGATTTCCCAAGTTTATATACACGTATCATTTATCAGAGGGCCATTTTAGTTGTTAGAAATGTTTCTCAACACTTATGCTGTAGAAGTCAACTAGTAATTCAGTCAGTATCTATTAAGTCAAGACCCAAGAATCTCTCCACCAAGGCAACATTTATAACCTTTTGTAACGTTCAGGAAGCAAGGCAGTTTTTCCCTGTCATCTCGTTTCTATCACGTATGACAACAAGTAAGATGTCCTTCATACCATATGCTGTTTCACATCAATCCAGTTCTGTATCTGACAACCTTTACTGCAATGTATGTGATAAGTTTCTGTATGCACAACTCTTCTAATATTGCTATCCTGTTCTAGCATGTTTACATCATCCAAGTCTCACTTCCCATATCTTGATGCTGATGCAGGACCTACCTCTATGTTTACATCTTCTCTTTTTTCTTTTCTTGGAAGTTCTCAATAATCACTGTGCAATGTTCTTGTTTCTGCTGGCTCTACATACGTCTTCTTCCTTTCACCTGAGTGTCTGAAGTTCCGTTCATTCCTGACATGCCACCTTCATCCTTTGAATGACATCCTCCTCAGATTCTACAGCTGCATTTATGGACAAACCAAGACATTGGCACTGAAGTTTGCAACTTGCTTTTAAGTTCATTGCCTTGTTGCCACCACAGTTCCAATAATGGTGATAATAATAATAATATTTTTAACTTTGAAAATGAATACCGAAGACTGACTCTTCAAATAGGCTGAATAACGGTATGCAATGCAAGGCTGTATGCAATGCAAGGTATGGCAAGTATACGATACTGTGTGCCAAATAAAGTGATGCCAAATCTCACCAGACTTACATATCCTTCTAACCACATTAATGAGAATGCCCTGTAAATAAATTTTGCAATTTAAAATTCAAACAAAATTGACCAAGTAGTTTGTGAGATGGAGCCCTGGGTGGCCATGTAGTGACACACTGGATTGCACAGCAAGAGCTCATAGGCTCATATCATGGCAGGGGATAAAAAATTAGACTAAATCAGTCAAAAGCATGATAAAATTTGTAAATAATTACCAGATATAATTCCATTTGTATCAATCGAATTACAGCAATGTGATAAACCTAGCATTTGTATAGCAGCTTGTATAGCCCATGCTAATCTGCCTGTTATGTTCATTAACTATTAGGTCATTGTATTCAATTGTATAACAGCGGTCCTGCGT
>Ga0209780_1003979_pt1 | contig 11250 bp, 8 predicted proteins | sample WorMetexBAHAMAS2_FD_187384 | JGI IMG/M metagenome (GOLD analysis project Ga0209780, IMG submission 187384) | Marine gutless worms symbiont microbial communities from Max Planck institute for Marine Microbiology, Germany - Inanidrilus exumae... | ecosystem: Host-associated > Annelida > Digestive...
GCCTGGCACTAGGTTTTCATACATCAGTTGAACTGGGTGGACTGCCACAATGGCTGTGCCATGGTGACACCACCATAAACATTGGTGTGGGTGTCACTGTTGTTATATTATGTCATTATTATTTATCATTATACTAGCTATTTTATACTGATGTTTTATACTAAATCAGTAAAAAGCATATATGTGAATATATCATGTGACATCCAAGTTTGGTTGTAAAGCTTGGAGGATGTAATGAACTGCAAATTGTTAACAATTCAGGATGTACTTAATGACAGTTATTGAAGTATAACTTTTAGCCGCTGCAACTAATTTGATTCACCCAACACTAGTTGTCTCTGCTGAACTGTTTTTGCACATCGGAAACAGGACCACTGTGGTACCTCCAGAAGTCTGCGCTTGCCAGAAAATGAGAGATGTGTATGTGGAGAAGTCCAAATTAGGTCTGTCTTCGTCAGTTATTTTATGCTGACCAAGTTGGATGGTGGCTGAATTCTTGCTCATCGGACTCAAAAACCAATTAGCCAAAATACATAACTCTTCACTTGATACCTCCCACTGTGCTCGAAACCTCGGCTTCATCTTTGATGAACATCTTATTTTCTCTGACCAAATTACAGCTCTCTCGAAAGCATGTTACTATCACATTTGTCAACTTCGCTGTATCCAGCCTTACCTTGATTTGTCAAATGCCTGTACCAGTGCTACCTCTGTCGTTCACTCCAAACTTGATTACTGTAATTCTCTCTACTATAAACTCCCTAAGTCTCAATTATACTTTTTCCAGCAGATCCAGAACTTTGTTTGAGTTTCTCATACTGTCGTGAAAGCTCTTACATCCTGTTATATCACTCCCATCCTACGCTCTCTTCAATGGCTCAGGATCACTCAACGCATCGAATACAAGCTCCTCTCACTTACCTACAAAGTAACTACCCAACCTCCATAACTTCATAACCTCATCTCCATTTAACGTCCTCGCAGTACTTGCTCTCCGTCGTTACTCTTGCTCAGCCAACGATATCATCCTCTCTAAAAATAACTGATCGCTCCTTCCATTATGCTTCACCTTGTCTCTGGAATCAGCTTCCTTTGTCTCTTTGTCAACTTCATTCTGGTACCAGTTCTTCCATTTCATACTCACCTATTCCTTTACCCATCACTTCTTTCTCTTCTGATTCACCACTGTGCATCTATAACTCACTTTCACTGCCCGCTTAAAAACTACCTCTTTCACAAATCCTACCCCCCTTAGTTTCACTTCTTCCTCCCGGACTGCCACAACGGACTTTTGCCTGGACCGTTTCTTCTGAGCTACTCGGTTTTTGATTTTATCAAAACCTGCAAAGCAGGTTTGGTATTGAGGGTCACCCATATACTAAGAGCCACCTTGACCCAATTCCGTGTGTATGTATGTGTGTGTGTGTATGTGTGTGTAACTATCCTCCCAAACCACTGAACCGATTTGCATAAAAATTATACTAGCAAATAGAGCGTCTGACGCTGATTACTATAGGCTACTTAGATTTGAAATATTTACCCCCACCATATTTAAAACCCCCCCAAAATGGGCGTGTATAGGCATTTTCAAGCTAAACTAGCGTAATATTGAAACTCATATATCTCGGCCACGGTTCGAGCGATTTCGATGAAATTTGGCACACTGATGCAGTTTCACATTCTTGACCGTTCCGACCGTTAAAAATTTGAAATTTTAAAAATCCAAGATGGCGTTGGAGGCCATCTTGAAAAATCGAAAAATCACCATATCTGGGCCGCGGTTCAAGCGATTTTGACAATATTTGGCATGATTATGCAGTTCAACCCTCTTGACCGTTGTGACCGTTAAAAATGTCAAATTTTGAAAATCAATATGGCGGCGGCCGCCATCTTGAAAAATCGAAAAATTGCCATATCTCGGCCGCGGTTTGAGCGATTTCTACGAAATTTGGCACACTGATGCACTTATCACAACCTGCCCTGGTATTGATATTGCTTTAGAGGTAGGGTTTGATTAGGCGGGAAAGGCAGGTTTTGGTGTGCTGCATGCAAGTCAGTTAATCGGACATGCAGGACATCTACTTTATTTTTTCTTTATATTTTTGTTTCTGGGCCGTGCGATAGATTAAGCTGGCCATCTCATCAGCTTTTGAGCGCATGTTAATCTACCGTATCGTATCGTATCTAAATTAGTATAACAAGGCTTTAGTCAACTGGCCGACATTATGTGACAGATGATCCATATTAAAACAACTAATGCAGTTAATGTTATTACTAGCAAAATTGTATTTTTAGAATGTGTTACAGCACCTGTCTGTGCATAATTGTGTGTAATGTGATGTTTAGGTGACATATTGTCTCTGATTTTCTTGTCAGTATACAAATTTACAGATGCAGCAATTAGTATGTAGGTGCATTCTCAGTAATTTAGCAGTGATTTGTGTGGTGTCAGGCATGCAATAGGGAGGTTGTTGAGAAGGAACTTTGTGGCTGCATATTACACAGCAAGATGTTGACACCACATCAGTGCAGTCAGCTGGTAATGTTTATGGTGGATCATGTCAAGCTGCTGTTTGATGTTCCGTCGGATGTCACACGCCTTGTCCATGCTAGACTGCATTCGCCATTGTCGGCAGGTGAGAAGTCCATTATGTTAACAGTTTTATAGGCCAAATTTGTGTATTGTTCTGTGGCCACATTTACAAATCCTAAGTTTGGTATAAATTTTTCCATAAGTTTATCTATAAAGTTCAGATTTTCATAGACTTTTTACATGTAATTTAAGACTAAGTTCTTCCGATATATGTGCAGACAATTTTGTAAAAAAATGTTACGTTATTTCTGAGAAATTGCATGTTTATGTCAACTTTTCTGAATTGGTTTAATAAAGTGGATCTCAAATGTCCGTCCGTACGTACATCCGTCCATCCGTCCACAAAACGTTTCTTTGATTTCGGTGAAATTTGGCATGTAGGTAGAGGTCGACGAGTGATGTATGACGGTATGCAGTATGACGCGATCCAAGGTCAAGGTCATGAACCCTTGAAAGTTGGAAATCCTTCCATTTTCAAAAGCTATCGCTGTCATGTATAATGGGAGCTGGCAACTCTTAAACTAGGGCACAATATATAAATTTGATCAGGCTTTGATTGGATTTTTTAAATTTTTCCTAGTTTTTGTGTCACATGACTGAACTTGGCAGAAACATCAAAATATTCTTTCTCGCTACGCTTGCTCAATTAGGATCACAATCCCTTTTGGCATCCCCTCTGTTGAATCAAGTATATGCCGCTCATGACGAATGGACTGCTTAAGCATATTAGGCCTATAAAACAATGCATAATTGCATATGCTTGAAATTCACCTTACAGCTTTAATGCTAAAGTGTTTTACCAATAGTCATAATGCAGGCCTAATGTTTGTTTGAGCAGTGAAATTATGTGTTTCTGTATTTTATGTGTTGAATTTTTCGAATCTGGGCATTTTTAGTGTGCATTGAAACACAACAGCTGCAGATGAATGCAGCATACGTTATATGCATTTATTGCATTGTTTTCTCTAACTGAAATATATAGGCTTCTTTACATATGTTTATTCGTCACATACAGAAGAAATATAAATGTTAAACATACGGAAAGTAAAAGTTAGAGAAAAATATTTCACAGGCAGTCATATATAAATTCAGTTGTGCTCAATGAAGCATGACTCGACTAGTGATTTTTGCGAGTCGTCACATGGCAACGTTGTCCTATTTGAAGTAAACTTGTAGGCAGTAAGTGAAGGACGTTTTTTGCTGAGTTAATTATCCAGACGGCGTTCTCTGTATGCGTTCGTTTGAAAGAGTGGTACTGGCAACTTGCCCACAGAAATAGCGTGGCACTTTGGTACTTTGTGCAAGACCGTTTGGCATTTAGGTCAGAACTGTCTTTTGGAACAATTTGGACCACTAAAACTGTGCTGAAGTGTCTTGGGTCCGAACTGTTTGCGCCCGAAGTGTCCGATTCCCTTCATGAATATTGATACTGTGCCGTTTATCAGTTTCACGCAGTGTGCAATTGAGTGGCCCTGTGATGACTGTAGCTAAATGAACTGATATGCAGGCTTGCCGGTGTATTGTGAACGAGTGAGTCCAACAGAGTACGCTCGACAGAGCATTGAAGATACTGAAACTGCTGTAGTTGATTTGACAAATTTTGTTCTCGACGACACCAAGCTCACATTACGTGAGAAGCGCCGTTCTCTGCGTCGTCTGGCACGGCACCATGCAGACATTTACCATCGACATTTTTCAGACATGATTTAATGTTGACAACAGAGGTCTTAGTTGTTATCGTGCAGTTTATAAGTGTTTGACAGTGTGGCTTTAATATCATGATATAATTTTGAGACTGAATTGTTTATAGCCAGTTGACATGACGTTGTAACACAAAGTATTTATTTTCAGTTTAGTTTGTTATTATGATGTGACTGTATGTGTTAATTAGTGACAGAGGGATATAAAATGCCAGCTTTTTCGATTGATTTTATCATATTTTCCTTGTCATGACATAACATATTAAAGACAATGGGAATATTTTTTGATATTTTTATTCTCTTGCATTTCTGAGAAATTGTTCTGCATGTGTGTTCCCAATCGTGTTTTTTGTGATTACATTAGTGGGTCTCATATGTCCGCCCATCCGTACGTACTTCCGTCCGTCCACAAAAAGTTTCTTCGATTTCAATGAAATTTGGTATGTAGGTAAAGGTCGATGAGTGATGCATGACAGTATGCAGTATGACCCGATCCAAGGTCAAGGTCATGAGCCCTTGAAAGTCGGAAATTCAACCATTTTCAAAGGCTGTCTCCTCCCCCTATTTAATTGGGGCTGTCAAATGACCACGGATTCTTAAATTAGGGCACAGTACTTAAAGGTTATTGGGGCCGGATGTTTGATTTTTGTCCTAGTTTTTGTGTTGCACGACTTCGAACTTGGCAGTTAACGACAGTGATTCTCGAAAAAAAAAATTTTCTTCCGATATCAATGAAATTTGGTATGTTGGTAGAGGTTGACGAGTGATGCATGACGGTAGGCAGGATGATCCGATTCAAGGTCAAAGTTACGAGCCCTTGAAAGTCGGAAATTTGACCATTTTCAAAGGCTATCTCCTGCCTCATTTATAATGTGGGCTGGCAAATGACCAGGGATTCTTAAATCGGGGCACAATACATAAAGCTTATCGGGCTGGATTTTTTATTTTTGTCCTAGTTTTTGTTTCACGTGACTTTGAACTTGGCAGGAACGACAGTTGTGATTCTCGAGAAATTTTCTTCTTCCGATCTCAATGAAATTTGGTGTGTAGGTAGAGGTCGACGAGTGATGCATGACGGTAGACAGTATGACCCAATCCAAGGATAAGGTCAAAGTTACGAGCCCTTGAAAGTCGGAAATTTGACCATTTTCAAAGGCTATCTTTTCCTTCATTTATAATGGGGGCTGGCAAGTGAACACGGATTCTGTAATTAGGGCACCATACCTAAAGCTTATTGGGCCGGATTTTTCATTTTTGTCCCAGTTTTTGTGTCACATGACTTTGAAGTTTGCAGTAAGTAGGAGTCGACCGTCAGTCCCGTATGGGGCTAATTTATCATTATATATTATCTACATTGCTTATTCCTATTCTCTTCTGGTAAATTTTATTCTGATTTTGAAATGTGAGGAAACAAGCGGATGAAGATCTTGTGCAAGATGTAATTAGATTTCAGTGATAAACACTAGTCTCGTTATCAGATTGAACATATGTGATTGTCTTTGCCTTCTGAGATGTGTGTGCATTAACGGGCATAGCTTAAAGACTAAAATTTGTAATATTTCATTGTTTTGTAAATATTGAGATATGAATGTTTTGTTTTTATGATGTAGTCTGTATGGAAAACTGATATTGCTACATATTTACTGTATTACATATTACATATTACTGTATTATTACTGTTTAATGCTATTTACTTTTGTCTTTACCTCTCATCAATGGTATTCCTTTACTGACATTAAAACTATCTTTAATCACACACGTAGCTAAAAGCCGAAATATACTAAATTTTAAAAGTCAACTTATATGATCATTTATAATTTGTATACGGTAATTCATCGAATCATCGTTCTCACACGAATTATACTTCTTCAGTCAAATAATTTATCTAATTACTATGTATTCATTTAATCTAAATCTACTGCTATTATATTTTATTTTTAAAATTATCGTACTCCAATGATTAATCCCTGTTAAATTTTAATATTTACAGTAGCCTATAGTTTTATCTTGGAGGCGCAATATGACCTGAATTGTGTTAAAAGCACTGTTAAAACCAACCAGCCAACCTTATTGCCTCTACGGTCCATGTGCGTTGCCACCATGGGAGCTGGGGGACAATATCCCCCACCTTACAAAGGTGAGGGTGACGAGGAATCAACGCATGTAACAAAAAGTATATAATTTAATACAGAATTTATGCTGTGATCAACTTGCAATTTTTCACTGACGTTCATATTTCTAGCAACTCATTTCATGTGCGGTTTATAAATAGTTTTCTGCATCTTCAGTCTTACAATAATGAAATGTGCAACATGTCCCCACCAGGTCAACAAAAGGTGTGGGTCAAAAAATTTTTTTTTCACTCCGCTTGCAAAGTTATACCCCCCTTCGAAACCTTGGTGCCACCCCTGCTTGCGTACAGTTGGTGATTCTTTGGGGTTTTTTGGCGTAACCACTAAATACTTTTTTGTCAGTTAACAGAATTGTGTTAACCAGCTGCCGCTAATGGACGTCGTATAACTGGCTATGCAAAATTAGCTATCTGGAATTTCACTTCAGCCATACAAGGCCCAGAAAGTTAGACTCTGAGACATCATCGTGCTGTTGTAAACGATGAATGCTACAGTATGGTTAAGTGTGGCTTAATTTTGAGAATGACAGCTTTCATGCTTGACAGGAATGCAGTCGAGGCTTTGGAAGCCGAGCAGACCAGAAATTTTGGTTTGGTGGGCCACATGACATTGGTGGCAACAATGTTGGAATCCACAACACAAATGCTAACAGTTGTCAGCTGTCATCGGTAAAAAATGTCTAACGACGCTGAAGGCCGTTAAGGAGTGTCAATGTGTTGAATGTCATTGTTGGCCCAAGTGTTGTGAGCGTAACAAAGTTATTTCACTGTATTCACTTGTCTCTGCTGTGGTAACTGGTAAGGTAACATTTGGACCTTAGGCTGTGCTGGCTGCCCAGTGCTGTTAACACACTGAAAACTACATTCGAAAAAGAGACTCGAGTTTTACGTAAGTAAGTAAGTAATATTTTATTGAGTGTGACAAACGCACACAAACAGGAACGTGACATGAGACAGCAATGAGCAGTATATGACGCTGAGCTATCAGGATCCACAAAAAGTTCAAAATTCCTGGGAACTCCCACGGGAATTTCAGATACAGTGGATACCCTGCTTCCAGTTCCAGCCTAAGTGATTCGGTCAATTTTGGTGATTGTGAATTTTATATAGCTCGTTATTTCTCTTCCTGTAAACAAATCGGTATTCTTTGCTGGTTTGCATAAGTAATCTTTGGAAGTAGAAAAACGGCTAAAGTCAGCTGATTTCGTATCTTTATTTATCTGATGTTGATCCATCATTGCATCTAGTGCGATAACTGTACTTCATGCAGTCATTCGCAAGCACCAAAGCTTTGTTTGGTCTGTTTGGTGTTCGCTACTTCATTGTACGTCAATCGGAAGCCGCATTCTGTCAGTGTCGGTACCGTTGCGATGACACCCAGCTTCGTGCAATTGTGAGTCCAGAGCGAACAAAGGCTGTTACCTCGTTTTATTCTGAACCTGCAGTTGATCAGGCAGCTGCTAAAGTGAGTGTTGTTGTTGTTGTTGTTGATATTATTCTACTGCCTTGTGAGTTGCGTTGATTCTGATTGATCTTAAATTTCTGGTGCGATATTGCTCGACCTCAGAGTTGGCACCTTTCTGGAAGAAGAATTTAACTAACATTAGGTTAAGAATTGAGAGTTTGCATTTCGGCAAGATTACCTTACCAGTACCATGGAAATACAGCTTATTCAGTAAAATACATTGTTATGCTCGCACTGCCAGTAATGTTATCTTGTTTAAAGTGTTCAGGATGGGAGCAACTAACAGCTTTACTGTAGTTACAGTGGAGGACTAACAGGAAGTCATATGTGGCCTGTGAATGGCACCAATACAATCACCTTGAGTGACCTTGAAGGTCACTTTTGCTTGAAACCTTTCTAACTCCCATACCTTTGGTAGTATAGCATGTATTGACTACAATGGGTCTACACATGGATGAGAAAGTGCATATACATATAATTTTGACTGTTTTTTTTTAAACCGAAGGACTTCTCAAGTCACATACAGCATAAATATGGTAATATCGTGAAATAATTTCAAGTTAAGCCTATGTTGATTGGATATCCTAATCATTTTAAACCGTGTGTTATTTTCCTAAAATAAATTATTGAATATGAAATTTGTAAAGCACAAGATGATGCAATGATATTTTTGCAGGCATGTGTTCGTCTTATGCCTTCTACAATGTTGTACTCTGGTCAAAGTGCTGATGAAACCCATCTAATAGTAAGCACTGAAGCACTGTAATTACAATTGAAATGATTGTTATGGTTCTGTTAATGTCATCATCATCATCATGTATTACTGTGATTGTCGTTATTGTTACCATTATGCAGAGACATGCATGTGTCAGGCATTGAAATTGCATATTATTGTTAGGATAGTTGTAGGACAGTTGTACTGAGTCGCCTAATGGTCACTGAATGTTAGTTATCATGATACAAGGATTATTGAGTGATAGCCTACAGGCCATACATATGCACACTGATGTCAAGCTAATCAGGCAGATTGATCCGTGATGAAGGTGTACAGTTTTGATCGGTGAGCAGTGGCACGTCACCTCCGCAGTCCATCTTTTCCGCTTTCACATTATTATTAATTATCAAGCTCCCTTAATTACTTCAATTACCCAGTACTGATATGAAATTTTTTAATGACTTTGCAGTAAGCAGGTGTCTAGGTATTCAAATGGAATATCGTGGTTACCTGTTGTTGCAGCGAAGTGCCCAGTATCTACAGAAGGAGTTACCAGTGCGCATAGCTCATAGAATTACCGGATTTCGACATCTTCCATTTATTGTTGGTTGTCACCCTTCAATCCTAGCATGTGTAAGCTATTGTCTTTGTTTCCGATATTTGTAGTTCAAACCCATTCGTTTGTTCATGTATTGCTGGACTTGTTGTAAAGTGTTGGTTTATACCAGTTACTGATTGATACATAAAACACTTTTTATGTCATAATAGAGGCAAGTGCTATACATAGATCTATTATTTTTAGTACTTCATGTTCATTTTTTCCACATTGACAGCCAAAATATGCCAGCAGATCCTTCACATTGCAATTTGAAGCAGCATTTTTGCTGTTATTAACTGGATTATTATTTTTAGGAGACCTGAACCAGGCTGCTATTTTACTTAATTTGGCACTGGCTGATTGTAGCCTTCATTCAGTTAGTAAGTGTCATTGATCACTGTTAGGGGAAGAATGTAAATGCGTGTTGAATGCTTTGGTACAAGCGCCAAAGTATACTGAGATGAAATCTAAGTCGTATATGTGTATACTGTTGATCCATTAGCATACATTCACGAACAGCTGTACCACTTCGTCACTCACTGGGCGTTGATAACATGCTCACATTGCATATACTAGCACTCTGTCTATGACGCCAGTAGTGGAGAACTGTGTTTGAATTCCCCTGTGTTACACTGTTAGCGAGGTCAAATGATTTAGTGAGAATGAATTTTAGTCGAAAGTATGCAAACTGTTTTTCCTGTAATGTATAAAATAGCTACTATTATTATTCTAATGGCTGCAAGTTGCAACATCATAAGACTATGTTGAACATTGTGCTGATGCTATATTTGTCAACAGCATGAACTCTACATCCGAGCATTTCATCTTTTGAGTGAAATTCCACTGGTATAGCAACTGTTTTGTGTAATTTTACACTAAACGTTTTTTTTTTGGAATTTGCATATACAAATTATTAATAGACTATTCCAGTTAAAACAAGAACTCATCAGAAGATGAGATAGCGAATGTGAACGTTTTACGATGACATCGTACATGTAGAAGCCAGAGCCTATGCCCATTAAACTGAGTTCCTATTTTCTACTATAATTAAGTGTCAATGGTAATCTGTGCACCCAATCATCTATGCACCTACGTGGGTCCTACGCCCATCAAACCGAGTTATCTGAGTTTGTTTTGCCTAAATAATTGCTGAATAATTGCACAGATGGTATTAATATGGTCATAAACTATCAAAAGTAGATTTTGAAACCAAGGTAAGCCTAACAATTGTTTTACAACGACATCGTACACGAATTCGGTGAAATAATGAAAAATAAGGGCCATTACCAAATTCGGCAAAATAACGCAAAATACGGGCCGTTTCGCCGTTCATGGTCATTCAAGGTCACCGTTTTTGGTACCAATCGAAAGCTCATATACGACTTCTTATCAAGATGATAGCTAGGCAGTACTGCGCATTAAGTCTTGATTTTATGAATCTGCTAGGAATTTATACCGTGGTCATCGCGCGGTCCCTCTGCAGACGTTTACTACTAGACAAAGTAATCTTAAATTGTCCGTAGTTATGGTTTTGTCAACCACTGTTACGCAATGTGCCTCAGAAACTACCATATTACGTAAAATAACGCAAAATAAGAGCCATTTCGCCATTCAAGGTCATTCAAGGTCGCCGATTTTGGTACCGATCAAAAGCTGATGTACGACTTCCTATTAGTGATTAATACTAATTTACCACCTATCTTGCACCGTTTTGGAGATACAGTATTCCAAATGTCAAAATCGCTATATGGCGAAACGGCGAAGAAAAATTGCCGAAAATTTCAACCGGCTGAGTAGGGTGCACGAAACCTGCTTTCGTGGCCGAGTGGTTAACGCACTCGGCCGCCATGTGCAGTAGAGCGTGAGGCGCTCAGTGGCCGGGGTTCGACTCGGCCCGGGCGCGTCCGTCTACCAAAGAATTATTTCTAATGATTCCTATGCACATGATGAACAGGAAGATAATCCCGGGCAGGTAAGAGGGCTCGACGGTGTCCTCTATAAACTGTGACCGTTGCTGATGCCTTGATTAGCGGCGTCAAGATATCAGT
>Ga0209780_1003980_pt1 | contig 11249 bp, 7 predicted proteins | sample WorMetexBAHAMAS2_FD_187384 | JGI IMG/M metagenome (GOLD analysis project Ga0209780, IMG submission 187384) | Marine gutless worms symbiont microbial communities from Max Planck institute for Marine Microbiology, Germany - Inanidrilus exumae... | ecosystem: Host-associated > Annelida > Digestive...
ATCTAGTTTTACCTGAAAATGGCCAATGAAGGATGCTTTACTCAGGCAAAAGGTAATGTTCTCCCATACTCGTTAACAAGCGTTGGGCGCGGAGCTGATCCCGGTGTACAAGCAGTCATCCCGCAGGACTCTTAAACATGCAAGGGATATGTGTCGTGTTGGTTATGGTGAGTAATCACTGTGGTGTTTATTTAACATCAGTAATCGTAATCTGGTTACTTCATGTGCGGATTTCGTCTGACAGCAAATCAGTTGGCGGAAATGTCTGACAGTCCGCTGGACAGTGATCGTACAGAACTGCTTCGTGTTGCCGACCCGGTTGACTATAGCGGACACGCAACGGCGGATTTCTACTTCACAGACTCCGGCAACATGGAAGGTGGTGCGACACGTGGTTCACGTCCGCCAGCCAGTGTTTCCAGGCCACAGTCACTTGCTGTGGATCGGCAATGGCCACCAGGACGGCCTGCAGGCCGGCCACCGAGGAACATTTTTGATGACATCTGATTTACAACCTCCATTAACAGCTGTTTTTTGGGGGTGATTCTGGGTAGTTTTTTTATGTTCCCACCTTAAATGGCTTCCTCCCAGTAGTATAGCAAGACTATTGGGGGTCTTTATGCAGAGCTTCCGTTGTGGTCCATTCAGTTTCAAAGGAGAACGTTGTTATATGACGACATAAATCGTATAGCAAAATGAAGCAAGTGTTTACGGTAGTCTAAAGCGAACAATCCTAAAATATTCACTGTCAAATCACGCATTAGGGCATTAAGCTTCTGTGATGCTAATAAAACTACTGGTGTGCATATGTGAGGATTTTTGGCTTGTTTTGATGGCATTTTGGAAGTAAAAATGACTCCAGTTGCTGGCAGAGACCCCCTGACAGCTGGGGCCTGTATGCATTGCTTAGCCCATTGCTACACCACAGCTTCCTCTGTTGGTACCTCCTAAAGTCAATGTTTGGAGGTTAAATGGCGGAAATTTTTTTATTAGCCAAATGTCTTATCTGTCACCCAACAAATGGTGTTAAAGCAATGATGACATCTCAGCATCGGCACTAATTTTCCGACGACATAACGAATCTAGTTGCACAAGTTGCAACTGAATGAAGTGGTGTTGAGAAGTCGATTCTGTTTGTTCTCGCCTGTGAAGTACATCATCTGTTCTAGTCACATTATTTGATGCTTTTTGTGTATTGTATATTGTGTAGTTTACGTGAATTTGACTACGAGAATTCCTTGGCATTTTTCAAATTAGATTCGGCAAATTAGCCGTAGATGTTATGTTGTTGTGTTACTCTGATTGTGTGAATTGTGTTCGACGTTCATAGTGCAACTGTTGACTTAAAAAGCCGGTTTTTCTGCACCATCCTGTATTACTATTCTCTAGTCAGTTTGTTTTGATGACTTGCAGCAAGATGGTGAACAAAGATGAATATATAACTACTAACTTATTGCAGCTTACTGTGTAAATAGTGACTGGGTCTTCATTTGAGTACTGCATTTTCTACTGATATGATTTTTTTATGCTTAATGTCTTATGTGGTGTCTGAATAACATAGCCCCTGCCCATGTCCACTTTTCACATACCCTTCCGTGTGGACGTCATTTGTGGATGGATGGTCTTTTATAAGAAGTGGACTGATTACCTCTGCCATGGGATGCACAGTGTGAGTATGTAGGCTGCAAATATAACAGTAGAGTTCAGAATTTCTGATCTCCTTTTTATTATATATTATTGACTGTGTTGTGTTTTAGTGTCATCATTAATTGTGTGGCTTACTCATTCAATTTAAATCTACTATTATTGTTATATTTTTCTTTTTTCAGTTATCTTACTCCAAGAATTAATCTTTATTATAGTTCTACCTTAAAGGTGATATGTAATGATTTTTTGCCAAATTGATTAAAAGTAGTTTCTAGCTGCTTACTGCAATATAAACCCGTCTGTATAACAAATTTTGGTATATTATGCCGTAAAATGCTTTAAAAAGTACAAGTTTATTGGTCTTTTGGTATAGTTATTCTTCGGCTGTTTCCGTCACGTGTGACGTCATACCAGGGTTCGCTGGTCTTGTTTGCGTTGTTATGTGTTATTGAGATTAGATAAGAAGTTATTTATTTTACCAGTTTATGTTTTAAGAACATTGACATTTTACTAGTTACTACTGTAGTGTAGTGTAATGTCTCACTCAACACTCCAATACCTGTTCCCTTGTTTGATTCCTGGTATGATGTCATCACTTGCAAAAGTAAACAAATCATCGGGCGCGCACTTTTGGGCGCTTTTCTAATTTTTTTATGTTCTTTAATATTCAGATAGATTTGCTTATATTAAAGACATACGATGGGCAGTTTACTTTAGCAACCAAAAAAATCATTGCATATCATCTTTAAAGGCATGATATGACCTGCATTGTGTTGAAAGTGCCGTTAAACCCTAACCAACCGTGTGTGGCTAAGTTATCATATGACAATTATGATAGTGTAATTGTTGTCATGGTGATTATCATCGTCAGTGAGAGTGACACTTATAACTGGCATCATCCTTGATTCCTGATGACGTCATTGTGCCAATGATGGTGTTCACATTGTTTCTGTTGTACAAGATTTATGTGTAGTGGTCTTTGTTGTAGTTGAGCACTATACTGCTATTATTGTTCATTCATTATTGCTGATTTTGATCATTCCTGACGTATTATTGTCTTAAACTGGGTGTGAGTTTTTTAAGGGTTACCTGCATGCCACCAACCATGATTTTCCAGTTATAGTACAAGAAGCTTGGCTGTCATAGAGGGACTGCACAATGTGCTGCGTTAGTTGATATTTTGTCAACTGCTGTACAAGTCTACAAAAAATCACATCTGAAAACGCTTACAGTAGGTCAATGACCTTGAAGGTCACTCGAGGGTCATTGCAAATTGCATGATTCGATCGGCCATACATGTCTTCCTGTTAGTGATCTGTAGCAACAGTGTCTCTGTCGTGTAATATTTCCAAGATGCTATAACGTTTACAGTGTATTTGACTGCCTGCGACTTTGAGAAGTCCGTTAGTTTGATAGTTGAAATTACAGGCTGGTTTATGCTTTTGGGTCCGTGTCTAAATGTATTATTATTATTAACTATAATACGTGACATTTCCTGAGAGTTAGGTTTTCAGATAGGTAAAGTAACATTCAAGGTCACCCATTTTCATTTGCATTGGTGCCATTTGATAGGTCACATATGATTTTCTATCAGTCAACCATTGTAACTTTGTCTTGATCATTCTCCCGAGATATTGTCACTTATTTACCAAAAATTAAAGAAGTCACGTGACTCTAAACACAGCCATTTTGGGGGTAATCTTTCATGCATGTGCTAATCTCACCATGATCAATGTGCATTCCAAATTTGAAATGTCTAGTTCGCCTGTTCCAAAGATACTATAAGGGCCCCAAAACTTAAAAATGGGCCTTTTGACTTTAGCCACGCCCATTTGGGGTTAGTTCATCATTCCGAGGCTAATACTCAATATGGCCTACCTATCTACAAAATCTGAAGTCTATAACTTCAGCCATTCCAGAGATATGAAGGCAGATCCAAAGAGGTGATTTGAGGTGATTAGCTTTACATGGTCATCAGCAGTGTCACCATTCTATAGTGCACGTACGACTTCCTGTTCACCTTTCATAGGAACTATGCACCTGTCTTAGTGTCTTGTACTGTTTTTAAGTTGTTTGTTGAAACTTACAATTTCTCCCTACCTCACGCATATGTGGCGCCTCCGTTAGAGCTGACACCATTGGTGTTTTACCAAGACGTTTGGCGTCGCTGCAAAACTATAGAGTCCCTGGGCTGCCGTGTTGTTTGCATGATGATATCTTTATTCATTTTGCTGGAACACTGGCTTGTGACAGACAGACACATGGACAAACAAACAGAGCCACAGAATATACATACGTAACATAGCATTGCTTGGTAAAAATTGAGATTTGTAACCTGCCACTAGTTAAGTGAGTGAGTCACTTTATGATGGCACCAGAGTCACAGAAGCGTGACAGTGGTGCCAAACGATTGTTGTTGTCGGAAGAGATAAGTTATTTGTTTGTGTTTGAAAGTGTTGAGTGGCTTACACTTTTGTGTGTCCTATTGCAGTATCCATTTTTATTTTGTATACCTTTGTTTGCAGTTATAATATCAGTTGAGACCGAAATAATAAGGAAAACAGTTGTGTCATTACTGTTTTGTCCTTGTTATGTTGATTGTTTTGCTCTCTTTATGTGATATTTGATATCTCTTTGTTTATATAAGTTATTTCTGTTATTTTTTATACATGAAGAAGTTAAATGTCCAGTTCATAATCATGCAGCTTGCAGCCAGAAACTATTGCTTGCTATAAAATAAAGTGATTGGTTTTAATGTTTCTTTTAAGATTGTAAATGGAACAGTTTAGTATGTACTTCTAACCGGCAGGATGCTTATAGTGCATACGCTGGTATTGAAGTTACTCAGGTGGCGGTTTTGAGGTTTACATACCACAGGGGCGACACATTGCACCGATGGGGGTGAAATTTGGTTGACTCCTCCACGCCAAATTACTCCGCCATCGTTGCAGCATTTGGGTGTGGGACCAAAAATGAGAGAAAATTTTACCCACTTTCGGCGTATCTGTTGCACGATTTATTGGGGTTTTACCTTGGTGCATTTCCCCAAAAATTTTCAGCGCTCCTAGCGGCGAAACTATACCTGGGACGTGAATACGGTTTTACAGGTGCAAAAATGGTACAGACCTCCTGTATCATAGTACCAAGTTTGGTGTGGTTGAGACTTCATGCGCCATTGTGGAAGAGGACAAAAAGTTTGGTGCTTTTCTGTCCATCAAACTTTTAAACGGTAAAGTTTGTGAACGTGAGGTCATCATGAAGCCGTTTGAACTCTTAAACAATTTTGATACCATTGGACAGGCAGGGAAGGTTTGTAGTTGTGAATCCGCCTTCAACGTTATCTCTGTATCGCTTGGTGGCGCACCACAGCACATAAAGTTTAAAATACGGTAAAATTTGGGGGTATCGCCTCTGAAAGGTGACAGAATAAACCAATAGAGATGGAATCTAGTGTGCCATATTTGGACCTAATTGGATGAGGGGTGGGTCATGGGTACAGGAGCCCCAAAGGAACCCTCAAACGTGAAAATTTGATCAAAGTCACGTTTTTTGGTGTGTTTTTTTGGCCCTGAAGTTGCGACAGTATATGCTGATGACGCTGAAATTTGGCATGGAAGAGTATACCGTGGGTTCACTCGTACACGCTAATTTAGGTGTCGACGGCGGATGAGTATGGCCAAGAATAGTAAATAGCGTTAACTTGAGTACGGCCATCCTCATTTCATGCCAATGACCTCGAGTGACCTCGAAGGTCATATTAGCTGTAGAAACCTTTCAGACTCCCGTGTCTTTGGAGATGTAGCACGTGTTGACCATACGATATGTTTGCAGATGAATCAGAAAGCATACGTGGCTTGTACTCGTCATTTCAACTGTTTTCGCAGAACTGAATGACACAGGCAGTACCGTGTAATGAAAAATGGTAATATATCGGAAACGGTGCAAGACTGGTATTAGATACCTCTAGTGGGCAGTAATATATGGCCTATCAAATCGTGCCATTTCCGATGACAAGTGGCAGCAAACTTGGAACTCATAAACACAAAATATAGCACCAAATTTATCCAACTATACCTACTTACTCCACTCTTCCTATTTCATATCAGCGAAAGGACCAAATCATATGTAACTGATTACGCATTGGACATACACATTTAACACATTCGTATCTTATTTAACACAGATTTTCCAAACTGTTCAAAGTGTAATCAACTTCATTCTGTCAAACACATACTAACAGAATGTACTTCGTATGATCAAACACGACATCAATACTATTCCTTTACTGACATAAAAAACATCTTTAATCATGCACGCAGTCAAATTATACTAAATTTCATTTTCAAAAAAAAGAAATCTTACACAAATTACACTTTTCAGTTAAATAATATACCTAATTTCAGTTTACTTATTTAATCTAAATCTACTGTTATTGTTATATTTTTCTTCTTAATTATCTTACCCCAAGAATTAATACTTATTAAATTTTAATATTCATGATATAGTTCTACGTTAAGGCGCGATATGACCTAAATTGTGTTGAAAGCGCCGTTAAACTTCAACCAACCCGATGACCGATAGTGACCTTAAAAGCCATTCACCTATTGCAAGCCTTTTGTGCAATTGCATAGCATTTGACAACATGTCAACTAACATAGCGCGTCACGCGGTTTCTGTGCGATAGCTGAGCTCCTTGTCACAACGCACCCTCTATTTTACACCAGAACCATTGACACAGAACACGACCACAGACCACACGTTATCAGATACCGGTAACTGAAGAGACGTCGGATTCCATTGGGTGCTGAGCGCAAGTTTGGCGAGTTTTGACGATGATTATGGAGATAAAATAATGTAAAAACTGCAGTTTATACTCACTGTTAACGGCGAGTCAGAGAGGCGAGTTGGAGGCATTCACCGCGTGCCTTAATAGCATCCTGTCGGCGTCACATTAAAGCCAACGCGGTGACAGCCGCCAACCGCGTCCACCATTCTGTAGGTAGGGACTGTAGGTACTGTATGTAGTCGACAGCCACTAACGTTTACACTTCACAACCACACTTGTTTGCTAATTTTTATGTTTCGGAACAAACAAGTCGTTTAACATTAAAATGTGTTTAATCTATATACAACATTTACATTTTTTTATCTTCGCGGATCCTTTCAGATAGCCATACTATGGCGCAACTGTACTGAGTGCTACGCTTGTCCGTTTTTGTGTTAGATGTATTTGCTCTCGTGTTCATCTGTTTATTTCTACTTCGCCCCCATGCCCGAACTGTCGCTTTCAAACTGTCCCAGAAATAATGTCAGAATAGGCTGTACCTGCTTTTGTCATGCGCTGTTGCAGCGCTGTCATATCAGATGTTTGTCCATCCTATCATAGATCGATTCTACGATCACGTAGGAGACAATACGTTACCGTGTCGCCTACTGTGTAGCACGAAGGATCGACGCACGTTCAGCCGACTCGACACTACCACATGCTCTTTGTCTTCGTCTTTGATGTCTGCCGCTGTTCGCACGGGTTCACGTCGCAGATACTCATTCCAAGATGCCGGCTAGGACATACATGATGCTGGAAGCAGATGCTGACCAATATTCCGTCCAGCCTGCTGGCGACAAGATGCTGCGACGAGCTATTGCTGCTGCTGACGCTGCTGTCGCTTAGCATAACATTAGCGATTGCATGTCGTTGATTGACGTAACGATCGGTATGGATCCATCTGCAGTATGGTCCAGCCTTCAGTACGATTCAATGCTATATGTCTTTATCTTGTACCGTTGTCGAAATATAGCAAGATGTTGATCGAAAATTGCCAACATTTTCTACCTCTAACACCGAAAAAATATGTTATTGATTATACCGATGAAACCTGGGTAGCGAGCTTTTTGTCTGCTGCACAGATACGCAAAAATACCAAAGGCATAGCTGACTATAGCGAATTAATGTCCATAATCCAATGAATAAAGAAGCCTATGGTATAAACAGATTTGTGAAGCGGAAATTTCCTGATGAGATCGCGAGAATGTGATGAATGCGACGACGGTCATAAAATGAGGTAAATAAGTGTGCCTATACGTGGTAATCGACAGTGACATGATACAAACGATACGACAGGCATTGCTTAACGTTCGCTGAAATTCTGACGACTAGCCAGCGTAATCCACCGCAGGAAACAAAAAAAATACAGAAAAAATAAGGAAAAGAACTTAAACAAGACAATTGCAGATAGCAGACTCCGCCTTCGGACATGTAGTGTTTGAGATACGCGAAGAAACAGACAACCTGACAGGCAGACAAACAGGCATACATGCACGCTGATCGCAATAATTCGTCCACCTACTTGGGCCGAAGTAAAATCCGAATTGCTCAGAAGAAACGGCCCGGGTAAACGTAACGTCCACGGAGGCAGTCATGAGGGAGGAAGATAGTCTATATGGTGAAAGGATTTGTGAAACAGGCGGATTTTAAGCTGGAAGAGTAAAAGAACTAGAGAGAGTGATGGATGATGAGATTGGTGAATCGACAGAGAGGATGTGGCAGGCGTAAAAGGTGGTGAGTTAGAGAAAAGAGGCTAGGATGAGAAACAGCTAAGGAGTTGATTCTATAGAAACGGTGAAGCACATCGAAAGGAACAACGAGGACGGTGTTGGTGGACGAGCGATGGTGATAACAGGATTGTATGACATCTCGGGCCTTAGCAAACAGTTATCTTGGGTCCTTCCGTTGTAGTTGCCGCGGCCGCGTTTATCCCGACACTACGTTCATGAAACATTTTCATGCACTTTCACTGCATTACTTACATCGCATTAGCTATCTGGTTTTTGGGACATAGATATGACTTCGTAGCGGCTGGCTTTGTTTGATTATTTCGTGACAGTGCAGTGCGTTAAAACATTCGTTACTTTATTTCATGCTGTAAATCGCAGATGTCTGTTATTGGATGGCTTCTGTTCACGCTTGACTTCGCTACGCCCTCCCACATCCACGCTAGGCCCCAACATGTCCGTCTCCTGGAGACAATGGGAAGAGCCCGAAGTGTCCCACTACCGACAATAGATGAAGAGCAATGTTGCGAGGAGGTGAAACAGAGTTACGTAGATACGACGGTTGGTTAGTTGTAAGGACGTTGTAAGTAAGCTAAGTGACAGGAGCTTATAAGCATTCAGTGCACTCAGTTATTTCGAGCCAGTGAAATGAACGTAAGTGGATTGAAACTCGTAACCAGGTTGAAGGACTGTTCAAGAACAGATAATCGCATATCCTAAACAAGTGATACAAGGCAATCGTAGAAATCAGACTTCGCCCGCGGTGTGCAATCGCACCGTCAACTCTCTATAGCCTACTTCTTTAACCTAAGTCCCATTAACGCTAAATTAACTTCGCTTTCCTACGTCCATCAGTATATATTCGTCTGAAATTGTCTCTTCCGCATAAGTACATCATTACCATAGTAACACTGAAAACTTCGCTGAAATAGTTAGTCACAATTATGAAATAATTATTAAGAAATTGAATTCTCTCCAATTTTACGGTAAAGAAGTAAATTTAAACCAAATCAGTCCTTTGTAGCTAAATTAATTCATACCGCCAAACGGCCCATACAATGCACTTTAATGGGAAAGAAAACAACCTAAATTGCCCCTTCCCCTTGGGATTGCGTCACACCGCCGGAAGAGAACCGAACCACGGCGATCGGCAACATGCACGAAAAATTTGGTAAAGATCGCGCGTGTGGTTCGGGAGATATGCTCGCGAACAGACAGACTGACACACATAGACGTGCTCATTATAATATTTCGACACTACTGCTGCGGGCGAAGTAATTGCTTGAAGGTGCGAGATAGTAATATAATGCCTATTGAACAGCGCCGTTTCTTATTACATCGGTGGCCTTTAAGGTTATTTCCGTTAGGTTACCGGGTATTGCAAGCATTTTGAAACGCAACTTTTGGTACAACTGTGTAATTATTTCGTTAGTGCCGTTTACACGCGATTTATTTGCTGTAACTATAGCCTAAGTCTCTTATTAGGCTGCATCGCATGTATTGCATAAGATATCATACGGGCTACTACAACAGACGGCCGGAGTAGCGTGGTCGGCCTGTTTGTGTGTCTCTGCAGGCCTATCTGTCTGTTGGTCACGTTCTTGGGTCCTGCAAAAACGGCTGAACCGATCGAGATGCCGTTTGGGGGCTAACTCATGTTGGTCAATGAACCATGTAGTAGATGGGGTCAAGGTCGGACGAATCCATTGCCGCTGCGAGGGGTGATAAAATGGCGATGAGGCCTTTCGTCAAAATTCTTTGACCAGTTGTAGTTATATTTGTTGCAGAAATTGCGTTGGTTACATCACTTCTTGTAGGAAACAGAACTGCGTCGATATCGTCGTATTTCTGAGAACACAGTGAGCAAGGCAATCGACTAGCTTCTCGCGACACCTGGCGAATGCTGTGAAAATGATCTATCGTTCGAGCAGAAAACATGAAGGATCGGTGTCTAGTGTAGGCTCTGTACTTACGAGGCTCAAAGATATGACTAAAACTGCAACTCTAGCTAATGCTGAACGTGAAGATAAACGCACTTAGTTTACGATAAGCAGCGTCTGTTAATCGGACAACATAATGGCTAGACTTATACATAGAATACGCTACTATGATATTTGTTTGTGTTACGTGTCATCGTCTTGCGTAGGCTACGTGTCTACGTGACCGACCGTGTGTGACCTTGAACAGTCCTTCAAATGGGTTGCGTCAGTTAAAATTAGAGCCCACGTATGATTTGCTATTCGTATGTCAGTAAATGCTAGCAAATGTTCATGCACCTTTTCACAGGTGATTTCTCGTACAGCTGTGATAAAGCATATGACAAGATTTCAGCTGACATAGTGCGTCGCGCGGTTTCTCTGTGATAGCTGAGCTTGTTGTCGAAATAGCGAGTTATTAGTCTAAAATTGAAATTTTTCCTACCCCACGTGTATTTTTCGCCCCCGTTCGGGTTATCCCATTGGAATTTTACTAAGATCGTTGGTATCAGAAAACTCACTAGGTACCTCGAGGCGTTATGTGCGTTCTGCACGTTAAGCCATTATGACAAAACTCCAGGTTGTGTCGGACATACGGATGCACAGAGCCATAGCACATACTGCGCTAGCATATAGCATCGCGCGATAATAAAATAGGTCAATTAATTGACTTTGATAACACTTCCTTTCGGGGAATTTATCAGGGATGACAAATCAACAGAATCATGTGACCTTTTACCATTTTCAGGCCCCTGTCCTATCTGTCTGCTACGTACTTCAAACTCTGGTATGCATATGCCTACAGAATGACTACCGTAACACTGATTTTATGCATCGTATCATCTGCGACATAAACCACTTTAAAACAACCATGGTCATCGTATAAACGTCATGTAGGCCCAGTGTTAAAATTAGCAATACCCCTGGTAGGGCCGGGCCCCCAATCATTCATCATCAACTTTATTTCACCAAAACTGGTAGAGACAAAAAAAAACAATAAAACAGATAAAAAGAACTTAACTAGAAAAACTTAACTATGAGATACCGATAGTTCTGTTAATTCAAACTTTACAC
>Ga0209780_1003981_pt1 | contig 11249 bp, 7 predicted proteins | sample WorMetexBAHAMAS2_FD_187384 | JGI IMG/M metagenome (GOLD analysis project Ga0209780, IMG submission 187384) | Marine gutless worms symbiont microbial communities from Max Planck institute for Marine Microbiology, Germany - Inanidrilus exumae... | ecosystem: Host-associated > Annelida > Digestive...
GTATAGTTATTCTTTGGCTGTTTCCGTCATGTGTGACGTCATGCCAGGATACGCTTGTTTCGTTTGCGTTGTTATGCGTTTGAGATTAGATAAGAAGTAATTTATTATACCATTTTATGTTTTAAGAACCTATTTCTGCGTCGTTATGCCTATATGTTGTGTAATGTCTCACTCAACACTCCGATATCCTCCTGTTCCCTTGTTCGTTACCCTGGTATGACATCATCACTTGCAATAGTAAACAAATCACTTTCTTGCGCTTTTTCTAAAATTTCCTAATTCTTTGCTGTTCCTTAATATCCAAATAGGCCTAGATTTGCTTATATTAAAGACATACTATGGGCAATTTACTTTAACAACCAAAAAATCATTGCATATCATCTTTAAAACTTATCTTGGTTTATAGTGTCTTTAGGTCTGCTTTTGTCGTGTAACTTGTGTTTGGTTTAGTTTTGTCAGTACCAACCTGAGTGATTGGCTGGGAAGAACGTCTCCGAAATTACTTATTTTTATGTGGAGCTGTACGTAAAATCTTAACTTAACGAATGTGCCTGTCTGTGTGAATAGACAAAAGAAATAGTCAAATGATTTTGACGATAGGCCAGTACATCGCATGTCGGATGCTGACTCTTGTGGTCTCTAACCATGTATTAGATGGGGGTTGAGATCCCCGCACGGGAAAGTGTCAAATTTTGCGGGTTGTCCGGGCAGTCCGGCCCATTGAAAAGTATTGGGAGGCAGGACGTGCGATGCGATGCGGCCTTTCGTCGAAATTCTTTTACCACTTGTTACGTTACGTTTCGCCGCACGGGGGTCGACAATAAAACACCGATCAAGCTGAAAAATAAAACAGACGACAGGTTGACTCTCGCATGCGATGTTTAGCCCTTAACGGCAACGGTGGGTGGGTGCAGGAGCCTAAAACCAAAATTTGGTCAAATAGTCACGGATTCATTCTCACCGCTCATCACCGCGCCAATTTGGCCCTGATCGGTGAAGGGTATGCCGTCACAGTCACGAAATTTACAGTTTGGTATAATTTGCGGTTTTTCGCACCGGAGGGGTCGACAGTACATACCGATCAACGTGAAATTTAGAATGTAATTTTCCACGGGTTGGCGATCGAATGCCAAATTTGGCCCAGATCGGCGACGGAGTGAAGAGATGTTAGTATCGGAGCCCCCAAAATTAACAGTTGGGAATTGGGATGTGTCGCTATTCAGCAACTCGACGATGTTTACAATTTCTACATGCTTATTTTCTGTAAGATAGTGTTTTGTGTGTTTTATGCATGGTCTAATACCGATATATACATGTTTACTGCGCGACGCTATGCAACAGCGGTGTATGCTGTGACCCTGTGTCTGTCGATGCGAAATTTCCTTGGCGAAATTCTAATTGGGTCACCCGAAAATACAGGTGCATGTGGTTTGTTCAAACTGGCAATTTATTTTGGTCGAAACAACAGACAATAGACCAATATCTTGTTATGTATCAGAAATGGTGCAAGATAGGAACCAAGAATGATAGGAACATAGTTATTATGCAGGCTGATAGGAACTCATGCGTTCTATGGAATGGTGCTATTTCCAATGACATCGAAGGATCCATAACTACCCTAAACCTCCCGTTATCTACACTTTGTGTCGTTTTCCATATCTTCATCACAGGTGGAGTTGGACTAGCAAGTCCTAGACCATAGACAACAAAGCACCCCCGAAAGGGGCGTGGCCAGTGTCATGTGACCCATTTTACAGCGAGTGTCTGTGCTAGCGTGGTATATGCTATGACTCTGTTTCTGTCTGTCCGTATGTCTCTCACAAGCCGGTATTGTATTGTACCAAAATGGCTAAGCCTCAGATCACGCCAACATATCGCCGAAAAGGGACTCTAGTTTTCGGATGCCAAAGACCGTGGTGAAATTTGAAAGGGGTAACTCTCAGTTGGGGGCATCACCGACAGTTGGTTAGGTTAAAATTGGCGATTTCTTAGAAATGGTGCAAAATAGGGTCATAATTACTGTGGAAGGTTAATAGGAAATCCTATGTGGCCTATCAAGCACATAAGATCCTTGAGTGAACTTGAGTGACCCCTAAATACCTCAAAGCACCCCATTTTACCCGCACGGCGCAAGCGATGCGAGGGTAATAGCTATCATCGTGTGTGTGTGTGTGTGTGCGTGTGTGTGTGTCTGTGTGTCACACGCCAGTATTGTATCAAAACGGCTAAACGTAGGATCACGCAAACAACACGTGATAGCCCAGTGACTCTAGTTTTCTGACGCCAAAATTCGTTGGTGGACGACCCCCTGCCCCTGAAATTTGCGCTTAAAGTGACCCACCCCCTTTCAAAAACCACAATTTCGACCAATATTTGCTTATAGCGCCTCAACCGTGAGAGTTGGCAAATAAGTTCAATTAGCACTAATAGGAAGTCGACCACGCGCTTTCCAACGAGCCATAGACGAACCGTGTACGTTAACCCTAAGTCCCCCAAATGGTGGCTATTTTTTCCAATAAAATTCAACTTTTGTCGAAAAAAAAGTCTGCTGCAAAGTTTCTTCGTGTGAAAACACTCAGCAGCAGAGTTGTAGCTACATCATTCCTCTATCTAACGGTCCATAGATGCTTTGCGAGCGACGTCCCTATGTACCAAAAATTTGCGCTCAAAATGACCCACCCCCATCAGAAAACGCCGATTTCGACAGATTTCGGTTAACAGTGCTGCAGCCATGAGAGCTAGCAAGAATTGCAATTCTCGCTAATAGGAAGTCGACAACGCGCTTTCCATCGAGCCATATGAACCCTGTGCGTTACCCCTAAGTCCCCCAAAGGGTGGCTCAAAACGAGAATTTTTACATTTGGCGTTGCCTTTCATTCCTTCGTTGCAGGTAATCGTAGACATTTCAAACATAATATGTGGGTTGAACATAGCAAATCCCAGCCTACTGATGACAAAACGTCCCTAAATGGGCGTGGCCACGTCACGTAACCCATTTTAAAGTTTTAGTCCCTTAAGATATCTCTGGAACGGCTTAAGCTAGAGACTTCAAATTTGGTGTGCATGTTGATCAAAGCAAGTCCCAGCCTACAGGCGACAAATTCTCCCTGAAAGGGGCGTGGTTACTGCCACGTGACCTTTTTATTTTTTGGAAAATAAGCGATAAGATATCGAAAACGGTACGAGATAGCCTCATAGTTTCTGTTAAATTTGAATAGGAAGTCGTATGCGCTCTATCGAATGGTTATGTTGCCGATGACCCTGGGTGACCCCTAAGCATGTTAAACCACCTCAATTTCTACATTTTGCACTGCCTTATGCATCTTCGTAATTGGCGATCGCAAAGACTGCATATTTGATGTAAAGATTGAATGTGCAAGTCACAGCCTATCAAACTGTCCCTGATAGGGGCGTGGTCATGTCATGTGACCCTTTACAAAATTTTTGGGGCTCCAATCATATCACTGGAACGGCTGAACCTAAAGTCGTCAAATTTTGTACACGAGTAGGCTATATCAATTCTAACAACAGAGTGACATATCACCAACAAAAGGGGGCGTGGTTATGGTCACATGACTGTTTTGCCGTTTGTCGTGATGCAGCGCGTCGCGCGGGTTTGTCAGCGACAGCTGAGCTACTTGTCTACATTCGTGGTCACATTTTCGTGTCTTTATAACCGGCATAGATAGATTTCAAATTTTGTAGGTGAGATGATGATAGACTAAAGCAAGTCCTAGGAAACGGATGACTAACTCCTGAGTGGTGTGGTCAGGGTCGAATGACCCATTTAAAATTTTTGGACGCTCAAAACATGTCTCTGGGACGGCTGAAGCTAGAGCCGTCACATTTTGTATAGAGGCAGACAATATCAGTTGTTAGCCTTCGAATGACGAACTACTCCCGATGGGCGTGGTCAGGGTCAGCTGACCCATTCTTACGTTTTGGGGCCCAATCATATCTTTGGATTGGTTGAAGCTAGGCATTTCAAATTTGGTGTGCTGATTGATACTGACGAGTACAGTGCCGGAAGCGGCACTTTATTTCGATATGTAACCAACCACCCATGTCAACTCAGCCTTCTACCCTTCGTGTGACGGTAAAATGAGTACCAGCCAAAGGGCGGTGATGCTTTGCGGGCATGATGTAATTTGCAGGTACAACTGTGTGATCCATGTCTGATCGCATTAGAGGTAGTTACGACTATGCGCTATACAAATCGACATTTATACTTTACTTTACTTTACTATACTGCGTGCAGCGTGCATGATAGATTATCCCCAACGGGATGCCGGATGAGTTCGAGGTCTGTGACCTCTTTATATTTTGTGAAATATCTGCTTTTATATCAGAAACGGTGCAAGATAGGGACATTGTTGCAATGGAAGACTAATAGAAAATCGTATGTGGTCTACTAAATATCACCAATGACCTGAGTGATGTTGCAGGTCAGTTTTGCTCTTCAAAACCTTTCTAACTCTAATACGTTGGGAAACATGGGTGTATTAACTATACGATATATTTACATGTGAATCGGAAAGCACACATGGCTTGTAATTTCAACCGTCTTATCGACACTGAAGGACTTCTCACACTTCTGAAGGCAACAAGCTGTCACGTGCAGTGTAAGGGTCGGTTTTTCCACCGCAAGTTAGTCTTTCATTAACGTTAATGGGAAATTAATTTGCGGTGGAAAAACCTGCTCTTAATGTGGTAATATGTCGGAAATGGTACCGCATAGAGACGGTGTTATTACAGACACTAATAGGAAGGCATATCAATAAGATATGACATGTCAAAAAGCGGCAATTCCGATGACCTTCAGTGACGTTCAAGGTCATTCACCGATTGCAAGCCTTTTCAAAAAAGGTGTCGCCCTAACGGGACGCAACCGTACTGGCCCGCCGTGCAATGTAACCGTGGATCTATAATTAGACTGCAGGCAGCATGACGTCATAACTGAAATAAGATTTTTGTACAGTTTTGATGCATTATTTCAACTGGTATAGAACGTCGCCTCTGCGATAGCCGAGCTTGTTGTTAAATTTTAGGGGCTGCAGTCGTATCACTGGAATGGTTGTAGCTAATTGTCAAATTCTGTACACAGCTATGCTATATCTAGCATTGGGATAACAGACCACTTCTGAAAGGATCGTGGATAGGGTCACATGACTTATTTTTGGGGCCGCATCGCAGCGTTAACAAGCGATAGCGGCCTATTGCTTCACACAGCGTAGCGTGGTCGATCTGTGTGTGTATGCGTGTGTGTCTTTGTGTCTGTTGGTCACGTTCGTTGAGTCGTGAGCCCCGCAATAACGGCTGCATGAACAGGTCGAGATGCCGTTTGGGGGGCCGAGTCGGGTGGGCCAAAGGAACCATGTATTAGATGGGCCCATGTGGTACCGATCTCCCACGGGGAAGCGGCAATTTTGGGGGTTGTCCGCGCCATCGAAAAAGTTTGGGAGCTTTTACAGCGGATGAGTATTTGCTGGTATTTTTCACTGTGCAAAATTTGGCTGGATTTGGTGCAGTACATTCGACAGAATGCAAGGTTTAATTCGCCGCTGCGAGGGTTAACAAGATGCGACCTTTCGTCAAAATTCTTTGACCACTTGTTAAATTTTGGCACCCCGATCACATCTTTGGAATGGGTGAAGGAAGGCATTTTAGATTTTGTTTACAGATTGATACTAAGGAGTGCTAGTGCATGCGTGATAGATTACCACCGAAGGGGATGCGGTGAAGGACTAATAGTAAATCTTATGACCAATTCAGTGGCACCAATACCAATGACCTTGAGTGACCTTGAGGGTCACTTGCTGTTTCAAAGTCAAACTTTTCTAACTCCAATAATTCTGGAAATTTAGCGTGTATTACCCAATATATGTTTACATATGAATCTGTAAGCGCGCGTGGCTTGTGATTTTAACCGACCGTTTCGTTTCGTTGACACTGAAGGACTTCTCAATGTCAAAGGCAGTCACGTACACTGTACACTTGGTAGTATCTCGGAAATGGTGCACGTTAGATCCTTTGTTGCTATACAGACCACTAATAGAAAGTGATGCCTATAGAATAGCAGCAGCTCCGATCACCTCGAGTGACCTTTAAGATTACAAACAGGGGCGTCACCAAGTCCAACAAACTGGAGTGGACAATACAGAGCGAGGTTTGCGGAGGGAGAGTTCCCTCCCCAGTCGGGGTTTGGTAGTCTCCTCCCAAAAAATGTAAATTTTCTGTTTGAAAAGGCGTGTTTTGGCGCATTTTGAGCCAACTGGTGTGGAGATTGCCTTGATGTAACAGCCTACGGCTCTGGTGTGTCCATACTGTTACAAACCAATTTTACTACCGAAGCTGGTTAACATGTACAGCTGTCTGAAATTTCCCAGTCAAGTCTACCACAGGCCTATGCCAAACCGTACTATAGCCTATTATATGCCGTATTATTTGGAATGGATAGAGAGTCTAAGGCTAAGCAGTACGCTTCTTGCCTTACCTACCACCACAACGACCATCTAAACTCAACAGATCTGCATCAATCCGAGGAACACCCTCTGGCAAAAGTGGGGTGGACCTGTCCACCCCAATCCACCCCGTGGCGACGCCCCTGATTACAAAACTTGTTGCAAGCCTTTCAAGTGTGATTTTTCGTACAGTTGTGCAGCAGTAGACAAGATTTTAACTGACATAGCACGTCGCGCGGTCCTTCTGCGGTAGCTGAGCTTCTTGTTAAATCTGGTCGTGGTACGACCCAGGTGCTCTTTTAGCTCACTGGCTCATATAGGACTTCAGTACAGGATCCTGGCAGTGTCCCTGTCCAATAGGCAACATGTGGATGACTGTCTGGAGGATGATATAGGATTACTCTGGAAATGTTCTATTCTGTATTGTGAAGCACGCTGCACACATCGGGGACCTGACCATCAGTGCAGACTGTTTCAGACATTTGCTTAAAACGTACCTGTTTGCTCGATACTAGTACATTCAGTGCGTTTGAGGTTCCTGACGATAACCATGCTTACTTACTTACACGCACACACACGTGAGCTCTTCTTACAGGTTTTAGATTCAACTTTTGCGTGTTTTGTTATTTTGACGAGGGCCATTTTGTTTGTTATGTTTTAAATGTTTTTTTCACTACTTTTCTTCAGTACAATGCAGTCGTTTGCCGTGGAAAGACTCGTGTCTGAATTATGTCAAGAATAAAGTGCAATTCCACTCATATTCACCCTGTCTTTTTCTGGAAATATGATGACGGAAGGAGACTTAAACTCTAGTTTATCGTGTTTCCTGTCGTCTTTTGCCGCATGCTTGCCATGTGTCGGCAATGAACGTGTCAGTTTCCAGTCTGATGATTCCCGACCTTGTGGCAGTTTCGACCATGGCACCTCCGCTGCCGTAGATTTACATACGTCAGATGTAGTCCATAAGAAATTCGTCTGCAGCCACGTGGGCCCAATTTCATCCAGATGCCAGCTTATGTCGCTGCGTGTAGCTGTAGTCAGTGCCCATACCCAGGGAGGTATGTCTAGGCCGGCTGCTGGTTAATGGTTACGTAATACATACCCTAACGGTTTGTCCGCCTGTAGACGGTTACCCATCCCAGTATTAACCGGGCCCGACGTAGTACAACTACGTTACGACGAAGTCGAACCGGCAGCTTGTCGCAAGGAAATTGAAAGTGTTGGAGTACTAGTTGTGAATGATGCGTAAAGAGCGACACACGGTGCGGTGTTATTTCAGCTGCCGTTGCTGCAACCGTTCGTCGGCATTGAGTGTGTCGCCGTGAAGTCCTTGAAGCGACGTAACTGTATAGGCCACAAGTGGCATTTTCGACTTCTAAAAGTCGACTTGCGACTTCGCGAGTCTTTCCAGCTACTTGCTGGTCGAACTGGCCAGACGTGGTTTCTGCTGAGTATCGGATATTTTCGCAAGGGTAATGGCAGTCGGCGGCAAAGTCTCTGCTTGTACGCAGGACGTGGAAATCCGTCACTTGGCCTCTCACTAATGTGTGCACGTGCATGTGCGTGTGTGTATTTGTGTGTGTTGTTAAATCACTAGCACAGGTAACAATGTTTAAGGTCCGACTACAACCTGCCATACGGCTGAATGTGCCGCAGCCTCATTCCTCGTCATAGGTGAACGGATTTGTTTTTTGCGTTTCCTGCATCGGATGCTGTGTGCGTACTGCTTAATTTAAAGACAGCTGGTTTGAGGGAGCGACGTTATTCGCATGCAGCTGAACCCAACTGTACAAATTTGGGCCTGTTCTGGCCCCCGCTAAACCTCTTACTTTCTCAGTTTCATGGCGGCATTGGGCGAGCAAAGTGCCCATAGGGTCGGTACACACTATCCGTGAACACGTCGTCTTGACGACCCGTTTTCACGGACGTCAGAAGCGTCGCCCCTTGAACACAGCAGTTCAGTACGGGTGTCCAAAATGACACAATACACTGACGGAAAGCTCGTGCCGTCTGCAATATACAGGTGTATTTCCGACATTTGCATTTACGAGAAATCAGCGATTTAAAACTGATTTGTCCTCTTAAGCAGCCAACGATGAACTCAAATTACGCCGAGCGCCGCGCGTTCTGTCTGCGACAACTGAACTTCTTGTCAATGTCGCTGACTCCTAGGACCGTTGTGCATGTGTCTGCGTATACTTGTGTCTGTCTTTCTGTCCGTATGTTTGTGTCTATGTCTGCCGTTGGTTCGTTCTGTTAACCTGGGAAAAATTAAACGCCATGTTTGCGACCAGGCCAGCGCTGTCTTCAGCGTCCCCCGCCGCCCGTCCGTCCGCCCAACCGTGTCTGTCTATTGCTCTGGCATGCCGTCTGACCCCTCCCACGCCACGTCTGGTCCTGCGCAGATCTTCCGTGATAGATATATGGAGCGTGTTGCGCGCTGTGGCTATGCCGCTATGACGTCATTCACGATGGCAGTGACCAGCTTTCTAAACACTCGTCTGTCTGTCTGTCTGAGCCACTGGGCATTAGCACGCATTTACACCAAACCATTGGCCTACTAAAATGTGTAAAGTTTTGGAAGTTTACTAATCCACGGTGGAAATAAGGCATAACTAGAAGGCTGGATTGTATTGAATGAACACAATACAGTATTCGCCCGAAGCGGTTCGCTATATGCAACAGCTGTTTTCCTGGCCCTCCAGAGTCGTCGACGTAAACGGAACCTCGATAGCTTCAGCCGGTTTTGCAGGGCTCACTAGGTGACAGACCGACTGACAGACTCACAGACCACGCTACTCGGTCGGTAACAATAGGCGGATCGCACAGCGGAGAAGCCAAATTCTGTTATTGTCTACGGCTACAACAAGTATTTATTGGAGCATTCGAATCGACAGATCGGATTAACTTCAGCTATATTCAGCTGTCAGACTAGACGGGTTGCAGTGTATGTGGAGACACACTACAATATAGCCTAAAAGAGAGCGTTTCCCACCGGCCAACCCGACAGGTGACACAACTGTTTACTTATTTACTGACGCACAAGCTGTTTAGTTCCTGCATTCGATGATAGCTAGTGTCACGTGCCTGCGACTGAGTGATGCCAGCGTTATCTGCCGTTTTATTTACTTTCAGTTTCCAACTCAGTCTGTTTTTCTGTGCATTGACCCAGTTTCACAAACGTTATTTTATTGCATGACGTGGCCGTGACCTGACGACGTAATAGGGCACTATATACGTACGTTATGCCGTATCGTAAACGTGCGCTAATACTTGCTGGAAATGTTTTCTTGTACGCAGCGTACAGTCCAGGGGAAAGACTTTGAATTGATTCTAGCGGTAAAAGTGCATGGAAACTAGACATCCATCCCGTAGGGGGAACATTGGCCGTGAGTTTTCGGCATTTGTAATCATCGCGGAGTTATGACGGCCTGAAGTCGAAAGACCTAGAATTTTTAGCAGTTTTTACGTTTTTTGGGAAAAACGACCCCTTATGGTAAAATTTTCAAAATTATGTTCCGAAAGTTTACATGTCGACACTGATTGACGTTGTTGTGTTCAAATGTCGTAAAATTTGCCTGACGGGAAATCGTGCGTTATTTACCAGACAAAAAAAACAAAATTTCGGCTTCCTCTCAAACTGTCTCTACTGCGCGGATCGCACCCAATATCTGCCAGGGCCAGCCCACAACATTTGGCTCACAGTGTTCCAAAGTTTATCCAAATGGGTTTACTCTCGACGGAGTTATAGCCGAACGCGTGAAGGCCGTTCTTTCGGCCATAGAGTATTTGCAATATTCGCCCGAACCTCGGGAAATAATAATTCAGTTTCCAAGCGTCACGAAAGAAATGCTGGTTCATGCTGGTTCATTATGCTGCTTGTAATGCTGTCCTGGCTGACTGTAAATATGCTAATGAATTTGTGAAGTTACACCTAGTCAAGTCACACTGTCTCCATTTACTTACTTACTTTATTCGTTCATTGGATTTGCCTAGCTACAAAGTTAAAGTCCTTGGTGTGTGTTGGAACGATACTTTTCGGAAAATGTTTGGTTACAACCGATGGGAATCTGTCACTGAGCTTCAGTACAATTCTCATGAGATGCCATTCGAATATATCTATGACCTATGCAAATGTAACATTTGCACAACTGCTGCATATTCATGTCATGACTGTGTATGTGTTTAGACAGAAGCGATTCGAGCGTGCCGACCGGTTTGCTGTCGTCGTTGGCGCCAGCAAAGCGAAGTCTTTCCGCCGACAGACAGCAGGCAGACCATCACCATGACAACGAGCAGCATCAGCAGCCGCGGCTGACGTCATCGCCGTCGTTGTCTTCGCTACACAGACCTGCGTCGCTGTTGTCGTCGTCGTCGGTGTCCAAGTGTCCCAGACTGGACGTGCTGCAAGTGAACGTGAACGTGTCCGTGCATCAGTCTGATCCGCATCATTCACAGCAGCATCAGCAGCAGGACGACTCCACTCACAAGTGTGCCGGCACTCAGACGTAAACGAGCTACTTGTCTACTAGTAGTTAGTTAGTTAGTTGGAGTTTAACGTCCTCTTTCAGCACAAATATGGCTATATCAGAGACAAAAGGTCGGGCAGAAGGAGAGAGAGGGTGAAGGAAGGCCAACGATATATTAACCTCAACCCTTGCCGCCTTTTTGTTCAGCAGCTACCCAAAAAGGGAAAGGAATCGAGGGGCTCATTTAAATTATTACCCTATAGCGCCTTTAACAGGGGAAGACAACTATCACACTAAACCAAATATAACAAAACACCGG
>Ga0209780_1003982_pt1 | contig 11248 bp, 7 predicted proteins | sample WorMetexBAHAMAS2_FD_187384 | JGI IMG/M metagenome (GOLD analysis project Ga0209780, IMG submission 187384) | Marine gutless worms symbiont microbial communities from Max Planck institute for Marine Microbiology, Germany - Inanidrilus exumae... | ecosystem: Host-associated > Annelida > Digestive...
GGAAAATATTGTTGTTACTAACGCTGTGACATTGCTGTATTTATTATTTATCTAGTTAAGTTTTCTTTTCTATTTTTTCTATTTGATTGCTACCGATTGTTTATCTTCGGTGAATAAAGATTATCAATGCGGTGCCGTCGTGAAGAAGATAAGTTGTCCGACGCCAGGGACTGGCAGCAAGGAAACTGTCCGGTGGAGGAAGTGCCCATTACTCGGTGCTGCTAGATGACCGTGCGGATAACCAGGGCCGTAGCTAGCCATCTGCTGGTGGGGGTGGTCACCACATTGCTGGAGGTGCTGGACGATAAAACAGTTTCAGTCAGTGTGAGATCGTGAGGTCTGTCCTATATGGTAACCCAGTCCTGGAACTGCCTTAACCCCATTTCCGATCGTGTAAACACATGCTTAGAGCCTTGGGCTCCGCCCTTGGCAAGTTGGCTGGTTGTAACTGTGGTACACTGTAGTTTCTAACTACTGTCAATGTCAGTTCCAACTTCCTTTCACCTGGCACCATCACCAGTATACGGAACTATTACCACTTTTCAGTATCCACAACAAAACAAGTTCTAGCAAGGGGTGCTAACTCGTGATGCTACGGGCCATCACGGCTTGTACCGGTGATGTCCTAGCCGCCCGGGGGTGCTCATCACTCCCCCCCTTGCACCCCCACGCTACGGCCCTGTCTATAACAACAGTTGTTTAATTTTTAGACCGAATCGCTTGCACGCAGAGCATATATGTTGCCTGTTGTTACAGATATCGCACGTAGTGTGGTCTGTGAGTTTGTGTGTTTCTTGGACACTCGGGTGAGTTGTGCAAAAACGGCCGAACTGATTGATATGCCGTTTCGGGGGCTGACTCATGTGGGCCCAAGGAACCACGTATTAGATGGGGTCCAGATCCCCCCCCCCCACGGGAAGGGGTACTTTTGAGGGAAACATGTGTCGGTCAATTGTAACGAGTGCCTTGCGCACTGTTCGCCTGCCGCTACGGGCGAATGTGCCTGCCCAGCGCAGGCGACGAACGAATGACCAGACGGCGATGCGGCCTTTTGCCAAATTACTGTGGACACACGTTGTTGTTTGTACGTGTCGCTAGGCGGACGGCGAGACGGACTGCTGGCCGCTCAGCTGCCCGCCGCTGCCGGCCGACTGTCCGTCGATCGTCCACGACGACGGCGACTGCTGTCCGCGATGTGACCGCCACGACGGTCCGCCCTGCTCGGCGGTCCGCCGGGCGCCGCTCGACGCTGCTGCTGGAGCACCCTGCTACTTCCGTGGTCGACTGGTACCAGCCTACCACAGCTGGCAGCCGGACACCGCTGACGCGTGCACCGTCTGCCAGTGTCTAGTGCGTCTCTTGATTGTATCATATTTACCGACTGCGTTAGCCGGGAAAGTAAAACAATCAGTAGCGTCCGTCTGTTTCCACTCTGTCTTTTGAACCGACTGTTCTTTGAACTCGAGTTTTCGTTTATGTGTGGGTCATGGCCGTAGCTCATCTGGGATTGAAAATCAAGGTCAAAGGTCAAGGTCAATGTCCAACGCATATGGGCATGATAACGCAGTAACGCGGTCGGTCTGACCTCGATTCACAATCGAGGACAATTTTTCTAGTTATAGATGTAAAGGCAACTGCCACAATTTTTCGGATTGTAATTAACTGTGTAATCTTGTGATATTGTAAGGCGAGGAGGAGGAGGACACAGCAATCGGTGGCCAGACCACCTTTTATGTCCTTTATCATTTTCTTCTGTATTTGATAGCTACGTTTCTACATGCACTTCTTGAAATATGGTACGCCAATAAAAGTCAAGTAATATAAGGTATACCCTGGGTTTATATAGCGCTGATTTTGACTGATTATTCAACAAAATAAAAAGGGTTTTTTGGACCACTGTATATTGAGAGTTTTTAATTTTTTTGGCTGCGTAACATAGGTATATCTGTGACTGTGTATTCATATGAGAATTAAATGCATTTGTGACAAGGAAAGAATGCGTGTATGTGTGGTGCATGTAATAAGATCTTCTTACGCCATGTCAGCTCGGCAGTCATGGAGCCCTCGGTCCATAGAGTTCCAGTGAGTCCGTGATAGTCTACGCACTGCCGAAACATCCACAGTGACACTACCCTATCCACCGCACTGATTGCTGTGGCCGTCCAGTAAAACGTCTTGGAGTATTATTTGTATGCAGTGCCATTAGACGCTTTGTCGAGTATGTACTACGGTCCAAAGATGCGGCCTAAAAATTAAACAACTATTGTTATACGCACCGAGTAATGGGCACCTCCTCCCCGGACAGTCTCCTTGCTGCAAGTGCCTTTTGCCATACTTATTAGTACGTACTAAACCCTAACCCATACTGCCCTAAGGCAGTATGGGTTAGGGTTTAGTACGTACTAATAAGTATGTCGGTTCTCCTTATAATGTCGGGCCGAAATGTATGCTGGCCGCGTCGCTGGTGGGTTACGGTGAGTATGCCGACGTGACAGACAGACAGACAGACGTCAGACCGTTACTAGACTGGTCAACATAATAAGTTGACGTGTTACATTACATTCGGCTATACATTATACATCAGCGCATTAGAGATTTTTTGACAATGCGCTATATAAATTCACTTTTACTTTACTTTACTTACTTACTTACTTACTTACATTAGTGCTTCGTGTGTGTTCGTCAGGGCGGCGACATGTGCTGTTCGCACAATCAAACATGTTCGTCCGCGACGTCGACGTCACGACACCAGCTGGCGTCCGTTCATCGTCGACGACATCCGAGCGTTGTCGAACTCGACCTCTCGCAACCGGCGAGGGCCTCCGACGGGCGATACCGTGGCTGGCGGCGGCGGCGGCTCAGCGGCCACGGGGCGGACGAACGGCGGCGCACGGCCGCCGACGATAGGACCGGCAGGGGACCCTGAGAACGGCCGGTGGTCTGGAACGTAGGTAGCACGCACCTCGACGGAACGTCGAGGACCGCGAACTGATACTAGGTCGCACGTCGGTGGGGATAGACCATCACATCGGTCGATCACACCGCTATGCGGCGTAGGATCAGGTCTGCCGAATGCTCCGGTGCAGGCCCCTGATGCGGTGGTATACATTCTCAGGGTCTCTTTTACAGCTAGTCCTCGATGTCAGCACGCAGTCGACGTGCCGCGGCAGTTAGACCACGGCCGCCGAAGTATTCCAACTCTTCCGCCGAAACGCGTCGACAAGCAGCAGAAGTGCGACGATTCTCGTGGCGATGAACAAGTTTCGTGAGCGCAGAAACGGAAAGACATACTTGACAACAGTACTGTCTCAAACAGTTGTGTGAGGGTAGGTCAGTCTACTGACTTGATCGTGTCCTGCTCCTGGTAGAACCGCTTGAAACTTCGTAAGGCAGCAGTGTCTCGACACCAGCGACAAAGTTTGATCGCTTTGATGGCTGATCTCGCACCGGCGTACTTAAGTGGCCCGGAGAGTCGTAGTCCCCCAATCATCCAGCAAATTTGGGGGAACATCGGTGACATTCTAGTTACGAAAATCATTTTAGTTTCAGTTGTTTTGCAGGTCTATAATTTTAAAAAATTATTTAGTGATAGCTAACTACAAAAAAAACCAACCAATCGTATTAGTTATTCTTTAGTTTTTCAAATCTTTTTGTATAGTTGTTGCTTCGGTATAGTTTTTTTGGTTCTGAAAATCTCCGTACGTAATAAGAATTTTGTAAAGTTTGACAAAATTAATGACGGTAAACATCTTGATTATAGTAGACAACATATCAGCAATGCACGTCTGTCCATGCACAAAAAATAGCAATAGCAATGTCGTTCAGTGTTTATGTTCACAGTTTCACAATTTCTTGTATAATATTTACGTGGTATATTAAAATGTGGGCAAATAAGTAAAATTTTAGTTATAGGGATCATTTTAGTTTCAGGTATAGTTACTAAAATATCACTGGGAGATATACCGTAAAAAGGGTGAACTGAGAAGGCTTTATGCTTGGTTTAATACTGTACATGCATTTCAGGCCTGTCTACAGTACTGTACCTACAGACTCCTTGGAGTTCTTATACATCGCTCGCTTGGACAGGCCCCAGTAACTGGCTTCGCTCTTGCCAGCTCGTCCGATGTTCAGAGTAGTAAGCACGACTCGAGGCGCAAACGCCTTACGACACCGTTTTGTGTTGTTTTTTTAAAATAAAAATCTTCAGTCGTCGTACACCAATTATCAGTTTGTCGGTTAAAGTTAATCCCTTCCCTTGATGTTGTTCCTGTCAGTGAATGATTCAAGGGGACCGTGGAGAGGCCGCCCTTTCCTGGAGTCTTGGCGGTCAAAAATGCATGAAATTTAAAATGTAGGCCTATGCAGTTGGAGGCGTTGCCTATCGTGTAGGCCTAATCAAAACTGTTCAGCTTATGGGCAGTGGGCACTCTGTCCCCAAAAAAACTGTTTTCCGGGGGGGGGGCTTCGCCTGGAAGTTGGAACGCTCACCAGGCTCCGCCCCTGGACCCGTTGGACGCGCTGCTGATCCCACAATCCGCTCTCCTTTTTGAAATATGGATTCGCCACTGAATCATGACCGATCGGAACTTAGGACCCGAATTTTTCTGGGAGCAAACGGAATAGTCTTTTGAGTGCCTCCCGATAATTTCAGACACTCCTAAAAGGCGTTTTGTTTTGCTTCTCGTCATCTAGTTCACTATTTTAGTCGTTAGGCCTAGCAATCCATTTCGCTTTTGCTGGTTATTGGGTGGTTATTCGTCGTTGTTCAATACAGTACACTACGGTACTCCACTGCTCTTTTCACGGCGTGGATATGGTAGGCCTACATGCTTACTGCATTTTAACTGAACTTCACTGTCTAAGATTATAAGATAGGCACATAGGCCTAGGCCTACACATTAGCAAAAAATACAAGTCGAAGTAAGATATATTTTTAAACGAAGCAGTTATATTCCAGTAACTTTCGTTTGAAAGCACACATCTTAGTTCGACTTTATTTTTTTTACTTAACCCCTCAATCGTGAAAGTGCAGTGAATTAATTATTAGGCTATTGCTAATGTGTATGGCCTAGGTGTAAGTCTTACATCTCAGACACTGAAAATAGGTCTATATTATTTTTTATCAAACGTATACATGTATGTGGAAGAATATAGCATTTTGGACTAAAGATACTCTCAGTAAATGCAAAAAGGCCACATTGTTGTCTATGACTTGCATGTTCTATTATTGTTTGAAAGCGAGTAGCTGCCATAAAAGATTCAATGTAGGCCTATCCTATTCTTTCTTGAACAAAATGTTAGTGACAACGTAGGCCTACACTTGTCGAAGGGTAATCTCACGACCCGTTATTTATTTACTCGTTATTATAAGATCGTATATGAGATTCCACAACTCTTATCTTAGCGGATGATTAACTGTACGCAAAAGCGCCTAAAATTCGTCTTATACGTTAGACCTAGAGGCATAAGCAAACAGTGCTAAATATATTATGTTTGAAGAATTACATCGCGCCTGTGTCCCAGAAAGTGACGCCAAATTAACTTAATAGGCCTAATGTGTACATAAAGCTCCGATTACGCCAAGGCACCGCGCGACGCGGCAGTTTGTGGGAAGGAATAATTTGTCATTTTTCTTTGGGAATAATTTATCATGCTATGGCTACAGCATACCATGATCAACCTGTGTGCCAAATTCGAAGTCCCTAGCCTCACCCGTTAAGGTACACAAACGGCTGCAGCAATTGTTTTGGCATCATTTTCGGGACAGCTGTAGCCTACGTAGTACGTGTATATGGTGAATCTGTATTGCATTAGAGGATTGATTTTCGGCTTTTTAAATGCAATATTAAAGCATCTAAATACGCTTCACGTCTCTACTCTGTAGGCTGAATGTACTACATTTATTTCATTTTAGTAACTCCGGAGATGAAGGTCAGTTAAAAAACTGGAAACCAGACTTAAATAGTACATATTATTATGCTGATACTGGACTTAATTGTGCAAAATGCCTGAACATGTAGAAAGTCTTTCGTCGACCGTATCATCATCACGTCGGCAATTGTTTAAATTTGTTTTAAAAAGTAAACCGCGTTCAGCATTTTATTATCACACTGTTCATTAGTAAAACGTTTAACTGTGCCTCAAAAAGTTCACACCTTATGGCTTGCAATAAACTTTGACATGCGTGAAACGATTCCGATGATATTTGACAGTAATGTTCCGAAAAGTAAGCAATCAAAAGATGCTTTATTTTCCTACCTCAATTAACTAATGCTTCTGCACGCACTACCTGCCAAAACACGTTAACACAGAAATTGCATCTTTTCACTGCTTTGCCAGATTTAAACCAGACACTGCCTGATTTTTTCAATTTTTTGACTTGTAATATTCATACTGCTGTGTAAATCATAAATCTTGAAATCAATGGGGATCAACTCTGGGCTGTTTGGTGGGAAATAACTAACTTGGGTGAAAAGTCGAGAATTTCGCACTGCAGCAGTTAACCTGTAAAGAAAATGGTCATCAACAACGTGTTCGATAACAACTAACAGTTTTATACCGGTATAAGATATCCCAGTATTATTGTCCACTGACTTTCACTTCAGGCTCGAGAAAACTATTACTCGATCCCATTTATGACACCTCAATCGACACTGAAACACACTTGATAAACGTTGAGCGTGCGGGTAAGGCAATATGCTATACTCCCTTCCTATGTCCCATCAGGTGCTTACTTTCTCAGTGATACTTTTGCAAAAAATTATTAATGCATTTCAAAGTTATATAGTAAGCCAAAGGTGTGAACTTCAAAACAGTCACAGTGTATACGTGTCTTGTATGTATTAATGGCGAAGAGCATTGGCGCGGTTTTGTTCAAGTTATGAAGACCTGTATAGGTCTCAATTGTTGTTATTATTGTATAGTATGTTCTAATTATTACCGGCAGTCCGGCAGGATGTGCTCCGCACATACACTGGTATTTAGGCTACTCAGGTGGCGATTTTGAAGTTCTTTTTCGCCCCACAGGGACGAAATATTGCATTGACGAGGTGAAATTTGGCGTAAGATTGACTCCTCTATGCCAAATTTCACCCCATCAGTGCAGGGGTGGGACCCCCAAAACTGAAAAATACCAAATTTCGGAATATAAATGCACTGCTCTCGCGGAATATTGTTTGCGATTTTTACAACATTTTCAGAGTTTATGGGAGTATCATGGTGAGTTAACAACTAAGATTTGGGAGAATTCGCTCATTGGGTTTCAGAGCTATGGGAATTTTACCTCAGTAGGTGCATTCCCCCAAATTTTCAGTGCATAGCGTCTATAAGTCGGATGTGAATGTTTTAGAGGCACATAATGGTCCAGACCTTGTCTATCACCACGTCAAGTTTCAGGTTGGGACTTCATGGACTCCCACATGGGGGGAGGGGTCAAAACGTTCGATGTTTTTTTTTGTGTTTCGTCTGTCACGCTTTGCATTACAGTTTGTCTAACGGCTTTGCAATCAAGGTGCTGGAATACGGAAGCGATTTTGGTATTGTTAGACAGAAGGTTTGTAGTTGTGCACCTGCGTTCAACTGTGTCTACAAAATGTAGAAGTTGAAAATATGGCCGAATTCATTTTTTGCCCCCTCAAGGGCGACAATAAACCGATCCAGATGAAATTTGGATGTAATTTTACAATATGGGTCTACTCTGGTATACCAAATTTGGTTCCGATTGGTCAAAAGATGGGGACGGGAATTCCAAAGTTTCAAAATTTGGTGAAGTTTGCAGTTTTTTTGCCCTGCATGGGCAACAACAGGCTATATACCGATGATGGTGAAATTTGGCACGGTACAACATACCACGGATCCACTCTCATGCCAAATCTAGCCCTGCTCTGGGACGGTGGTGGGTATAGAAGCCCCACACTTGAAAATTTGTTAAAATCACGATTTTTGGCCTTTTTTGCCCCACATGGCGATGATATTATGCCGATCAAGCTGAAATTTGACACAGAAGCATGCATACACGACCCACGGCAATTTTGGGGTGGGATGTAGCTGGCCATCCTGCCGGTTTTGCAGCGGCTCTACGATGCTTATGGTTTCTAGTTAACTTTTGTCTTAACTTATAAATGAAGATAACGTTATAAATTGACATCGTTTTGTTATGTATGGTAATGCACTCACGTCCATAACTTGCCATCCAAAGCACGATCATTAAGTCAGACCGTCTTACTTACTTAATAACAAACCAGCAAAGTGGCAAAAGGCCGCATCACAGTCTTGTCACCATCGTGGCGGCAAATGCATTCACCCGCTGCGTGTGCTTGGCACGCAGATTCGCCCGCAGCAGCAGGCGAACAATGCACAATGCACTCATGCGGAGGTACATTACATTGGCTGGCACATGTTCCTCCTAAAAAGTGTCCATTCCCGTGGGGTTCAGGACCCCATCTAATACATGGTTCATTGGACCCATGAGTCAGCCCCCAAACGGCATCTAGATCGTACCAGCCATTTTTTTCACATCCCACTCCTTCCCCACCATCTACTCTATATCTTTATACTTTCCCCATTTTCCCTTTCTTACTCGCTTCATCTGTTTTCTTGCTTTTCCATCCTTTCACATTCTACCAGAATAGTCTCACTCCATTTCCAGGCCGAATAATGTAGAAGGCGACTAAACTTGGCTTTAGTTTTGTGTTTTGATTTTGCGTTGTATGTATTTTTAGTTATGGATGCATGCTTGTTTTTGTTGTATTTGATTTAGTTTTGTGTTGCGGTGTGATAGCTGTCTCCCCTGCTGTAGGCGCTAGCATAATAATTTAAATGAGCCTCTCGATCCCTTTCTCTTTTTGGGTGGCTGCTGAACAAAAAGGTGGCTCAGATTGCGGTTAATATATCGCTGGCCTTCCTTCACTGGGTAGGGACAGCTCTCCACCCCTGACCTTTTCATTTCTGATATAGCCATGTTTGTGCTGAAAAGGGACGTTAAACTCCAACTAACTAACTGCCCAGCTTACCTGCGTGCCCAACAGAAACAGACATACAGACACAGACCACGCTACATGCGACATCTGTAGCAGCAGACCGTGTCTGTGTACTGAGTGCAGGTGATGCGGCCTGAAAACCACTAATGCTCAAGGACGGATCCAGCAGACAGGGGATATACCACATCCGCCACCCTCTAACATGAGTACCAATTTAATTCTTGTTCCATTTCAAACTAAATTTTTAAAATTTTTCCAGAGAAGTAAGCCTCCGGACTCTGGTAGTGGTGCTCCACCTACAGCAGTCCACCACTTCCATCAGCAGATCCTGAATCCATCCATGATAATGTTGTCAATGGCGTTAATTCTGTAATAATATAAATGACAAAACTGCAAGTGACAACATTTTCGGCAGAAATTTACTGCAATTAAGCAGTTACAGTCTCAAACAAATAGGCAGATTTTTAAAAAAGTCTACAGCTATAGCCGTTAACAAATGCAATTCTCAAATCAGATTTAATTAGCTGCTACTTGACTGCACGTAATAATCTCGGTTCAAATTCATTTTCAGATCTTATGATGCAATGATTCTTAATTTCAGTCAAAGAACAAGATACAATGGTGGCTAAATGGTTCTTCATCTACGAAGTCTACTGTAGGAAGATAGTGCAGACGTCTAAAGAAACGGTTTTCCTGCAGTAGCAAATCTTAGCAGCTACTAAAGAAACTCGTCTAGGGTCACCTTCTGCATTTCAATACTGAATGCTTATGGCACCCTATTTATTACTTGCACTAAGGTGAAACACTGATTTGACCTTCCATTCTTAACTTAGTGGGGCATGTTTTCTCTTTTTTTCTCACAAGACCTCTGACGTTTTGACTTTGACCTGAGAACTGGCCTGTGATTTGCATATGTCATGGGCAAACTCTGCGTTTTCTACAGCCTTTTGCTTCGGAGTTAGGGAAGAAACGGGACTGACAGACGGATGGACATACATCAAACCGATCCGATTCTGTTGTTATAATGCAACTGCTAATCACTAGTGCAAATTGTTGCATGTTCATACACCATCGACACCTTGTAACGGACAGCCGCTGCATATCTCAAACGAGAAATTTTTACAATCATGGCTGCAACATATTCCAACAGACTAGTGCCACTAACAACTACAGTTTGTCCACGAGCTATGAGCAGTTACTGCCATCTTCCCGGCAAAGTTCTTTTGTACGTAGCTAATGGTGACACATCACACAATGTAGAAATGTAATTTCACATCATCCCGTCGCCTTCTTCGTCCAGTGGAGGAATACCAAGCTCTTCGTCGGTCCATTTTCGAGGGTCTGGTTGATCAGGATGAGCCTAGAACACATACCGCAACACTCCGCTGCATCTCATCGGTAACAGCATTTGAGCCTTGTATTATCACACATAGTTCAAAGTGATGGGCAGCAGGAAAGGCATATGGTCTGAAAAACATGCTCCAATTATCTCCCAGAATTGAATGACTTGAGGTTTTAGGTCCCACTACCACTAGACACAATATTAGGGATGTACTGGATATCCGGTTCCGGTTGGCCGGATATCCGGCCAGTTTTTGGTATCTGGTTCCGGCAAAAATATTTAACGGATCCTAGAAGCGATATTTTCGCAAAAGTAAACAAAAACAAACGAACGTAAACAAAACGAAATGCAATAATTTCTGAATGTAAAGATTAGAAAAGAAATGTCGATATGTCTGCGAGGAAAAACAGTAGCATTTGGGATCATTTCACCGTCGATCCGGCCAATTACACGGTGGCGGTGTGTAAAGTGTGCGACGTGAAGCTGTCGCGTGGCATGACCGCAAAGTTTTTTCGACGTTCCCACTAATCCAGCAGCTTTTGTACTATCCGGTTCCGGCTGGATAGTAAAATTTTTCTATCCGGTACATCCCGACACAATATGGGTCATTTTGGAGACGTTCTTATCAGCCATTCTCTAAAACTAAACCCAACACAACAAAAGCAAGCAACACAGGAACAAGTATGTCCATCTTCGGGCATTGATGTATACATCAACATGCCGATCCTACGTCCACATGCTGCCCGAACTTGATAGGCATGCGAGTAACAAAATCCTAGAAGCATCACATTACAAGGGGGCGCTGGCTGATTCGTCCGATTTTGGGCTTCTGAGGAGCAGAGTTCACAAAAATGGGAGATCCGGTGCCTTGGATATCGTCGATGTCAATGAACTGCCCTGCATAAGTTGATGCCACTAGATTTATTCT
>Ga0209780_1003983_pt1 | contig 11246 bp, 9 predicted proteins | sample WorMetexBAHAMAS2_FD_187384 | JGI IMG/M metagenome (GOLD analysis project Ga0209780, IMG submission 187384) | Marine gutless worms symbiont microbial communities from Max Planck institute for Marine Microbiology, Germany - Inanidrilus exumae... | ecosystem: Host-associated > Annelida > Digestive...
AATAGAGGATACGGTATTCTGTTACTATGCGCACAGTGCAGTCATGGACTTGTGAACTCGGCTATGGGGCAGATACCATGTTCAACAGAACGTATTTCTTGTTTGTGTAAGATTCCTTATTTTTACAAATTATAACTGGTCATTTAAGTTGACTTTTTAAAATGAAATATAGTATATTTTGGCTGGGTGTGAAGATATCTTTAAGGTCAGTAGAGGAATAGTGTTGATGATGAGTTTGATCATAAGAAGAACATTCTGCTAGTATCTTTGTCAGAGAGTAGTTAATTACAATCTATACATTTTGGAGGATCTGTGTGTTCAATAAGATGAGAATGAGTTAAATGAGTATGTCCAATAGCTACAATTAGCATAAAAAGTTTCACTCGTGTCTATAACACCTCACATTCTTTAGTGGTTAAATATACGTTTTATAACTACATGATTCATTGTGCTGTATGAACAGCTCTTCGTTATCATCAAATTTAGAACTTCTGCCAGTAGTCTGCATATCAACTAGAAAGCAATCTGAACAGTTACAAAACTTAATAAAACACAAAGAACTACTTTAAAAATTAAAACAGCTTCACAACTACAGTGAACATATATAATAACTTACATCATCCGTACTAAATGACGTTTCTGGCATATTTTCCACGATTATCTTCTCAGTGCTAGGTTGATCAACCACTACACTGGTTGTCCGACGAATCTTATGCACCGGAGCCTCCACGCTAGTTGATTCCCTACATCAATGTCACTTAAACAGCAATCAACCACAGCACATACTACAATCTTCATGACACTATCATTTAGCATACATCTGCTACATACAAAAAACTAAAAGCCACTGCAAAACTGGCACGATGGCAAGCTACACCCCACCCCTGAATCGGTTATGCTTCGGTGCCAAATTTCAGCTTGATCAGTATGCACTGTCACCAACATGGACAAAAATGCAACAAGAAACTGCGATTTTCACCAAATTTTCAAGTTCTAGGCTTCTGTACCCACCCCTTCAACACTGATTGCTAAACGTGGCACAAACGACCAGGCTTGCGATGTATTGTACAATGCCAATTTTGGAATATAAACACCCCACATGGATACGCCCCTGTGGGGCGTTTATATTCCAAATTTGGAAAAAATTCAGTTTTGGGGCACCAAAACCTCACCCCTGCACCTATAATAGAAATTTGGCATGGAGGACCCAACAACTCCATACCAAATTTCACCCATCAGTGCAACATGTCGCCTCTCTGGGGCAAAAAACCTCAAAATCACCCAGAGTAACTTAAATCTGAGGAACTTAAATATTGGCGTATGTGCAGCTTACATACTGCCAGTAAAAAATCATTGGGCCAGAAGACAGAAATGAAACCCATTAATGAAAACTAAATTTTGTCTTCTTTTGCAAGACAATGCTAATGAGGCATGCCCTTCACATTTGCAATGACAACAACACAAGTATTACGGCATTAAACCCGTTTGGATTCATAATTAACAGTAACGACCATGAACATACTATTTGTAACAAGCACAAAATACACTCCGAATTTAAAGTATCACCAGAAAAGGTGACTCTGAACCACACAGTTCATATAAACACGTAACAATTACAAATGGTACATCAGAATTTGGGAACTAAAGCATTGTGAAGGTTTTGATAGATTTTTTGCTGCAAGACAACAACGTATCTTAAAATACGACACAGCAACTGCAGTAGCATAACAGATCCAGGCATTTGGCGATAAAACATATAAATCAATATCAGTTTGACAACATTCACATTTCAGTCATACATAAAACAAGGTGTCGCCTTGACGGGATGTAACACTACTGGCCCACTGTCTGCAAGCAAAACAATACTGCCCCCTACACTACGTGTAGACAAGCTAGTAATAAGATGTGACACCTACTCATGCTTCATGCCGGTGAGCTGGCTCAGTTTGCGTTTAGTTTGACTGCACGCTTGAACAGCCTGAGAGCTGGTTCTACTTGAAGCTTCACTCCCCATCAGCTGACACGTCTCAATCCCTCGCACAGCGTTCTAGCAATAACACACAACAGTGCTGAACCAAAACTAAAAGATGACTTGAATGCCCCATCATCGACATGGATGCCGTTGCTTTGCCACCTCAACGGCCTGCTGTGACCTTGACCTTTGACCTCCAAAGTCTAATCAGGTCATCCATAGTGGCTGGTGAATATTCCCCAGACGTTTTATCAAAACTGTTCCATGCATTAATGAGATACTGTGGTAACCAGACCTGTCCGGACAAATGGACGACCAGACAGACAAATGAATGGGACAGCCTGAAAACACAATGCTTTCCCCAACAATGTCGAGTGGCACAGGTATAAAAGTAGGCTAACACCACAACGTTGCAGTCAGAAAACAAAAAAAAATCAAACACCACGAAAGGATGCAGTTGGACAATGATCAGCGTTTTCTACAGGCTAGAGCCGTCTGCCATACAGCAGAGCACAGGTCAAATTGTCCACCACAAATAGAGCACAACAAGTGCATGTCTCCCTTCCTAGCAGTGAAACTGACTGACAGGTTTAGCTAGTATGTGTACATAACAAATGCACATGCAGGACATTTACACTACACTAAAACTGCCGAACAACCACGCATGATTGCTGTCTATGGTGACAGCAGCAATTGGCTGATGAAGTTTATTCATGCACTGCACCTAAAAACAAGAAAGTCACACTAAGCACAGCAGAAACAGTCAGAAAAAAATTGCTTGTACAAATAATGCTTAAAGCACAAGAAAAGTTTTCCATCAAATGTAAAGGAGATGACAAGCCGTTCCAAAACAGTGGAGTGGCAACTGCAAATGACCAGCCACATAGCTGAGTTTTCGTCACAGGTGGTAAAAGTATCTGAAAAGTTGGCAAGCCTGGTAAAAAAATGGCAGTAAGACAGTATCGGGGTGTTGCTGAGGTGGTACAGGGTCACCCCAAGTCAATTAGTTTCACCATTCACAGGATACAGCTGCATCCTGTATGCCAGGGACTTAAAGCTGAAACATAATCTCTGCTAACATATTACAACATCTTTTATTGCTTGACTAGAATGAAACTGAAGGCATGAGTCTTTTGGTGACTGTAATACAGAACATTCAAGCAGTTTTCCGGCGGGAACCAGTACGTTAATAATGTAATATTTCATGTTTTAACTGGGCTACCGGGCTCAAAACTGGGCAGGCCAAAGACAGCTACAGCCCACAGGGGCCAAAACATTGGTGGGCCACGGCCCATCCGGCCGAGTAACTTCTCCACCTATGGTTTTGGATGACAGCACAACACACACGCAGTGGAACCGACAGTGGCAATGCCGTATCTTCACTGTCAGCGACATTAACATAATCACTCTCCAGTACAATGTAAGTCTGTGCTAATATAGACGAAATGCATAATTATAATATCATAATCATCGAATACCTGAGGAGCTGAGGCTTGCACAGACGACGTTTCAATAATTAAATCTTCCTCTTTGAAGAGTTCATCACCGATGTTTGCCAGTCCAATGTCACTGTCCAAACCAAGCGTCTTGTTCAACAGCTGCTTCTGACGAGTTAGGTGTTCTTTCTGGGTCATTTCTGGAATAAATACACAAAGAAGAACTGCAATAAAAGACACAAACAGACATCTGTCCTCATATATCTCACTCTCCTCCACAGTTGTCATCATTATCACACCACTTTTACTCAGCAAACAAACCTTCCAGTTTTAGCATTTTTATTTCAGGTTTTTCAATAATTACAGTATGCAAGATAATGCTGAAAACTTCAGTCCAAAGTGCTCACTCTGTTGTGAGTAATTTCACGCATTCAAGCAGGAGGACAGTGTTCAGCAACAGAGTACTGAAGTCATGTACATGTAAGCAACTCACTCCACACCATCAAATAACCACATCCGTTATCACAGCCACTTTTCAGGTAAACCTGGGTTAGCTTGGCCCAAGGTCTTCTTTCTCCAGAACAGAACCTTTGGGAATAAGAGGCACAGACTTTTTATGGGCCAGATTCCGTACCAATCACACAACCAAGTTTCAAAGCATTGAATGAAACTCAGAAGCACTGTTCCCAACCACTGGCTTGGCTTCATCCCTTCTTCATTCAACACTGAACTCTGATGAAACGGGCATTGGTTCCTTTTCCTCTCCAATGCAAGTAACCTCAAATGTGAATAGGACAATGCTAAAAGCTATCTCATTAGGAACACACTGTTACATCTGACAGATAGCAGGACTTTCATCTGTACTCGAAATTATGACTTCACTAAGAACAATATGCTGGGACTTGATACAGCCTACCTGTGTACAAAATTTGATCACTCTAGATTCAGCCATTCCAGAGATATGATTGGTGCTCACCAAAATTTAAACGGTTCACATAACCTGACCACGCCCATTTAATTTTTCAGTACTAAGCCAAGAGATTGGCTGAGAAGAACATCTCCGAAATAACCTATTTTGTGACAGGTGGGGCGTAAAACCTTAACGCAATCACGCCCCTTTCGGTGATCATTTGTCGTCTTTGGCTACAATTAACCTGCTTACCAAATATGAATTCTCTATCGCCACCCACTACAAAGATATGAAAAGGGATACAAAATATGAAAGATGATGTGGTTTGGGTAGTTACGGGTCACCCAAGGTCAATTAAAATATTGCCATTCGATAAAGTGCATACGAGATCCTATTAGCCTTCCATAGTGGCTATGTCCCTATCTTGCACTGCTTCTGAGACATAGCGAGATATTGGTTGAAAATCGCTATTTGAACCTACCACCCCACCAGTATTTCTCTCCCCACAGGGGGTGAGCCCAACGAAATTTCGCCAAGATCTTTGGCAGCAAAAAACCAGAATCGCTGCACTATCGTACAGCATTGTTTGCATGATCCTAGATTTAGCCATCTTAGTAGAACTCCGACTTGTTACAGACAGACAGACGGACACACGATGACAGTATATACCTTGCTACCATAGCGTTGCCCAGGTAAAAAAATGAAATTTTCACAACCGATGTAAACAGTGTACAATATTCCATAACTGTAACACACTAAGCATATTAAGTGATCAAAAATAAATATCTACTGATTGAAATAAATTCAATTTAAACAAGTACAAAATTTCTTATGTAAAAAAACAGTATTAAAACTATTTAATGATTTCAATACCATCGACATCATGGACATCGTATTCTGCACCCTGAGATCCAAAGAGTGTCGCTCCATTTGCAAGAACCTTGTAAATGTCACATTTGCTGAGCCGAAGCTTCCCAACAGCGAGATCATGCTCACTGCATGCCACCTCTGCCAAAACAAGCAAGACAACTGCTACTACTAGTTCCCCTTAATGGCCATTTTTCCAGGTGAACCTGGGTCAGCTGGCTGTCCCCCAGGTCCTCCTCCTCTACCAGTTCAGGAAGAGAAAACCGGGTACTTGTGGAACACGGATTAATGGGACAAATGTCCTTCCTGTCACCAAACCAGTTAATGTCAAAGCACCGAAGGTAACACAAAGCACTAACCCCAACCAGTGGCCTGGCATCATCCTTTCTTCGACCACAACCTTACTGCTGATGAATGGAAGAGGCGCTGCTACCTTGATGCTGGCTCTCCAATGCCAGTAGCATAACTGTATGCAAGCAAATGCCTTCAATGACTATCATCCGGACCATTTCTTCTGAGTTACTCAGTTTTTGCTTTTAGTTTTTACTCATTTTTTGTTTTTGGTGCCATGCACTGGATTAAGCTGGCCCTCCGGTCAGCTTTTGAGTACAAGTAAATACACTATCGTTATCTGTAAGAATATCAGGACACATTTTACTCTGGTCACTTCACAATGGGTATTTGTACTGTTGCGATCATATGCAATCTGAGACTGTAATCACTAGTCCCAGTCTAAGATCAATCAACTTAAGACAGATCTGCCCATTAAACTGTCATAAAAAAAACTATGACGTAATGCTTGTCATAACTTTGTAACTGATCTAAGCTAGATAATACACACAACAGGCCACAGTGGTTTATGCCCTGAAATGTGACTACTGACTAGTCCATAGTTACACAAATTCTGAGTAGTAAAGTGCTTGAAACGCACACTTCTCAACCAGTCGAAAAATGCATTTTTACCTACCCCACCTGCATTTGGCTCCCCGATGGGGGTGATCTCATCGGAATTTCGTAGAGGAGGGCTAACAAGGACCGTCCACTAGTATGAACAGTGTTCTCTGATGACTAGAAATTTACATATGTCAATAGCAAATGAGAAAAATGCATTAAAGTTACGACTACTATAAACTGCAGAACACAATAAAAAAATTGCAACCAAAAAATACAAACACACCCGAAAAACTGGCATAAACGGTGCTGGGGGACCATTTCCCTCAGAATTCGACAGGTAAATCAAGACAGGATGAGGCTGATGGGTCACCTTCCCTGGTTTGAGTCAACGCTTTCAGTTTCCTTATTCAATGTTGGTTAGGTGAGAGGAAGGGCATCCCGAATGTATACACCTTCACCAATTATCCCCAACGTTCTCCTTCGGTCACTCAGTCCAACCTGGAGTAACTCCAGAAAAGAACGCCTCAACAAACATGGAGTGTGTTTGTACCAGAAGAACTAGATCCCGGTGACTGCCACTTTGGAACGTGCTTGGCTATGGCTTCCACAGCCAATCCAGCGGCAATCCTCGTTTCCCACTGACCACTACACAAATACGAATGCACCTAAAAAACACATACACAACTTTTAGTCTCCATGAGCTGATGAACTGCTTGCACTAATACTGGTACTCGTACTCTGACAGTTGTCCTTTTGTCCAAATCTACCTTGCCAACAGTGTAACATGCACTGGTATTCAGCGGGTGTGGATTCCAAGGGTTCTGCCACTGCTTTGATAATATCACAGCAAAAAAACTTGCTATCACCCCAATGACAACAAGTGCTACTAATATGATGATTTTATATAATAATAAATTAGCCCCGTACGGGACTGACAATCAACTCTTCACAACTGACGTTTCTACCAAGTTCAAAGTCGCGTGACACAAAAACTAAGACAAATAACAAAAATCCGGCTCAATCAAAATTTAGATACTGTGCCATAGTTTAAGAACCAGCAGTCAGTTGCCAGCTCCCATTGGAAATGGCGGAGGAGATAGCTTTTGAAAATGGAAGAATTTCCAACTTTCAAGGGCTCGTGACCTTGATCTTGACCTTGGATCAGGTCATACTGCATACTATCATGCATCATTCATCAACCTCTACCTACACGCCAAATTTCACTGAAATCAGATAAACTTTTTGTGGACAGACAAAAGGACGTACGTACGTACGCACGTCCTTCCGTCCATACGTATGGACGGAGGGACAGACATCTGAGACCCACTTTATTACGTCGACTCAGAAAAGTCGACCTAATAAAGTAATGTCAGCAAAGACAAAAATACCATTAGATTATGCCTGTCAGCTGTCATTGCTGAGATTGTACAGTACTTATGGTTGGGTGTTTAGTAGGCTGCATCACAGCATATACTCAGATCTTTACGTACACCTTCACCATTCACTAGCTTCAACACCGAGTGCAAATACTGTCTTAAACCAGTAACAGTTAAACGTTTACATTTTTGAAATTGCTATGACACAAGCAGGTAATGGCAAATAACCTTCATCAGCAGGTTATTCAGTTCATGTGGGTGTAACCGTTGCACCTCACCAATCTGTTCCACAGCAGATCGGCGTATTGCTTCCGTTGACCCTGTGTCGAGAAGAGACAACAAGCGATCCAACCTGTGGTTTACACAATGTGTTGTTAATAAATGATGCTGCAAAAATGAACATAGGACATAAATATGTCATGTTCAAATTGTGCTTACACGACATATAGTAGTCAACACATAATTGTTATGGTACATTTTGTACCAAAGATTCTAATATATGAGGTAACTTTTATCAAAACTGCTTGCGGCTGGTGCTCCGCCCTAAAACCCGCTGGGGGAGTTTACAGCGCTTCCCCAAGCCCCTAGCTGGATTTACAGAGGGGGAAGACAGGGAGGAAGAGCCTCCTCGGAAGGGCATTCCCCCACTTCTTATTTTACAATTTAACCACTAAGTCATGAATATGCCTACGTCTACGAGTGTCAAAGAAATATTCAACCTACACTGATGAATTGATTTAGTCAATGTTTATGTCCCACTCAACAAAGAATAGGTCATTTCAGAGACGTTCTTCTCAGCCAATCTTTTGGCTTGATACTATAGGAACTACATCCAACACAATAACAGCAAGCCACATAGGAATAAATGATCTAAGCTAACACCAGAAACACACAAAAGGGTAAACCTAAACAAACATGCAAACTTAAGAACTATTCACATATGTGTCAACCACTGTACACAACTGTCGTACAACATAGCACAAAACATTTCCACTTTTAACATCCAGACATTCATCACAGATCAGATGCAGTCTATTGGAGGGAAGGGTGTCAACTTAAGTCAAAAAGCAAGAAATCTGACAGTCTGTCAGAAGCCATCATTATACTAAGGTTATAAATGATAATCCGATATACCAAAGATTTATAACCTGTTATGGCTTTTGGGATTGCAGGGACCATTTTTGTGATAACAAAATAAACTAAAATAAAGTAATTACACTACACACAGCAAACAAACTGTTAAACATCATCCCCCATGTCTTACTCCACTTGACAAGTGACTGTGTATGATGTCTTCCTATAATCGTTGTGCGAGTCCTCTTATGGCTTTTTTTGATGTTTTATGCACTGATCTCAACTTCCTGCGAATTAGCAAGTCCTGTGTGAAATTTTATACTTCAATACATATTACTGGTGTCCGATGCATCCAATGCCGTGTTTTGTCAGACTCTTATCGCAAGAACAATATAACAGAAAAAATTTATCGTACCAGCCCGCTATTCCTATAATCGCTTTTCCAAAGGTCCACTATTCCGATGGTCTCAAATGGTTAGGGTTTAGCCTTAGGGTTAGGATGTAGACTCAGGTTTATGGTTAGGGTTAGTACAGCTTAGGGTTAGGGATTAAGTAACGGTTAGAGACCGGAACATCGGAATAGCGTACTGGAATCAAATTTATTCGTGCTTAATGTGAAAGTAAATGAACTAAGATATTGATAGCGTACGACTGCGTCGTGACGCCATCTGGCACATGGGCAGAAAGTATCATGCTGTAGGCTGGTTAATCATGACTCATGTTTAGAGCTCCGTGTCGCAATTGGAGTTATACGTCGGGTTCCAGACGTGGAGTGAATCAACTTGCACGTCGGTTTGCCGACGGCTGGACACATCCATAATGAAATGACTCTCAACCTTGATGTCATTTTGCAGTGTCGTCACATAAACCAATGCACATGCAACAGCGTTGTGGACGACTACCAATCTGTCTCCTTTCTGCTTTAAATATTCCACGACGAGCAACTTTGTGCCTTTCTTTGGTCCAACTTTCGTCAACTTTACGGCAGCCAAGTTCATAAACATTACAATGTACTACAATAAGTCGCACAAAGTGCATCCGTGTGACCCATTTCAAGGCAAATATACACAAAATTTGACACAAAAACTCATCACACTTCACGACCCAAAAACCAGTACACGCAACACATCCTATCCGTTCCATGGCGGTATTTATAATGTCAGCCATTCGGGCGGCTTCAGATAGTTGTGCAGAGTGTTACCACTGAGATTTCCGAAATAAACCCTGGCTTTACTGCAAAAATATCCCAGAAAAAAAATCCCTTTCAAGTACCATGGGTTGCAAATTGCAAGCAAACTTTGCCGCTAGTTCAACCTCCGAGTCATAGGTTTCTATAGTCCTAATCACAACCGGCAGTAACCTTCGGATTAACAACCCTTCTGACTACTGAACTGCCTCGATAAAGAACAGACGACGACGACGTTCTCGACAGTGTGCTAGTAACTTGTTCAATTGGCATTTGTCATATACGTAAGCCAAGAAAACAGAGCTTAAACAATAATTTAGCTGTTCAAGTTCTATAAAAGTACGTTTCGCTTTAATTATTCTACAGCTTGTTCAAAACAACAGTCGAAAGTTTGAGGGTGGGGTTATGCAAATAAAGACTAGAAACCCAAACAACACTCAAAAGCATATTTAGTGTGCAAAAAACCTAGGCGTGGCAACGCCTAAGCGCTTCTGGTCGGTTCTGATTGGTCATTGCTTTGACCAATTACGATACACGTCGCTCTCTGACAGAAGCAGCCGGTGCCCGGTGTCTCTCCGTCGCCTGTCCGTCTATCTGTATCGGACTGACTCCACGGACTACCTGACCATTTCCTACTTCGCTCAACGGCTTGATTTGTTTACATAGTGTGCTAGACAAAGCCGGCTCTCAGTCGGTTTTCAAACGCACTTAAAATCCTCGCATTTTCATTCATTCATTCATTCATATCTGTCTGTCACACTCAAGTACTGTATGTATCGAAATGGTTAAACGCATCACCACGTAATAAAAGTGGCATGGTACCCTAAGGACTCTAGTTTTCTGTTGCACCTAATATCTTGATGAAAATCCAACTGCATCACGACCAGTTTCATATTAAGGATGTGCCACTTCCTATTGTTACTTCCTGTCGCGACTTAGGTATCACAGTTTCTAGCTATTTGTCTTTCAGTGAGCATATTAAGGACATTGTTAGAAAAGCTCACCAACGGGCTAATATGATACACCGTTGCTTTGTTTCACGTAATGTCAAACTTTTAGTTCGCACTTTTACAGTATATGTTCGTCCTCTGCTAGGGCATAATAGTGTTATTTGGTCACCCCAGCTTAAACAAGACATCACAGCAGTAGAACAAGTGCAAAGGCGGTTCACAAAACGATTACATGGTTTACGAGATCTACCTATACAGAACGCCTTACACTGTTAAACTTACATTCACTTGAGGTTCGAAGACTGCACTTTGACCTAATTCTGTGCTACAGAATTGTGTTTGGTCTTGTGAGAGTTAACAAGGATGACTTTTTTCAGTTAAATAATGCCAGCACTAGAGGTCACCCCTATAAGTTGTACAAATCCTGCAGAGCAAGGACGTCCTTATTTAGCATTAGAGTGGTAAATGTGTTGAATGATCTCCCAGCTGACATTGTTGACTTCAGGTCACTACAGTCATTTAAGAGAACCATTAGTACTGTGGACTTGTCCAAATACCTCAGTGATACATATTCATGACCT
>Ga0209780_1003984_pt1 | contig 11244 bp, 10 predicted proteins | sample WorMetexBAHAMAS2_FD_187384 | JGI IMG/M metagenome (GOLD analysis project Ga0209780, IMG submission 187384) | Marine gutless worms symbiont microbial communities from Max Planck institute for Marine Microbiology, Germany - Inanidrilus exumae... | ecosystem: Host-associated > Annelida > Digestive...
GTGATATCGCACTCATAAATAGCGTTTAAGTGGCGTTTGGCTGGTACTGCTACGGCTACGGCTAGCGTGCCCGTTAAATTATGCTACGCTAGCTACTGTTAGCCGAGCGTAGACTACTTCCTGTAGCTGCTACTAGTTTAACGCGTCTCAGTTTTAGGACCATTTAGTGACATTTGCAGTGTATGTTGCAAGTTGCAATGCTGTTTGTGAACGGTGTGACCAATAACCTCAACTGAAGTTTGAATATTTTCAGGAAACAGTGGATGTAACCGATTCAGTACTAATTTTATGTCACCTGGATTGGCCGATCCAGTACCCTATCTAGTAGTGACTAACAGCAATGAGACCACCAAAGGAGACATGCTGCTGCACAAAATTGGTATACGGGCAATTAAAGGCACGTTCTCACTGACGTTGTTGATTGCCGTTGTCCATCTAAAACATAACAATGCTAGATTTTTTAGCTCATCGACTATTATAGTGAGAATGCTCCATTTTTCAGTGTGTTGGATTTTCACAGTTGATGCGCTGTCGAACGCTATTGTGAACGCTACTAAGACATGGTGCTGTGGGTGATGCTCGCATTGTATCGTTAATTCCTGCCTCCCCCAATATATCCACGTCCAACGCACGATGCTCACACCCGAGGCCGGAAGTTAGATCGCTCGGCCTAGTATGGACAATTATGCCGCCATCTGCAATGTCCGCCATGTGATGCTAGCGTGAAGACAGCTTTTATTTTAGTGCAGTTGCCGTAGAATGCTGAATTGCTGATGCAGAACACATGTCAAGTTTCAGACTGTGACTCCACTGTTTGTCTGTATGCAGTTGTGATGACTGGGCTCAGACTATGTATGCCTAAATGCCATTAACGTAATGCAGTGCGTATCATGGTTATCGATCAAACACGAAGCATCACATGACGTAACACCATACGCTGCATATGGTGTTACGTCACGTGCTTGGTAATGATATTCAATTGGTATCCTTTGTGTTTATTACCAGCAGGCCTGCCCCACACTGAGCAGACTTCACACTCACACAACACCGGACTGACATATGCTGAGCACGCACGTGCGCACTGCCGTTCGCATGGACCACCAATGGAGACACGCTGCTAACATTCGTTATCATTGAATTGGGCACCGATTTACAAACAGATTGGTGCTGATCCAATCCACAGTGAATAGGTAATGGTTCAGTATGCGTACCAAGATTGATTCGAACTCTAACCTCAACAGACCCGAAGATGACCACAACGGACCACAGTGGAGTTGGAATTATTGTGAACACAGGTAAGGGTTTATGGTTAGCGTTTAGGGTTAGGGTAAGGATTGTTTCCACAATTGGCCCGTTGTTGTCATGTTTTCAGTTCATTGCAGTTATTGGTCATGCCTGTTTCTGTATGTTGATCTCATTTTGTTGTGGTGTAAGCTGTATAGCTTTTAGTTGTTCTCTTTGCACTGATTGTAAATTCGATTTTCTTCATTGGTGGTTTGCCAGCTTGATGCAGTAAAGTAATGGTGATGATGGTGATCAGTTTTATGTTTTTGTGGTGTTGAATGCATAGCTAGGGTCAACTGCCATTGGTATTCAAACTCCAGATGGTGTTGTTCTAGCTGTTGAAAAGCGGGTTACATCACCACTGATTGTGCCAGCAAGCATAGAGAAAATTATGGAGATTGATGTACATATTGGTATGCTGGGCTCCATTATTCCTTTTTCATGTGTTTTAAGTATACTGCATACTGTATAAGAATTGCATTTTTAATATGATAACTAGGGGTGTCAGAATGTGATAAACTGTTGCCTGGGTACCCATATTAATTTTGAATGGGTACCCGTTCAAAATGTATATACCACTTTTTGTAGCTGTGTATAGTGCAAACTGCCAATAATGAGAGACTCTGTAATTACCATTTTTGATATCGTTTGCTTCATTTATCTTACTGTCTTGTTTATAAATTGTCAACATTATGAGTTATGCCAATGACAATATAAATAAAACGGTTTTATGCTGACAAAATATTGTATTTTTTTGTTTATTTCCAAACACACTAACATCGCGGAAAATGAGATCTCAACAACACAACAGTACGATTACCGTTATCTAGAGTTGCTGGCACCACCTAGCGAATGACTAAACAACGTTAACGGATTATTGTACCAATTACACACTACTCTACATGCAATCAGATGCAGTGATTCAATTAGACGATAGACATAGATGGTGCTATTACTGTGCCAATGCAGACGAGCTAGCCACAGACTGCGCAGCAGGTTAGCAGCTGCCCTGGAAGCAGCAGATGTTCCAGTTTAGATTGAGAAAAATTAATCAGTCTGCAGTCTCACTGTCAGGTGAGAGTGACGTGCACTCACAGTTGATTAGAAATTCCGCTGTGGATACTGCGCTCTTGGATGGCACTGAGGTAGCGGGACTGCGCATGTATTTTTTTGTGCCAGCCAGTTGCTAACAGCAATGCAACAACTACACAGAGTGTGCAGGACTTCATTGCAGCAGATATTTTCGCTAGCCAGCTAGTGTTTATAACAACTGGAGGCCGGGTGCTAATTTTACTGCCCGGTTATCGGTTGCGCATTTTATGTGCAACGGGTACCCGGATACCCATTGACAGGCCTAATGATTACATTTTCCGAAGTGCCAAGCAGTGACTTAGCATTGCAGTAGTAGAAGACACGTCATGGGCAGCTTTAGCCAAGAAACAAGTACTGTCTGCAGTGGATTTTAGGCTTAATGCATGCTTTAAAAATTTCGTTAGATTAAAATTTGTCTCATTTCTCAATTCTTTGTTCCAATAAGTCACTTGTTTCCAGCGGTACATTAAAATGGGATACAGGAGCTGGCTGGTGGAACATTATTCGAACATTTTCAAATTCAGTCATCATTCTAATCGAATGTAGATTATAGAATTGATGAATTCTGATTGGCCTATGTCTTCATGCGACATAATTGACATGGCACCTGCGGCACTGACACATGCCCTGGAAATAGTGCAGTAATGGCTGTTCAGTCACTGGTTTTACTTGATTCTAATTGATTAATTAGTGATTAAGGGTGGTCAGTTAATCAATTAAGTGCCCCGTGTGGGCCCGGGGCAATCCTTCCTTATCCCTCAACTTTGCGACTCTTTCCCCCTTTGTTACTCGCTTCATCTATTTTCTTGCTTTTTCATCCCTTCACATTCCACCAGAATAGTCCCACTCCGTTTCCAGGCCAGATGACATAGGAGGCGAATAAACCTGGCTTTAGTTTTTTAATGTTGATTTTGTGTTATATGTATTTTTAAGTTAAGGATGCATGGTTGTTTTTGTCGTATTTGATTTAGTTTTGTCTTGCATTGTGATAGTTTTCGCCCTGTTGTAGGCGCTGTCGTAATAATTTAAATGAGCCTCTTGATCCCTTTCCCTTTTTGGGTGCCTGCTGAACAAACAGGCGGCCAGGGTTAAGGTTAATATATTGCTGGCCAGTTGGGTAGGGATAGCTGTCCACACCTGACCTTTCAACTCTGATATAGCCATTTTTGTGCTGAAAGGGACATCAAACTCTGCAACTAACTAACTAACTAATCAATTACACTTTTGAATAATTACCAGTCCCAGTTGCTGCTGTAGCTGTATGATGATAGACAGTTGCTGTGGTTGTTAGGCTGTGCAATGAGTGGACTGATTGCGGACTCACGGACGCTAATAGACAAGGCAAGAGTCGAGGCTCAGGTAATTCATAACTAGAGACGATGGGACTCATCCCAACGGATCACCGTCGGGATGCTGACCCATTCTTGTGCAGTTGGCACCATTTGGCGAATACGATTAAATATGTTGTCAGTGGCACAATGGACTGCTGTTGTGATGTCCATACTTATTTTGCTCAGTGTGTTAAATACTCAATCATGCTAAATTAAATGTTCTGTGATTCTTCCTGCAAGCAGCTGCCATGGTAAGACCATCGAGTTATATAATCTATGGAGCGAGCTTGGCCTACTATGGGCTGTAGCCCGAAGTGTCACCAATTTATAGAATATTAAAGCTCGCCGTCGACGATGATGACATTCCGCGACGAGCAGACGATACGCACAGAAAACGTACAATATTTGTCTGACAGCAGCATGTTGAACCACCCTAGATAAGTTACGACATTATAAAAGCAATGTACTTACAGATGAAATGTCTTTCTGCAACCTTTAAATTGTTTGTTTGCACAATTTATTACGGAACAAATCGAACCGTCTCATGTTTACATTTACGTTGATTGACATATGGCGTAGTATACTATGTTTAGACTCCTGATTGAAGCAGCGTCATTCCATTTACGCATCTGATGCCAGAACCCAGTACCCTGGATGTTTCTTATTCACTGATCTGTTACTGTTGGCAGAAAGTGCACGTGGCCTTCAAGAAACCCATGACACTTGTCCATATCTCCAAGGATTCTCTTCCGGTACAGGTGGAAGAAGAAACGTTATGGGGATTGTCTAACTCACATTCCCAGCAATTGGTGGAGAAGGTTTCTTTCTCAAAAGCAGTGAAGGAAAATGGGAGATGGGGGACAACTGGTTCTCGGGGAAAATGTCCATTTTATCGGCCATTTTGTCGTGCATGTGAGTTTGTGTGTATCCGTAGAATCACTGGTTCACGTACAACCAGCGGATGAGCGTCGAAAGTGTCACTCAGGCCGTCAGCAACCTCGCACTTCAGTTTGGCGATGACGACGCCGAATCTGGTGCCATGGTCGGTGCTGATATTCTTGTGATTGAACAGTTTTCTTTCAGTCTCCGATTTTGCCCGCCGGACTAAAAGAGAAACTGACCAACCTGACTGGAGCATATCCACATCCAGCTCAGTGACCCATAAAGCTGTGTCAGTTGTTAACAGCGTGACGCTATGCTAGTGTGGTACTTGCTGTTGACGTGTGTCTGTCCATCTGTCCATCTGTTTGTCCATCACAAGCCAGCACTGTACCAAAACGGCTAAACATAGGATCATGCAAACAACGCCATGCAATAGCATAAGGACTCTAGCTTTTAGGTCAACTCTTCAACAGAGTCGACCTGATAAAGCCGGTCTCAAATGTCCGTCCGTGCGTGCGTCTGTCCGTCCACAAAAAAGTTTCTTCCATTTCAGTGAAATTTGGCGTGTACATGGAGGTCGATGAGTGATGCACGACAGTATGCAGTATGACCCGATCCAAGGTCAAGCTCATGAGCCCTTCAAAGTTGGAAATCCGGCCACATTTTCAAAAGCTATCCTCCTCCGCCATTTACAATGGGAGATGGCAACTGACCATGGATTCTTAAACTAGGGCACAATATCTAAATTTTCAGGCCGGATTTCTGATATTTATCCTAGTTTCTGTGTCACGTGATTTTGAACTTGGCAGAAACTTCAGCTGCAAAGAGTCGACCGTCAGTCCCGTACGTATAGGGCTAATTTGGTATTTTTAGTTCCTGTTTGTTAGATTTGTGTCAAGGTTCCAGCACCATATGGGCTCCGGGGCTGTGATGTTCCCTGATTCATTTGTTGATTTTGTCAATATAAAAAATTGTTTGTTTGCTTACTTAACTGTTTTCCTTATTTATTTCATTACTCATTTACTGCCTTACTTATCTAGTTTGTGCAGAATAGGCCCATTATGTTTCCAGGCCGGTGATTGTAGGAGGCGACCAAACCTGGCTTTAGTTTTTTTGTATTAATTTTATGTTGTAGTATATTTTGTTACAGATGTGTGTTTGCTTTTGTTGTGCTAGATTTAGTTTTTCAGTAATAAGCCAAGAGATAGTCTGGAAAGAACTTCTCCAAAATGACCTATTTTGTGTCGGGTGGGACGGTAAGCAACTCAGTCAGTCAGTGTTAAAGTTCCATGTACTAGACTATGCCGGCTCTCAGCTCTCTAGCATAAGACTGTATTCAATACTGTATAATAACTTATAATCTGTGACTCTGGCTAGAAACATTGTGTGTTGACTGTGTTTAGAGTCGGCCGTTTGGAGTTGCGTTGCTGTTTGCTGGAGTTGATGCTAACGGACCTCAGTTGTAAGTCACCAGCAAACAGTCATGACCTTCTGTTAGCCGTACCGTCCACAATATCACAACATTTACGACTGCATTTTTTTCTGCAATATTTTTTGTGCTTGCTGCAACATTTGTTTTTTTTCTCCAAATAATGAAGAAGTTCATTGAGACTGCTGAATCCGTTCATTGCCTTTTTATGCCTTCGGCACCCGACATTGTCATTGACGGCAGCGTGTTTTTGTCTGTCCATCTGCCACATTATTAGCCCATTCGTTCATCCATTGTTCATCGGTTCGTCTGGAAAGATCTTGTTACATTGATATCTCATGAACGGCTTGAACAGTCTCAATGCTCAATGAAACTTACCAGGAATATTCATTAGCCCTTGCTGATGACCTGATTACATTCTGGAGGTCAGAGGTCAAGGACACAGCAGGCCGTCGAGGTGGCGAAGTCATCCACGTCAACCTGGGGCATTGAAGTCCATTTTGTCTCTTACTTTATGTTTTGTGGTACAGAGAAGGTGTACGTGAAAGAGAACTTTAGTGTCTTCAGTGTGCTCATTTGCCGTTGCCGTCAGTAAGAGCACGCAGGCAATAAAGTTTGCTCCATCAAAATCCTCCAGTTCCTCGCTGGGGATGCCGGCTAATACAGTTTGGCCTGTATGATGGTTGTAAAACGGTTGCTGTTGTTGTGAATACTGTAAACCCCTTTATGTTCGTGTGCCCTTTATTTCGCGAATTTCGCAAGCTTAACAAAACCGCGAAATTAAAGGGCGTGAATATTGATACTGTAGCAACTTCAGTTGGCATCACTCATGTGTTGGAATTGTGCGGCTTGAATTTGCCAAAATAAAAGGCGCCAAAATAATTATGCATGCAAAATCACCAACTTTTAGGGCAGCCAAATTAAAGGGTTTTACAGTACCTGTTTGCACTTCGTCCCATCCCATTCACACGTTGCTGGTCATGTTAACTGACTCCATTTTGTCGTAGTAGCTGTTGAATGATTCAGAGGACAGGGGGTGCGGAGTTGGAGTCCCCGAAGTCTGGATTCTAGCCCAGGACCAGAGTCAAGAGTCGGAGTCCTGCCAACAAAGAGGACTCCGTATAGGCCGTACCTGTTTTCACAATTTTACAGAATATAATGAAATAATGGACAGTGCATAATAGACCAAACCACGCATACACTGTCTCTTATTTGTGGCATTTTGTGAATTTGTCTGTCTGCATCGTTCAATCAGTACACCGTCACAATCACACAAGTTCAGGAGTCGGTGTCGGACTTCGACCTGGAGTCGGAGTCTGGGGATTTTTAAGGGCTGGAGTTGGAGTCCGAATTTTTTAAACCCTGGAGTAGAGGTCGGAGTCCCAACAAAAAATGAGGACTCCGCATCCCTGCAGAGGACAGGTTTATGCATTGCTTTTTGAGCATCTGGACAGCCACACTGAAGAGTATAATTGGCAACTGATGTAGCTGTAATGCACAGAACGTTACGAGACTTGCCAGCAGAACAAATGGGCCAAAAGTAGCCCAAATATAGCAAACGTGGACGGAGAATATTGGATGGGAGATTTCCTGGAGAGTAACAATCCCATTCCTTACACAAACGCAAAAACAATTCACATTCTTTGCGAAGAGCTTGTATGAAATCCCATGGGACCCGTATGAATCCGCATGACTTGCTCTCCTGTAGTATATAGCAGCCATCCAGAGTAAAATTTGTGTCAGTCGTCCCCTGGGGATCAAGTGTGGTCTGGCAGACTCGGGTTCCTCTGGGAAATAGCCGTGGAACCGGCGTGTATGGCATGCTAATGTGTCTAGGTTTCACATGGATCCGTCGGGAACATTCCTACAGTACGACGCCAAAGCGATCGGCTCTGGCTCCGAAGGCGCTCAGCAGGCATTGCAAGAAGTCTATCACAAGGTTGGCTCGACAACCGACTGTGATCTGTGAAAGAGAAAAAAAACAGATAATTGTCTAAAGTAGTTTTCATTCGCGGGGTCCGCATTTCTCACCAGCTGCTGTAGCCAAAGGTTGATGCATAGTTTGATGGGAAGTTTGACCATGCAGATTCTTTAGAGGTCAAAGATCGCATGAATGACCCCATACTAATAATAATGACAAGTGTCCAATGTACTTTGGCGAAAGGCTGCGTTGCTGGCTCCTCATCCCTCATTGCTGCGAATAATGAATTTATCCATTCTTGACCCCGTCTAATGTCATCGTTCGTTGGACCCACGTGTGTCAGTCCTCCTAATGGCATCTTAATTGGTTCTCTCATTTAGGTCGACTCCTCCGAATCGAGTTGACCTAATAAAGTGGGTCTCAAAATGTCCGTCCGTCCGTCCGTCCACAAAGTTTCTTCGATTTCAATGAAATTGGTATGTAGGTAGAGGTCGACGAGTGATGCATGACGGTATGCAGTATGACCCGATCCAAGGTCAAGGTCACGAGCCCTTGCAAGTCGGAAATTCGGCCATTTTCAAAGGCTATCTCCTCCCCCGTTTATAATGGGGGCTGGCAAATGAGCACGGATTCTTAAATTAGGGCCGGTTTTTTGAATTTTGTCGTAGTTTTTGTGTCACGTGACTTTGAAGTTCTCAGTAAGTAGGAGTCGACCGTCAGTCCCGTACGGGGCTAATTTATTGCAGAGCTCACCTTTGTGCCCAATACAGCGGCATACAGACACACGGACCACGTGACATGTGGCAATAGGCCGCATCCGTGCACTGCACATCTTCTTGGTAAACAAAATTTACATCCGACTGATGGTGAGTCATTTTTTACCTGCGTGACGTTGTAAAATAAGTAAAGTGAAGATTTGTATGGCGCATTACGTAAACACCTCTAATGCGCTCACTCAGGAATGGCACGTGTTAGTGAGGGATCACACAGTTTTACCTGGCACCCACACGTTTAACCACGAATGGAATGAGCCATCCTGCCTTTACTACGTAAGCATTCACCAGATGGCGCCGCCTGAATGAGGTAGCACACATCCGATTACAGCTTACTACTCATTTATTGACCTCGGATGCTTTGCTAGTGTGGTATAACTATAGCCCTGTGTCTCTCTGTCAGAAGCTGGTATTATATTGAGGCGACTAGATGGATCGACCTCGTTTTTGTCGTAGAGGCTAGCATCGGCTACATTGTGTTGGAAGGGAATTCGGGTACTCCAAAATAAGGGTGCTTCCCTCCAGAAAGCTGTCCCATACTCTGGACTTTAATTTCGCATCTGCATGGCAACCATCGCAAATGTTGTCAACTTAGGTGGACGCTGAGTGCGATAGACTGGCAACGGTCGTCGGTGACCAGTTTATCACACTGAGCATCCACCTTTGTGTACAACACGATGGTCATAATGCAGTGTGTCATGCGGGTCTGTCTGTGGCAGCTGAGATGTGAAAATCGGGCAGAGTTACGGGCAAGCGTAAATGTTCCATGGCGCCGTTTTGACTGAGTGGTGCAGTTTGAATTGTGTAACTGTAGAGCATGACGCTGGATGAGGCGCGCATTGAGGCTCTGAAGATCCTTAAACAAGTCATGGAAGAGAAACTCACGTCCACCAACATTGAGGCAAGTACATCCGTCAGCATCATTACATACTTATCAGGCTGCATCGCATGCAATCCACACATAAGATGTCAGGCTGTCTGTCTGTGTGTGTGTCTGTTGGCAGTGTGATTTAAGTTAACGGAAACGGATTCATTCCGTTAACTGATAGAATTTAATTCCGTTAACAATAACAAGAAAACGAGAACGAAACGGTAACGAAAAAATTAACAACTGAAAATGAATAAATATTATTTCAGTTTTTGTTGTATGTACGTCAACTCAGCCTTACATCCCTCCGGGGTCACTAAATCGAGTACCTGCTTCAGCTTGGGGTAAAGGCGGGATTCTCATTTCTGTGAGGCGGCAGGTAACACCGTGTGATCCCATATGGCATGTGAGTTTCCCGTAGCGGTGAGGCATAAGTTATTACTAACTGCTATACACTGTATACGTTACTTACTTACTTTACACTGCATCCCATTTTCCTGGCTAAGTAATCTGCTGACTTCAGTTCTGTTCAATTCCTGTCACTCTTTCCTGCCTATGGCTCTTCTGAGTGATATATACTTTACTTTTTTCACTTAAGTAACTGTGTATCTTTTGTCTCTTCCTTCATCGTGCTAGTTTACCAGTCGTTTTACCTTCCACTGTGTTCTTCAGAAGGCCATCACGCGTACTACCCTGTCAAAGCCGGCTGAGTTTCCGCTGTTAAATAGTGTCCAAGATACTTCAGGTGTCATTTACTCGTCACAGTACGCCAGTATTTGTTGTCGTATCCTGCCTGATGAGTGGAACAATGAGATGAAAAATACACACCTGTTTATTGACCACTGTCGAAGTTCAGGTGAACCTGGGATGATTGTTTTTCTCTCTCCAGTTGTTCAGAAGAGAAATTTTGATGATATATGGTTCCAGTTTCTACATACTTGGTGCTCTTTTTGTTGCCTCACCAACAGTATCTAAGTACTGAAGAAGAACAAGAGCACTGACCCCAACTGGAGAGCCATTACACTAGCCTCGTTCCACCAACTCCTGTGGGTGAAGGGGGCAGGTCTGGTACCGTGGGCGGGAGATCCCCAGCTGCTTCTTTGTTAGGGTTTTACCCAAGAGAAGCATTCCAAAGCCAGATCCACACGGAAGAAATATTATACAACGAGAGTCATGCATTGATGTTATAGGAACTGAAGAACAGCAATTACACAAGATACCACATTGAATTGATAAATAGGTCTTGTGGTGGTTGGTTAGTTTTCACCATGTTGTATGCACTAGTGTAATAACTTAAGTAAGCCTCCCCTATCCATTCCCATTTTTGGTCATCGCTGAACAAGAAGGCCACGAGGTAGAAAGGTTACTGTATTTCGTTGGCCATTCTTAACTTTGCGGAACCAAATCTCCACCCAAGACCTTGTCCCTGACGTAGCCTATTTTTGTGCTGACGGGACGTTAATGTAAGTAAGTAAGTAAGTTTATTCAAACAGACTGGCAGCTTTGCAGCTGAATAGATAAATACAATACAATGATAAAAGGAACAATATACACAATTAGATCTAGACAATGATAAAAGAATAGAACTCTAATAAAGACTGTGATGAAATTAAAAATAAAAATGAGAATGCAAAAATAAAAGTGCACGGTACATAGTGCAGTGG
>Ga0209780_1003985_pt1 | contig 11244 bp, 6 predicted proteins | sample WorMetexBAHAMAS2_FD_187384 | JGI IMG/M metagenome (GOLD analysis project Ga0209780, IMG submission 187384) | Marine gutless worms symbiont microbial communities from Max Planck institute for Marine Microbiology, Germany - Inanidrilus exumae... | ecosystem: Host-associated > Annelida > Digestive...
ATTAAGGAACCACGGGGTCCAGATCCCCACGAAGAGGGGAATTTTAGGGGGACATGCCGGCCGATGTCGAATGTGGCTGCCCAGCGCATGCAGCAAGAAGGCGATGCGACCGTTTGCCAAATTACTTTGGACATTTGTTTCCCTTTGATTTTCGTCAAAATGTATCACTGGAATAGTGATAAATCCTTGGGATAATTTGGGACGATCACCGCATAAGCACCGCGAGCTTTGCTTATATCATCTCAATATTGCATTTTAACAGTGCAGCATAGTGCAGTCTAGGCTACTTAGTTCAAATTGTCAGCAGCAAATATGAACAAATGACATCAAAAAAGGGATAAGCTCTAATCAATATCTATCATACAACATCACAAAAAATGTGAATCAAAATAGCAGTATGCCAATAAAATATTGTAAGCAAAGCCAATAAATAACACATTATGTTCTTAAAGCATAACTTCATTGCATTAATGACTGTTTCCAGTGCCAGGCGAGCTAAAAATACCATACGACTTTTGCTAACACTTCAGATAGCTTATACCTTCAATTTTAAAAGGAAATGTGTATTCAGAATTCATATCTAAAAATAGTTACGAAACATTATTGAACTATTATCATATTTAACAAAACTATGCAATTTCAAATGCAAGAACCTCATGATTCAACGTGTTCAAAAATGTTTAAGCTGCAAAATAATAAAACAGAACAGCTTGTGTCTGTGAAACGAAACTTAGGTTGTTGACACAATTTGTGTTGCAGCAACAGTTTGAAGTGTCCGCTACTGACAGGAGCCTCTGATGGCCTTGTTGTCAATGGTCTTGCGGTGATCGTCCCAAATTATCCCAAGGACGCCAGTTTATAATAGTGCTCCAGTACGGCTTCCCAGTCTGCCGTGGTGCAGTGATATTGAGGTCCAGCAACACGGTAGCACCGTTGGAGTCCTAGATACACCGTTATCAGTAAGTAAGTAAATTACAACAGTACCATCTAGTGTATACAAAGTTACAGCAATCAGTGAGTTTTGCTTGGTTGACTAATGCTTTGTTCGATGTTGCTTGGAACTTAAGGCTTGCGGCTGATAGGTGGACAGAGTTTTTTACGTCCAAATTTTACGTCCAACCCAAAATAAAATAGGTCATTTCAGAGACGTACTATGCAGCCAATCTCTTGGCGTATAGTACCGAAACACTAAATCTAACACAACAAAAGCAAACATGAATCCGTAACAAAATATACTATATCGGTAACACAAACTTATCACAAAAAACAAAGCCAGGTTTTTTGGTCGCCTCTTACGAAGTTACGACCTCTGGCCTGGAAACAGAAGTTAGATAGTTAGTTAGAAACGTATAGATTAACGTGGCATGAGCAAAAGTGCTTCTAAGACACGGTACACAGAATGGGCCTATTCTTAAGGAAGTAAACGAGTAAGGGAGGAAGTAAGTAAGTAAACAATTTGTATAGCTACAGAATCAACAAATGAACCAGGGCGTATTACAGCCCCAAGACCGTATGGGGCTGCGGCCGACGGTTGGTTGATTAAGAGTTTAACGACGCTTTCAGCACAATCTGAGTCATATTGCACCTTTAAAGGAATAATTTACTGGTGTCAGAGGCCCAACAATTTATAGGAGTCAGACAAGCAGTTCAATGCAATGCGTAAACCACTGCAGCTACGCCACTGGAAATGGGCAGTCTGGAGCTACACAAAGAAATTCTCACTGTCTGCAAATGGTCAACAAAATAACAGTAAACTTTCTGAACACGTTAAAATCACGAGGATGTTCTGGCTGAAACGCATTAACTTCGTCAAATTTGGACTCAGAAGATGAAATACAGCAAGGTAGATACGAATATTAAGTGTAAAATTTCATGTTAAAAGTCTAACAGACAGTGAAATATCGGCAAAAAGCACATGACGTCTATTTGCTAGAAGCACCATCCATGTAAAAATATCTCAGAATCCATACAAATACAAAAATGTGGAATAAGTAATCAGCATGAATCAATAATCACAATATCGTTGGTTGTTTGGGGTTTAACGGCATTTTGTTTATTTTTAACACAATATGGACGGCATGACTAAGATTCACACAATTTAAAAAAAAGACACCACTCAGAACTCACAAGAAGAACAAAAAGACGAATAAATGAGGAAACCGTTTATCAGCACACATTAATATAAGCACAATTTAACAACGTTGTTAAAATACAGATGAATATTTTAAGACAAAATAAGACATCAGAAACGAAGCGTTGCTTGCCAGTTATTTACTAAGTAAATTTTTACTCATAGTATACAATACTGATAAATTATAATGCCGCCATTCATTACGAAAATTGACACAAAGTAACGCATTGGTTGCCAACCTTTTTGTCCCATGCACCCTTCTCATAATGTGTCAGAATTTCATTCCCCTTACAAGATAGCCCAACACAAAAGATTACATTCTAAATAACATGGGACATAACGCAATGAAACATCCTATTATTTGCGATTAAAGTATATAACTTCCTTTACGTATTATACAGCAAAGGGTGCACAACACAGGGCCCGCGGGCCGCATGCTGCCCGTGGAAAGCCAGGATGTGGCCAAAGCATCCCGCCCAAAATGTGTTCATTTTGGCACAAAAGTGGCTTTCATGTGTACATTAGCCATTTCATGCAATTAAACGACATTTATAATTAATTAATTCTTGCTGGATTTCAGCGTATTTCAGCTAAAACTTGGACATAAAAAAAAAAATTTATGGTCGTATCAGTAAAATGTTGTCAGTTTCAGGGGGCTTTGCCCCTGTATGCACCCAACTGGGGGCACAGCCCCCGTACCCCGTTGTGGCCCTCCACTTTGGTTCCAGATTTGTTTGTGGCCATAGCCTTCAAATAAGTTGTGCACCTCTGTTATACAGCAAAGTACATCAGTAGAATGCAGACACTTCAGCCCAGCTAGACCAAGACTGGAATTACATGAGATAAATCTGCTGAAAGATCAATATTCCAACAGTCTGAATCAGACATATGGCCCCCAATTCCCCCTGAAGTCCCCGCAGTAACCAAACCGTGTCCAAAAGATGAGATATTAAACTGTCACTAACAAACTTGACAATTTATTGTACATTGCTATAACACTTCACCTGTTAAATAAGAAGTTGAAAACTGCCTCAAATGAAAAAAATGTGAGTTGGACCAACAGGAGTTTTTCTTGTTTGTACAAAATCATCGCGTGCTACGTTACAGTAATAAACAGTAGTACATCAAAAGTTAATAATATTTCAGTGAATTCAGATTACTTTACATCAAAAGATAATAATACTTCAGTAAATCCACATTACTTTTTACTCTCTAGCATCATCTGTAACCAACAAATATATAAAGAACTATGTTTATACAGCTGCTAAACCATAGCACATTATTGCTGCAAAAAACTGGCACAACTAAAGACCACCGTGCAAGCACCAAAACACTTAAACATATTGTATTATTGTCAGCTTTAACATAAATGAACTCGAAATCACAGTTTTCAGCACATCTGAGTTTTTTTATTTTGCACTACACAAATCTACGCTTTATTAGCACTACTTCTACTACTAGTAGTATTATATTATTATCATTATTGCATTAAAAAACTCGGTTGTACGCATGTAAACAGCAATTTTGGAGAAAAAAATTACCAAAACCAAGTATGCATCTTTTGTGTTTTATTTTTTAATCCAAAGAAATTTGCATGGCATTCGTATATTACGTTGACGTTAGCACTTGAATGTTCACATTCAATTCGGTCCTTTCCTTATCACACTCACAAAGCCCAACCAAGTCACCTTAATGTCATATTTCCTGACAACTCCTGACATGGAAATTGCATGAAAGGTTTTCAACTGTTGACAATAATCAGACACATGCATACAGTGAATTGCCGCTGAGTCGCATATGTTACATAGGTTGAACCAGAAAATGAACACACACTTAAAACAAGCAATCAATCTTAATGCATTTCTATGTTCGTTCAGTCAATATAATCAATCAGTCAACTGATCAATAAAACAATAATCAAAATTAATCAGTTAGTTAGTCAGCTTCCAACAAGATACATGTCGTCATTGGAATGGCAAACTGTAGATGTTATAAATAGCCAAATGTACCTCTTAAGGTTGTTAGAATGTTCTGTTTATATTCACAAATGTCATATGCATAAAATAGTAACATACGATGACAAGTTTAATATGACTGACATCTGCAGTAAATATGGCACTAGAATTAATCCGTAACTGGTAGCAAAAAGTTATGCTATGTAGTAAAAATTAGGGACTAATCGACCAATAAATCTCTGCAATTTGCAGCCAAAAACCATGCTCAAAAAAGCATAAATGCGTTGGTGTCTACAAATGGTGAATGCAGAACTGTTGTAAATCTAAGTGAGATTTCTGCAAACGCAGCTTACTCACCAATAACTGAACGCAGCTATTCATCGTAAATATCATATAAACACAGCAAAACGACTTAACAAGAAGGCACTTGCTTAAAGCTGGTAGCAAAAATAAAGTTCACAGCAATATATCCACATTGTAGGCACAAACAAAGATGGGTAGGAACGTATTCCCCAAACTTGGGCAAGGATGAACAGCAATGTTAACAGTTCCCAAGTGCGGCAATGTTTCACTGTCTATCCAAAATCTTTTACTACTGTATTCTGTAACCCCAATTTCACGAAAACGTGTGAATTTCAGCCACTTATAGCAGTGACAGCAGGATTCTGCATCGCAGCTCAGTCTTCAGCATAGTTGGCGAATGGGCACAAAATTCAGGATTATCTGCACCACAACACATTTTTGTTCCCCCTACTCCAAAGGGGAAGAAAGATTTCATATCTTCGTCTTAAAACTGCATGTTGTGGTGCACTCTGATGCGATTTCATAATGCCCGACGAATACCCAATCCACTGGAAGCTAGTTTTCACGTGTGATTCAACACCCATCCTCTGGCCAACAAAGCAACACCATAGTTTACTGGCTGTGCATGTGCATAGAAAGCAAAAAAACTGTTACAAAAATGTTACAAATCAACAGAAGTTTCCGCAACTATTTGCTCACTCTGTGCTATAAACGTGCAAAACTAGACCGCTGCCAGTCAAAGTAACGTGAGCCTAAATACGTGACACTATCAGGAAGCTCGACGGATAACGCAGACGCCGATGAACTCTAACCATCAAACAGATCGTGGTAGTCTGCTACTGGACCTGTCTGACCACAAGGAAACCTCAGCAGCTCGTCTCCAGCAAAAGACAACGGATTGCGCTGCGCACATACAACAGCTTCAATGACTACAGTACAAGATAAAGCCAATCAAGTCCCTGGTGGAGTGTAGGCGCAGTCACCGATGCATGGCCAAAGTGATGCCAGACTGAGACCGGCGGTTACCTTCCCAGTCGCAGGGCATCACTGACATTTGACCAGTACCGATTTACACTGCTTGGTGACAGAGGCAAGTTTATGAAAAACTTGCATAAGGTTGTTACCTGAAAGTGGAGCGACCCTCAAGCCGACAGTCCAATGCCCTAACCATCACACCACCAGGTCCCACGTCGACTACAGTGATTAGCATTAACAAACATATAAAAAGGGCAGAGGTATCAGCCACAGTCATTCACAGATCTAGTTGTCCGTTGAGTGCCGTCAGACATCAACAACGTGTCGCCCTAACGGAACGTAACACTACTGGCCCGCCGTGCAGCTGTGGAGCTATAATTAGAATGGAGGCAGCATGACGTCATTGCCCGGCCTGCGCGGGTGAAGCCGCCTGCAGGCCCGCCGTAGAGTGTTACAGACGACGACAGACGCCAGCGACCGTTACTAGTCTGGCCCCCTACATTATGTGTAGGCGGGCCCTGATTACATCAGATTACGTCATAATGACTGACGTCAAAGCTCCGAAAGAAAACTCAAAGCACACTGGAACAAGGATGCCACCATCACCACCATATCTCCAAGAACAAGGATACATGGGGCCTACAAAGGGTCGACTAGGCTGAGTTGACACAGCAGGCTGTTTACACACAAGGACAGTCTACCTGCACGTATATACCCATCCCAATACTAACCCGGCTCGATGTGCAGCAACTCTGTTGAGCGCGATCAACGCACTAAAATTAGCTGCTATTTATCAGTATTAAAACTGTAACGATTTAGTCACTTTAACCATTTCAAAAGTAGACCAGATGACTGTGATGTTATTTCACAACTTTTATGTACTTTACTTACTTAAAGTTGCAGTTTGCAGGCCTACTTATCACAGTAGAACACCAGTGACCATCGTCATCACCATATCTCCACTGCAACGGACATTTTCCACGTGAATCTGGAGTAGCCAGTTCCCTCTTGGTTTTCTTCCTCCAAAATTTTCTAAAAGAAAACCTCTGTGTCACACAGGTTTTCGTGGGCCGGACGTCACCCAGCCGACAGTGTCGAAGCTCCGAAAGGAAACTCGAAGCACACTGGATGTCCCTGATTTGTCTGCAAGGACTGTACAGCAGCACAATGGGATCGCCGCTGCGGTTAACAATCATTAACTGAACAGATGTTGAATGCATAGGTTCAAAATTAAAAAAGAAAGTAAACAAGGTGTCGTCATAACGGGACGTAACAATACTGGCCCGCCGTCGCGTGTTGCCCCCTGGTGAGTTACGTTGCATAAGCCAGTCTTACGGACGACGACACCGACCGTTACTAGTCTGCCTCCCCCTACACTATGTGTAGGCGGGCCAGTAATAAAGGTAGCAACTTGCCAACCCAGGTTCCACTGGAAAACAGCGGTGTATGTGTAAGTGCATGGATGTTTCTACAAAAGAACCATTTGTGCAGCAAAGTTTCTTCTATTCACGGACAAGGTCAACCAACTCACTGCGTGGTATTCGACGAGATCATTCAGTGTCGGATGTACGAAGTCGTCAGCTCCGAACAGACAATATCCCTCAGTGCTGGCCACGATAAGGAAATGTTTAAACTTCACCGCAGACGGATCGCTCCGATCCGCACAGCGATAAGAAATCACGTAGCCCCAAATCTTATCACTCAGCCGCACCAGGAAGGAGCCGTCCCATTTGCCTCGCAGCTGGTTCTCGGCCTCGCTGCGGCTAATTATGCCTGTCAACATTACACAGTGCCATTAGACAGGAGACTGTTAAAAATATTTTTGTCAGCACTATGATAAATGTACATAATATACACTACACTCAAAAGCAGAGATAGCGCCAGCTTAATCTATCATAAGTAAGGAAGGGAAAAGTTCTGAAATGCACACATGTGCTTAGTTTGGCATAAATGGCGTTCTTTTGCCAAGTTCTTTCAGGGTGGGCCAGATCTCCAGAAAAAACTCTGGGACTATCAACAGCATGTGCTGTTACACAGAACTTGCCATTTCTTCCCCAGTGATAGTCAAACTCACTGCAGTCGCCACATACAGACAACCAGACTGATATTTCAGAAGGCATGTGTGGCTGGTTACATAACAAGGCAGTCCATGTCACAGACACTCAACTTACAAACTCGACTTCATAATTCATATTAGGGATAACTGCGTGTACACATCACAACTATTGTGCAACTGCAAACGTTTACAAAATTTAAACCACAATATAGACAAATATGCGGCAATGTGTAATTTAATGCTAAGAAATTAAGAATACAAAATAACATAGTGTGATTTTTGCAACTTAATGCAAAACTAAACGATAATTCACTGCCATTACATGTAGCTGCTGGCTGTTACTTACTATAATGCTATTACTGTGACCGAGCACCATCTGCATTTTATTATCGGCCGCCATACTGCACATAATGTTGCTAAATAAGGACAGTAATTACCACTAAGCATGGCCCGAAATTCAACAGTTGGGCAAAACCAGTTTTGACGGCACATGAAATGCATCCACTTGTGTTTTGTTACAGAGCTCTTACACATAACTGCACCACATAAATTAGCATTTACCTTTTTTACTTACTTAACAACATGATGCCATAAGCAGAGTTGGCGCCAGATCTGCAAGTCAACAGGTTTTGATGTGTCAGGTTACTGGTCGGTATGTCAGACCTGTACTTATATCTAATTCTTCAGTTGTAACACTCATGTTTATAACAGTATTGTTAGCAGCAAACAGCCTATTTATGGCAGTAGCGTACAATGGAAATATGTTTAATTTCAACAGTAGTTTATGACTTTATGTGTCGCCAGTGTTTTGTTGTCTGGAATTTGTGGTGCTGTCTATAAGACTAGTAAACACAGTTTGGAACTCCTGGCAATGTATCCGATTTTCAGAACTTGACCGGATCAGATTGGGTCATCAGGTCAAAGACGCCTGGGTCAGGTCGGGTGAAAACTGACCCGATTCTATCAATGACTGCAAATCAGAAAGTCACGGAGCCACTCACCATGAAACCACTTCGACACTTTGCCAGTCGAACGACTCAGACCCGCACCACGTTTACTTTCCACTTCACGAAACCATGTAACGACATCCTCGCGACAACTTGGTTTTGATGACCAACAGTGAGTTCTGTCAAACGAACAAAAAACAACGACACTGACTTTTTAAAGGCCGTTTTTCAAGTCAACCTCAGTTAGCCAGCTTCCTCCGTCTTCTTTCTCCAACTGTTCTGGGGGAGAACCCTTGGGGATCAGTGGCACACTAACCCGAACCCTAACCAGTGGCCTGTCCTCATCCTTTCATTATCCACCAGCTCTCCAATGTTCCATTCCATTTCCAGATAAATAAAAAACTACATCAGTGCTACACAGCAGCAACAGTTCCTGTCTAACTCAATAGATACTATGAAAAGCTTGGTACAGACGAGATAACTATATCGGTATAAACAGAATCAAAATCCACGCATGTAGCAACAGGCAGATGTATTTACTGAACAATTCTAAAGCTAGAGGATCTAAAGTCTAATCTAATGCAGATGACATGGTTAAAATGTACTACAAATAAACTGCAGTTGAACTCACACATCAGCGGACAGCCGAGGTTTGGGACCAACTTTAAGATTATGCAGTGACCTAACAATGTCCACTTCCACATAAATAGACTCATCAAATGACTCGCGGACTATACGTGCAATAGATCTTCGTTGCTCATCGTGTTTCTTGGACTGACGCACTGCAGCACACAAAAACTACAGCAAGATAATAATAATAATAATAACAAAATTTGGTAACCGCATTGCCAACTTGTCACCCCTTGTGGCGCTAAATGGATTTGCTAATACAGAATTTGTATGTGCTCTATTAATTGGTGCTATTTACCTTGAGTGACCCTAACTACCCCCGAACCACCCAAGTTTCGACATTTTGTATCGCCTTTCATATCTTCATAGTGAGTGGAGATAGAGACTTCAAATTTGGTATGTAGGTTGACGATAGCAAGTGCTAGCCCACAGATGGCAAACCATCCCTGAAAGGGGCGTGGTTAGGTCACGTGAATCGTTTAAAATTTGGTGGCACTAACCACATCTCTGGAACAGCTGATCGTCTCAGGTGCTGTCAATTTAGCTGGAGAGTCAATGTGGTAAACTGGTGACCATAATCGGTCAGCAGTTTACCACACTGACTGACGACATTGGTGTACAGCACGGTGGGCGTGAGGCACTGCATCTCGTGGGTCTGCCAGCAGTAGCAGAGACTTGTTACCATTTATAGTTCTACCTATCTGTCTCTCTGTCACAGTCAAAATGGTTCAACTTTTCATCAAACCTTCTGACCTGCATCACTCTTGTTCTGTCATGACAAAACATCTTGGCAAAATTTCTCGACATAAGTGGAGGGGGGGGGGTAAAAATTTGCGATTATCCACAGATATCTTGCTATATGTATTGCAAACAATACACTGCAGGGACACAACTACATCACGACAATCATATTTGTTTTAATAACTGCTTTTCAGGTGAACGCTTCCTGCTTGGTCTTCTTCCTTCACCTTATCCAGAAGAGAACCATTAGAGATATGTAGGTACAGAAACACAGTTAATCTAGAACACAAAGTAATATATTGACTATAGAAATGTGTCATTCCCAACAACTTTCAGTGACATCTAAAGGCTGATTCAGCAACTGGAAATCTTTCCATGGTCATTATGTCACAAGTACTGCCTATGAACAGGCATTTATGTGTAAACAACTATTTCTATCATCATATTCGACTAAAAGGCTATTTTCAAGGTTCAGCGGCACTAATACAGAACCAATGTTCACTAGAAAAAAAAGCATTATAATGGACGTAAGTATCTCCTTGAATGGAAATCAACAGAAAGTCAACACACTGAGTCACAAATTCTTACATTCTGACTATCGAAATGTGTCATTCCCAACAACTTTCAGTGACATCTAAAGGCTGATTCAGCAACTGGAAATCTTTCCATGGTCATTATGTCACAAGTACTGCCTATGAACAGGCAGTTATGTGTAAACAACTATTTCTATCATCACATTCGACTAAAAGGCTATTTTTAAGGTTCAGCGGCACTAATACAGAACCAATGTTCACTAGAAAAAAAAACATTATAATGGACGTAAGTATCTCCTTGAATGGAAATCAACAGAAAGTCAACACATTGAGTCACAAATTCTTACACTGTACATCCCAGGCCTGCTCTATCTGGTTGACGTCATCGCTAATACTCTGCTGATCCGACGGTTGCACTGTTAAAGTCGACAAAAGTGATGTGCTCTGCGCTGCTGCGGCAACTGATGTTTCATTATCTTTATCCACGAGTGAAGTCTCTTCTGGCCTACTCAACCAATAATAATACCAATTGTGAATCTACATGCATTGACAAGCCGGTGTAAAGGCAACAGCGCCCCTTCTGTATGGAATCCGCTTGTACACGAAAAAAACCATGGCCAGGCCACTGGCTGGGGTTAGTGGTTTGTGTTTCCTCCAGTGCTTTGCTGATATTGGTTGGGTGGCAGGAAGAACATCCACCTTGTGTCACTCACTCATCCCTGTCTCTTCTCTTCCAGAAATAAATACGCCCGTCTTCAGGGACAGATGTTTATCAACACATGCCGATCCTACACGTTGCCATCGCACTGGATGAATTGGCAAGCGCACGGGCCACGTGTATGATCAAGCCCCCATACGAATTGCACACCCGCATATATCCCATTTTGGGCTTCTAAGGGAGCTTCTGGGGGAACAAAGTTCCCCAAATTGGGAAATTCCTTGCGCAGAATGCCAACGAACCACCGTACAACAT
>Ga0209780_1003986_pt1 | contig 11243 bp, 8 predicted proteins | sample WorMetexBAHAMAS2_FD_187384 | JGI IMG/M metagenome (GOLD analysis project Ga0209780, IMG submission 187384) | Marine gutless worms symbiont microbial communities from Max Planck institute for Marine Microbiology, Germany - Inanidrilus exumae... | ecosystem: Host-associated > Annelida > Digestive...
GACGTACGTACGTGCCGTACCTATAAGTACATACGTACGGACGGACATTTGGGACCGGCTTTATTAGGTCGATTTGTCGAAGAGTCGACCGACAAAATGAGCACGTGACCGGCAGCTGGTACCTTGCAAACAGCTTGAGATCGTCGGCATTCGACGCAGCTGGTACTGAGTAAACGGCGCGTAGTTCGGCCGGGCTGAGGTGCGACAGCAGCTGTAGAGTACTGTGGCGCCGCCACGGGATGTGACCCGCGCCGGCAGCGTGTGCTGCCTCCTGGTGAATAGTTTCTACAACAAAACAAGCAGCTGGTTCGGCTGCAGTTCGCTAGTCGCACCATTTTCACATTTCATCCAATTTTCTCAGTCAAACTAAATAAATCCCCATGAAAGACGACAAATTCGCCGAAAATTGAGCCGAGAATTAAAGTGAAAAATAATAAGTTGATCGATTAACTGAGTTGAGGTTTTATGTCCCAGCTGACACAAAACAGGTAATTTCAGAGACATTCTTCCCAGCCAATCTCTTGACTTAGTAGGCTACTGAAAAAAAACTAAATCTAACGCAACAAAAGCAAACATGCATCCATAACAACCTATACTATAACACAGTATAATAACAACAAAAAAAACTAAAGCCAGTTTTGGTAACCTCTTACATCCGGGCTGGAAACGGATCAGGACTGTTCTTTAAAAAGTAAATATAAGTAAATAAGTAAGTAAATTATTCATATAGCACCATAAGGAAAATACTAGTCCTAATAGTTGCAGCTGATAGCTGCTAGGTTAGGCCTATGTTTGATGAACAGGAGCATCTCAGGTCGTTCAGCTACCAGACGGTTTATTCACACTTCTGGTATACTGTAGCGACTGAATATAGCTTACGTCTATACTATTCCGTGTAATGAGTGCAGTGCAATTTGACTTGTCGGCCCGTTGACTATGACCGCACTGCGACCTCCTGGGACCCGGCCGGTGTGCGCATGGCTCATGTTTGGACTTTGGATAACGCTTCGCTTCCTGATTCAGATGCTGAGCTGGGCACTGGGCAGCCGTCACTGCCAGACCTCAAAAGACAACACTGTCAGTTGCTGCAGTCAGTGGCACTGAAGGCGGCCCCGCCTTCCCATCATCTCGCCGGTCTAGACCACATTACGCTGGGAACGTGTACGCTGTTTGGTAGTGCTCGGCTGCATCTGTTGTTTTCTTGCATTGTGGATAATTGTTAAGAATCGGCACGAGTACGTCTGTAGACTACTAACTGACGAACTGACGATACTGTAATCTTCCCATGTGCATTATCTGCATGGAGTATGGACTTTTAAATTATTTATTTTTTGTACTTTTTCTATGCTTCAGTGTCACACTGGAATAATATAAGCATTAAGCTGCCTGTATTACGTGACCGTTTATTACTTCAGTAGTGGATACTGCACTTTATAGGCCTATATTTCAGTACGTTGTATCATTTTCTGTTGCTGATAAATCTGATATGGTTTGACGGTGACCGAAAGTGTGGTTAAAATTTACGATATAACTATGAATCAATTCGTGTTACTTTTAATGTTTGTAGCTTGTGCCATGAATAAAATACCCCTATTGCGTTATGCCGTTATTTTCGTTAAGTGGGGCATTAGCAATCTGACATATTTTTGAAATTGCAATGACTATAGTTAAAATTTATACCCTCCCAAATCAAATTCCTGGCTACGCCCCTGAATATTGGCTGCCAACTTGGTTGAATTGACAGAAAGGTTATCAATAGGCCACACCTATGCAGTGTCTACATCCGCTAGCAGAAGCCACCTCCGCTCGGCAGCACGCGGCGACCTTGCAGTACCTCGATCCAGAACGTCGACATAATTATGGTCAGAGAAGTTTCGCCGTCTCCGGTCCGACCCTGTGGAACTCGCCGCCGCTGAATGTTCGCCACTCGTCTTTAACTCTAACTCAGTTCTGTACGCGTCTGAAGACTGTTCTGTTCAGTAGATCTTACGCAACATCATCATAGCGTCCCCGTGACAGTTCTAGGCTGTAAGGATTGCTGCGCGAAACATAAATGTACTTACTTACTTACTTACTTTATGCAACGCGGCCTATAAACGGAGCTGACAAGAAACTCACTGGACACGGCATGGTCCTTAGCATCCAGACCGATTCTCCGACTGTCGGACAAGCCACTGTTGCTGACACAAGTGTCCGCATCACCCCGCAACACAGACGGAGGGCTCGCCGCGTCACTACTGGCCGCGACAATATACGCGCCCAATGGACTTCCATCCACGGAACTATCGACGAGCGAGACGTCACTGTACGTCAAACTGTCCACCGTCGTGCTGGTGGACATGTTGGCCGGCGGCAACAGAGTCACGTAGCTGTGGACCTGGTGCAGAAAACGATATCTCAGCAGCCAGATAATCATCGGCAGAGTGACGGCCTGTCAGCAGCACAGCAAATACCGTTTTACTGGCCCGCCTACAGTGGTTAAAGTAAGCCGGAACGCAGCGGAACGCCGTTCCGGGGCCCCCAAATTTGTCCCGTTCGCGTTCCGGGGTCTCTAAAGAGGTAAAACTAAACCGCAACGCATGTTCCTGGGCCCCAAACATGTATGCTATTGCTACAGTGCCAGGCCTTTGATGACTTCGGTGTAGTCTGCAAGAAGCAGGCCGTGTCGGGGGTTACTCCGCCAATGGCCGTCGTCTAGCATCGGGGCCCCAGACAAAGCAGGGTGCCCCACACTGTAAGAGAGTTCCTGGCCCCAAAAAAGTATAATACTTCAACCACTGCCCGCCTACACATAGTGTAGAGGGCCAGACAAGCAACGCTCGCTGTCGTCTGTCGTCGTCTGTAACACTCCACGGTGGGCCTGCAGGCGGCTTCACTCGCGCAGGCCAGGCGATAACGTCATGCCACCTCCAGTCTAATTATAGCTCCACGGCAACACTGCTGGGCGGGCCAGTAGTTTTACGTCCCGTTAGGGCGACACCTTGTATTACACAATATCACTGTTGCTTTGTGACATACGGGCATTTTCCAGGTAAATCCACGCTAGCCAGTTGTCCCGGATCACCTTCGTCCATCTACTCCAAAAGATCACACATGGTGGTAACTGGTGAAAGTGAAAGTCTTTTACATACTTGATGTACTTCCTATTACCCAAACAACAGCACTAAAGCACCGCATATAACAATATATGAACAAATGGTCAAAAATTTTGACAAAAGGCAGCATCGCCAGTCGCCACCTTGTCATCCATAGCAGTAAAGCAGTTGTCATTTAAATTTAAACAGCCTTCTTTTTCATAGTTACACCACGTTGTGCCGGGTCCTCAAAACAAAATCTTTTCAGCGGATTTTTACAGCTTTGCTGCCCTTTTTGTCACCCAATCATCGCTGCAAAAACAAGTATATAGGTCCTTATTGTCTAGCCGAAATGTACGCTGACCCGTCGCATGCTGCCCCCTGGTGAGTCCTGTTGAGTATGTGCCGGCACCCTATTAACGTTAGAAGATGCCACATAAAGGTTAGAAAAAATCTGACAGACAGACAGACGGACGGACGCCAAACCGATGCACTACGCTCCCTGCTAGATGCGGTCTGCATAATAATGAAGGGAAGGCTCTGAAATTACAAAAGTGAAATATCACTTAACTTGGGGTTTCATTTTAAGAACCAAAATTGAGCCGACCTGTTGACAGCGGCTGGACAAAGAGTCTAAGTGTTCACGCAGCGATGAAGGCAACGAGAATTCCGCGAGGACTTCAAGGAGGTTCAAATTTGAAAATTCTGCGCTGAATCGTTCGGCCAGCGACGATTTGCTGATGACAGTCCACATACACAGCAGTTGATTACAATACAACACAATAATGGTTAGTTTAGTGCCCAGCCTACAGTGAAAACGGAACGGCTAGGCATTACAATTTCGATAATAAATAAGCGATAAAAGCCGATTAAAATGAAATGTTGAACAGATACGTTTTCAGCTTTCGCTTAAAAGTAGAAAGAGTCTCGGCTGATCTAACAGATTCAGGCAGACTGTTCCATACTGTCGGACCGGCAACAGAGAAGGCTCGGTCTCAAAAATTAGTTTTTGTCAATGTAGTCTAGGCTGCCGGAAGAGCGAAGACGTTGACGTACTGGGTTGCTGCTGACTGGTTGAACGGATTCACTTAGATACACGGGACAGCGATTGTCATGAGCTAATAAACATCATGCCGAACATCGTCGCACAGCTGCCAAAGACTGAACAAGTACCGCCAGTGAAGGCGACTGACAGTTATCCACACATGACGATCCTACGTCCACTCACCATGCACTGACTCGTCCAATTTTCAGCTTTTGGAAGAGAAAAGTTCCCCAAAATGGGAGTTTCCCTACGATGGACGCTGATGAACCGAGGTGCAAAATTTTAGGCCGCTAGCTTTATCCTCGGCGGAGAAATCCGTAACTGCATAAACACACAAAATTACAAAAAAACAGCAAACGATATATCCACACCTTGCCTATCGGCATGTGTGGATAATAATGAACAAATATGTCCGTCCATGTAATACTCGGACGGAAATGTACACCGGCCGCGTTGCGTGCTGCCCTCTGGTGAGTCACGTTCAGTATGTGCCGCACGCCCTATTATGGTTAGAAAAAAATGCGCCGCATGCTCTATCAACGTTAGGAATAAGATGGTACAGGCAGACGGACATACGGACAGACGCCAGACCTTGGCTCAGTACGTAAGATCGTCCAACTGTCCCTCCAACTATGGAGTGTTGATCGGCAGGCTAGCTTAGCCGCCAGTATCGCATTACATTGGCAGTCAGCAAAGTAACTACAGAGTACATAAAGTCTGCATGCTGACAGAGAGTGTGAGAAATGAAACGAGAAAGGGAGTGTGCAGGGTGATAAGCCCTATAAGGGTCCAGGGGTAAAGCCCATAGTAAGTGTGAATGATAATAATAATAAAACAAGGTGTCACCCTAACGGGACGTAACACTACTGGCCCGCCGTCGCGTGCTGCCCCTGGTGAGTTACTTCGCATATGCGCCGGTGTTACAAACGACGACAGACGACTACAGACGCCAACGACCATCACTCGTCTGGCCATCCTACACTCAATGTAGGCTGGCCAGTAAAAATAAACCGATCTGTACAGCGCATTAGGTCGAAACTTCAGAGGTGCTGTAAATACAGTGACTCAGTTACTTACTTAATGACTGCAATCTTCTCACTCGAAAACTCTACTGCCACAGAAAATATTCCCTTCAACGACTTCATAGATTTTTGTGATTTAACTTTCTTCAGTTTGATCCTGTACCGGAGAGATAAACAGAGTGCAACGGAAACTGCCAGGAGACCTAGATACGGTGATAGAAATATATATCTCGGCGGCTAACCTGCTGGTATCACATCGAGGCGAGAGGAGATAGACATTCGACTCACAGAGCGGGTAGATGATGCTAGCCTTAGCCCAATACACCAGGTGCGCCACGAGCTGTAACACCTACAGACAATTATCAACATTCATTCACTATACAATGACCGACATCGGCCGCCGATCACTGCGATCAGCTGATGTCTTGACGTGTGCCACAAGAAGAACACGAACGCGTCTCGGAGACAGGAGTTTCTCCGTCGCTGGACCGTGTCTCTGGAACTCTCTGCCTGTTATATTACGTGATAGAGACATCTCACTTGTACAGTTTAAGAGATCTTTGAAGACACTTTGGTTTGTCTTGGGCTGCAGCGCATAGTGACTGTTGATTTTTTGTGCCGTGTACAAATATTCTTACTTACTTACTTACTTACAGGCAGCCATTAGATAGAATACTGTTCAACACTCGGAGACTGAGCGTTGCCTATTATTATTATTGTTTTATTACGCAACGAATGCAGCACATTAAAAAACATACAATCACAATGAATAAAAAATAGAAATAAAAAAATATATATCGCCAGTCTATCGCCGCTCCACGCGCCTGCTACACTGTAACTTCCTACCTTTAGACGACTTTTAAAGACATATCTATTCAACTGGAGTTTCTATTCGTAGGTTTTTATGTCAACTCCTCCGAGTCGACCTAATAAAGTGGGTCTCAAATGTCCGTCCGTCCGTCCACAAAAAGGTTTCTTCGATTTCAATGACATTTGGTGTGTAGGTAGAGTTCGATGGCCGATGCATGACGGTATGCAGTATGACCCGATCCAATGTCAAGGTCAAGGTCACGAGCCCTTGAAAGTCGGAAATTCGGCCATTTTCAAAGGCTATCTCTTCCCCCATTTATAATGGGGGCTGGTAAATGACCACGGATTCTTCAATTAGGGAGCAATACCTAAAGCTTATCGGGGCCGGATTTTTGACTTTTGTCCCAGTTTTTGTATGATGACGATGATGAATACTGTGTATTAAAGGACAGGCACTGAAAAGAAACATAGCAATCACATTTGTTACGACATTACACTAAGTGCTTTGACACTGCTGGCTATACAACAGGAAGCCCACTGGACCTACAAGCACCTGCTCAAAATTATTCCCAAAAGGTTCTTGTTTGAAGTATGAGGCTCCAGATGTGGATATTTTTTAAAGTTTCAGTTTCAGTTAAGTTATCAGTCTAAATTTTCACTTTCAGTTTTTCATTTTTTCCGTTTCCATTATCGTTAACAAAATTAAAAATTTATGCGATAACACATCATCAGTAATGCAACATTGCACGATGCTGTCTAGAAAGTAGGACAGATTCATGATTTTCCAGCAATATCATACACAATGTCAGAAACAATGCAAGTTACAGCCATTGTATGATAGCATAACGGAATATCACAGGAGATGCGTTTATTATCCACACATGCCGATAGACAAGGTGTGGATATATCGTTTACTGTTTGTAATTTTGTTTGTTTGTTTGTACGGTTACTGATTTCTCCGCCAAGGATAAAGCTAGCGGCATCAAATTTTGCACGGCGGTTCACCGACGTCCCAATGAGGGAATCTTCCATTTTTGTGAACTTTGCTCCCACAGAAGCCCAAAATCGGACAAATCGGCCAGCGTGTGAAGTACGACAAATGTTCCACTTGGTGATTCCACGGCGTGCCTATCAAGTTCGCGCGTGTGTGTGGACGTAGGATCGGCATGTGTGGATATACGACCAGCTCGATGTTCCACGTCACCGTCGCACGCAGTTCGGCCGTCGGGCCTTCTCTGTTGCGGGTCCGATGGCCTGGAACGCACTGCCAGACAGCATCAGAGATACGGCGCTGTCAACATGCTCTTTCAGACGTTATCTGAAGACTCTTCTTTTCTCCTTTTACTAGCGCACCAGCGCATTAGAGGCTTTGCGTTTATGCGCTATATAAATCCACCATTGACACTATTGATACGGCCGTCCCCATAGACGGTCGTACTTGTTCGCATTGTGCTCTGTACTGAAGTGTAATCACCTGTTCGACAGCGATGTCAGCATCTAGTGAAAGAGTGTGAAGGTTCTTGAGTGGGTTGGCGACCTTTACGAGTCGTACTAAGGACGGACTGGCATCAATTGGCAACGAAGACAACAGACTATGTTCATCTTCCAGTAACAGCAGAGTGTGGTACGGCCTACAAACAGAACCGATACAGACTAATAATCCATCCCGTACTGTTAATACTGTTCGTGGTTGGTTGCATGGCACAGTGGTAGAACGTCGGTCTGTGACCGGCAAACTTTCTCTGTGCTGCGCTCGACCTGCAGCTGATGGGTGACCACGTATGCGAGTAAACCATCCGCTAAAAGGTCAACCAACTAGGCCAGTAAGCTGTAATCGGATATGTCATACCTTGCTCGGCTAGCGCCATCTGGTGAATGCTTACGGAATAAAGACAGGATAGTTCATTTCCGTCGTACAAGTAAAACTGCGATCCCTCTAACACGTGCCATTCCTGAGCGCACTGGAGGTGGTTTACGACGATGCGCTATACAAATCGACCTTTACTTATTTACTTTATTTTACATATATACGACCATTTTATTACCTGTGCTAGACGGCACCCACGGTGGAAAACCGGAACATTTTGTTGCAGCAGAGATTAACGACTGCTGATTGCTCCTGTGAATGAACAACTTTATTCACCTTGAGAGGTAGTACAAAATAATACAAACAAAGACAAGTCAGAATAGAAAAGAGATGCCACGGAACAGCCTATAAGCACAATATGACGCGGCAAAAACTGCCAAGAAGCAGATAGCAAAGCAATAACATGCTAAGTATGAGAAGGACGTTAATTTCTTCCTGCGCAACGAAGCTGAACAATTCGCACAGTTCATTCTGCTCATTTACCAGCTTTCTATTCAAAGTAGATATGGTGTAAAAACCGAAATAATCTAGTTTAGATCTTGATCTACTAGTGATCAGGCAAAAAATGCTAGATTTCTCATCAGAAGTGTCGACGTACTTGGCGGACGACTGTCTGGCAATCTCTGCCATTGCTGGCAAGCGACACCCGCGGTCCGCTGGCACCGGGACACTGTCAGTACCAAGAACAAGGACCACGCTGGGCATGAGGAGTTTCACGGTCGCAGGTCCAATCATCTGAAACAGTTTACCAGCCGCCCTGTGAACCGCAACTCTCTCCCCATTGACGTTCGCTCGACATCTGAAGGCCCACCTGTTCGGCTTATCGACAGCATGTCTGAGGACCATTTATGACGCGCTCTACAAATCTACTCATCATCATCATCAAGTTACATGGGTCGGATGAAAATGACTTGCACGTGCAACAGCCTCAGCAGCATGTTACACCACCATCGTCATCCTTATTGTTATTCACATTAATCTTAACCAGATAAAAACGCACAAACGGCTTACCTCAAGGCATCGACACACTTCTGTATCGTTTCCGGCTGAAATTCAACAAAACTACTGTCCGTCACTACCTTCGGTTCTTGTTTTTCTGACATGCTTTTCTGGTGCAGCAAAAATTTACGAAAACAGTTATCATGGGGATGTGTTGCAGCAAAATTTTTAAAACTGAAAGATGATCTTCCTGTTACGAAATCAATAGCATCAGAGAATGTACATTAGTGACATCTACACAGTGCATTTGTAACACGTCTGACATACAAATATCCAAAATTACACCGTGCACAAAACTAAACATCTGTGTTCGTTCTTTCTACCCTGTATCATAATGCCACATACGGTAAAACCCGTTATGTTTGCATGTCCTTTATTTCGAGAGCTTAACAAAGCCGCGAAATTAAAGGGCGTGAATATTGATACTGTAGCAATGTTAATTGGCGTTACTCATGTGTTGGAATTGTGCGGCTTGAATTCGCCAAAATAAAAGGTGCCAAAATAATTGCGCATGCAAAATCGCCAACTTTTAGGGCAGCCAAATTAAAGGGTTTTACAGTAAGTAGCTTTCATGAGCACTCTCCATGTGAAGCTGGGGTGGTCAGTTATGCCATTATTCTCTCCCTCAAAAGAGAAATTTTGGAGAATTGATCGAGTTGTGGTTTTACGTCCCAACTGAGACAGAACAGGTCATTTCGGAGACGTTCTTCCCAGCCAATCTCTTGGCTTAGTACTGAAAAACTAAAACAAACACAACAAAAGCAAACATGCCTCTGTAACAAAATATACTACAACATAAAATTAACCCCCCAAAAAACTAAAGCCAGGTTTAGTCGCCTCCTACGACCTCTGGCCTGGAAACGGAGCTCTAGAGCCTATTCTGGTTTCAGCACTTACTACATTTGTCACTTACTTACTTACTAACATAGACACTTAACCACTTACTTACAGCCCTGGGATCCATGCAGTGCAAATTTTGGGAAAAACAGCCGTGGGTTTTATGCAGACTGAATGCCGTTTCTCTTACCAACAAAAAAGCAGCAAACTATTTCAACACAGCTATTATGCAATTAAACTTTTCAATGGCTGCAGATTAGCAACTGTCAGTATCATGTGTAAAATACACATCATATGGCCACGGGCGGCAATAACCCAATCAATTTTTAATACACACTTTGTAGATAATATCTGTAACATCTTTTTGGAAACGACCCCCAGGTACACTGCATATATTACATTCACTATACGTGACTAACGGGCCATATAAACACAAAATCAAGGATAATAATAATAATAATAATAATAGAATGTGAGTACAGGTAACAGGCACAGTAAACCCGCACCTTCAGTGCAATGAATCCTCAGTAGCATTAAAATTCTGATTCTCAAAACTAAACAACAGACAAATAAAGGTGTTGCCCTAATGGGACGTAACATTACTGGCCCGCCGTGCAGCCGTGGAGCCATAATTAGACTGGAGGCGCAATGGCGCATCACGTCATCGCCTGGCCTGTGCAGCTGAAGTCGCCTGCAGGCCCACTGTGGAGAGTTAGACGACGACAGACGACGACAGACGCTAGCGACCTTTACTAGTCTGGCCCCCTACACTATGTATAGGCGGGCCAGTAATAAAAAGTTTTGTAGTCAGAACAATGATAGTAAAATGTAAATTGAGCCAGTTCTGCACCACTCCATCATGCAGCGTAGAAAAATTCTTACATATCTCTAGCAACCATTAAGCTGCACGGAAAATGTCTATGTCTCATGATGACAGCCAACTCAGCATTATTAACGTTTAAAACACAGGAGTAAAGTCTGCAAAACAATACTTTACACTTTGTTTTGGTAAACCGGACAATTTCTGGAGATATTCCGGGCTGTCCTGGGCCATCTTCATCCTCCAAAGATCGATCAATTAGCAAATTTTTTCCGAGGATATACTGTATCATTCGTGTCGGCAAACCGACAGTATGAGGGAACACTTCAGCAAGAGCCACAGAACAAAGTCCAAACAACAACGAAGACAGGTGAACAGCACACCTTGACGACTGTTGGCGGACCAATTCCAGGCAAGATAGACAGGTGAGCTTTCGGCAGTAGAATAAAACTGATTGGAACCCACTTGTTGACATACAGTTTCACAACGCCCACCTCACTCACGCTGTACACAACGTACAACTAAAAATTAGTCCCGTACGGAGACTGACGGTCGACTTCCGCTAGGGCAGACTAGGGCCGTCAGACGTGGTTAGGACCAAAGTTCAGAGGTCACGCGACGGAAAACGAGGATGAATTTCAAAAATCTGATTGGTTAAATTTTAGATATTGCCCCCTAATTTAAGAATCCGTGGTCATTTGTCAGCCCCCATTATAAATGGGGAAGGAGATAGAGTTTGAAAATGGTCCAAAATGGTCGAATTTCCGAC
>Ga0209780_1003987_pt1 | contig 11242 bp, 9 predicted proteins | sample WorMetexBAHAMAS2_FD_187384 | JGI IMG/M metagenome (GOLD analysis project Ga0209780, IMG submission 187384) | Marine gutless worms symbiont microbial communities from Max Planck institute for Marine Microbiology, Germany - Inanidrilus exumae... | ecosystem: Host-associated > Annelida > Digestive...
GTGGTTACCTTCCCAGCCTTAGAGCATCACTGCCCTAGGCCGGTACCAAGTTATACTGCTTGCTGACAGAGGCACATGGGTGTGAACAACTTGCTATGCAGCTTTGCCCCGAGCAGGAATTGAACCCACGACCTGTTGATCGCAAGTCCAACGCTCTACCCGTTGCGCCACCTATATGAGTAGCTCGGTGTAAATGAAGTAAGTAAAGTAAGTAAAGTAAAGTAAAAGTGAATTTATATCGCGCATTGTCAAAAAATCTCTAATGCGCTGGGTACGCTAGGCCTGAAGTCCTGGAGAAAAGAAACGTTTTGAGTTGACGCTTGAAACTGTCCTCGTCGCTTTGTCGTATTCACACACAAAACCCTGTGTAACATAAAGATAGTTCAATCTAGTTCTGTGACAAAACCAACAAGTCTCTGTTAAAATTTTCCTATTTTTTTTCAAAATATTTCTCGTACACTACAGTATTTTTATTGTATATAAGAAATGCATTTCTAAAAAAACGTCAATCATATCTTTGTTACCTTTTACCTCTGCATGTCTTGTAAATCAACTCAACGATGTCATGAAGCTAAATCCAGTACAATAACTAAAGTAAAACGTCGATTTCTATATTTATATATAAATCACCTCTAATGCACTCAGGAATGGTACGTGTTAGAGGGATCGCACAGTTTTACCTGCCACCCACACGTTTATCCACAAATGGAATGAACCATCCTTCCTTTTACTCCGTAAGCATTCACCAGATAGCGCCGACCGAGCGAAGTAGCGCACATCCGATTACAGCTCACTACTCCTTTATCGACCTCGAAAGGATGAAAGGCTGAGTTGGCCTAGTTGGCGGACCTTGTAGTGAACGGTTTACCCACATATGTGGTCACCCATCAGATGCAGGTCGAGCATAGGACAGGGAAAGTTCACCGGTCGCACACCGACGTTCTACCGCTGTGTCACGCATCCAAATACAATACACTGAGATGCATCACAATCAGACTTTTCATATCCTTCATTTAGAATTTGGAAAAGATTTGCAAGTTAACTACTTCATTTAGAATACATCAGTTTGCCCTACTACGTGACACTAAACATCAGTGCATCTCAAGGCAGTCACGTGGCAATATAAGCAACTCAGTTGTTGTATACATAAATGCATCTAATCATTGAACAACATTCATCGTGTTGCGACATATACTCTGCAGAAAACTAACAGCTCTGCATGGGGTGATCACTATTCAGGCACTGCAAAGTTCCAAACTCAAAATTCCCCGACTGTTCGTGGGCGTGGCATCCATATCATGTTACGGTTGCTCACGTCACGAAAACATTGTTACCAGTGCTTCTAATACAATATGAACGTCAGTGCATACTCTACATCAATGTTTATCAAACTTACATGGCCCCAAACATAAAGATAGCAATAAACAGCATTCAGTGAGAGGATTTCCTGACACTTCCCGACTTTTGGTCAATTTTCTGACATTAACCCAACTGCTAATCAAATTCCTAGGCGTCTCAGGTTCTCCACACACCCGGTATTTTCCAGCATTTTCAACATATTTTTGTGACATTAAGGGAGATTAATTCCCATTATTAATAGGAATTAATATCCCATTAACGTTAACAAGAGATTAATCTGCGGTGGAAAAACCGACCCTAAGTTACCGCAGTGAACATTCCGGGTCAAATGCTAAAAATTCTTCTCCAAAATATTCACTCAAAAGGCCTAAAATGGCCTTATATTTCACTACAAATTTTATCTCCTGTTATCACACGACTTTATTACTGTTATAATACGTTCTTTTTACTGCAAAACGGTTTCCAGTGACATTAGAAAAATAAGTAAACGGCAGTTTACAATCAGCTGTAGCAAATTTTAAATTTAATTCCTAACTGAAATTGAATACTGTACAAAATATATCATACCACATTATGTCATCTGTACTGATATGAATCATCAGACACTTGTATCACATCAGCATCATCAACGTAATACACTGAATCATAACAAAACATGATGTGTAACAGTCATCATCCCTAACGCTTGTGCATGCTAACAAACTAAAAACAAAAATCTCACAACTGGTGACTAAAAACGTGTCGCAAAAGAAGATGAACCATTACAAAATAAAACAAATGAAATCAAAACAAAGAAAAAGAATTATCAAATCATGAGAGAATGTTTATTTTTTGGAGGCCACTGTGTATAATGATGATAAGGTACTAGCCAAAGAGGTCCGTTCCACTGGGACCCGGTATATGGACCCCTCCAACATGTACAATAGCATACAGAATGGCTGTTCCCATCGCCACCAACAACAGAGCTACACCAAACGCTATTGCTGATGAACTGATGCGGCCGACAAACTTTGACGGTGCAGCGACGGCCAGGAAAGCAACACACGCAGTCAGCGAGTAAGTAACGGAAACAGCGGCGTTGATGGCGACGATTTCGCCGAAGCGCGAGAATGGGCGAAGAATGGCTTGGGTGAGTGGTAGAGCAGCGGCGATGGTCGTGACAGCACTACTAACCACCGACGAACCAATGTGGGTCACCGCGACACGCGTTCGCCACTGACGTAACGCTGCCGGATTGCCAGTCTGACAACATCATCAACACCGACAATACAGCAGCTAGTAATGTCAATGCTGCCATCGAATATTTGAATATTCCATAAGTATAAACAATCAACTGTTTCAGCATTTGATTACCGCTTTTTCGCTCTTGTGTTTTCGGTGTGTTTGTAACATTTCTGTTTTACGTTATTACTGGCCCGCCTACGCATAGTGTAGGGGGCCAGACTGTAACGGTCGCTGGCGTCTGTCGTCATAGTCTGTAACACTCGCATATGCAACGTAACTCACCAGGGGGCAGCACGCGACGGCGGGCCAGTAGTGTTACGTCCCGTTAGGGCGAAACCTTGTTGGTATTACAAGGCATAACAAAAATAACAAGTAGTCAAAGAATTACGACAAAAGGCCGCATCACATTTCGTGCCATTATTGACGATTGAATGATCCTTTTTGCTGTGTACACTGCAGCAGACTGTCAATGCTTCACAGTGGGCTCAACAACTCCTTAAAACTGCCCCTTCCCATGGGGGATCTCGACCCCCATCTAATACATGGTTCAATGGGCCCACCCTAGTATACCGTCCAATAGGCATCTCGATCAGTTCAGCCGTTTTTGCAGGGCTTGGGAACGTGACCAACAGACAGACAGACACATCCACGCTACTCTGTCGGTATCAATAGGGCGCATCCAGCTACTGCTGTAATGTGGCCTAATAATAATAATAAGCACATTTCTATCCCGGCCATAACGTCGGAATTTCAGAGACGATGGCAGCACAAGTCATGTCATTACTGACTGATGTTGCTGTGGACCAGATCACACAAAGGCGAGTCTTAAGCTTAGACATAGATACTGTTAGTAAGGGGCCTTCAAGTACTGTCCGAGGGAGTGAGTTACAGACGACAGTAACCACGTCGGGTGAAGTCAGCTCTACTACTAGCACTACTACAGACCTGAATGACATGAGATGGAGGACTGTGGCCTGCAAGTAAGTAACCTTCCACAACGTGGACACAGTAGTCAACGGAAGAGCCGACCAAAATCGACAGAGAAATCGCCTCGACGGCTCCCAGCTCCCAGCCAGCCCAGTAAAATATTGCCACCACCAGACAAATCATTCCTTGTCACACACACATTCATACATACAGTTAACAACAACTACATAATGTACTGATACACAACTACTGGTGATATTTTAGCTACGAAATTCACTGCGCACGCCGGCATAGCCGTCAGAGTGGACAGGGCGGTCAGTCGCGTCTGTTTGTCCGTGCTCTAAAAGGAAAACGGCTTGAGCTATCAACACCAAACTTGGTAGACATATACTCCACAGCAGTCGCTCGGCATGCAATGACCCCAAGGTCAAAAGGTCAAAGATCATATGGTTACAAAAACTGCCACGGTCGCTAGTGACCATGTCCCAGAATCCGCACACCTATATGCCGCTGTGCTAGCTGCGGCCGTTGCCGGCGTGGGTCTGCATGTCGATACGACTGCCTAGGTTTTCTAGTTTTGGTTTTAGTTAGCTCTCAGATCAATAGTTTATATTATGCTGGGCCAGTGTAATATAACGGTCTGGCATCCGTCTGTGCCATCATTTTTTCTAACCTTAATAGGGCACGCAGCGCATACTCAACGTATTATGAGGCCAGACATATTTGCTTTCTTTAGTTATAGTCGACTAAAAGCAATCACCTTAGTTATTATTTAGTTTTAATTTAAAAATCTCTTTGGTTACAGTTAATTTTAATTAACTAGATACAATCGCTTTAGTTTTAGTTATAAAGTAAAGTAAAAGTAAAGTAAACAGTGTATAGCAGTTTAGCATCAACTGAGCTCTTCAACGCTAAGGGGGAAACTAACATGCCATATGGGATCACATAGTGTTACCTGCCACCCGACAGAAGTGAGAATCCTGCCTTTACCCCCAGCCGAAGCAGGTACTCGATTTAGCGACCCTGGAGGGATGCAAGGCTGAGTTGACCTATGTTATGTGAAAGCCACCGGCCGGGAATTGAACCCGCGACCTATAAATCGCAAGTCCAACGCCCTACCGCTGAGCCATCAAATATCACTGGCCACTACCTCAAGCTAGTAAACTAAAAACTGCAGCGTGAGTTATGTACGTAGCAATGCCACAGATGTCTTTCAAAACTTGTTTACCTTTTAACTCGAAACAAGCCAATCAGGTGAATCATACCCAGCATAGTGACCAGGGTGATGACAAGCAGAACAAAATGTCCCGAGAACAACGCCACGAGTATGACACACGTCACCATAGACAACACCAGACCATAGATAGCACTCGTCACCGCAACGATCTCCATGATCACCTACGTCAACGACACATATATCTCTGTCACCATCACAACCTCTGTCTCATCGCCAGTGAACCAGATTAGCTGTTGCTGCTTGGTTTTTCACCTGCTTTGCACAGTTTAAAACTAAGCTATTTAACATCAAGCTGCCTGAATAAACAAGGACACGAAATGCTACATAGTACAAACCAAAAGTTAACATATATATAACCTATTACTACCAATTTCACTTGTTTTGCAGCATCAACAAAGACATTAATACGTCCTCACATACGTAGAATTTAGCTGACTAACATCAAATATGACTACTACAACGACGACGGACGATGACCACTACCACTACCACCCTCTTCTGATTCACCACTCTGCACATCCATAACTCCCTCTCTTTCACTCCCGGCTTAAAACCTACCTGTTTCACAAATCCTACCCCACGTAGTTTCACTTTTTCCTCCCAAACTGCCTTCACGGACTATTGCCCGGACGGTTTCTTCTGAGCTGCTCGGTTTTTGCTTTTATATTTTCCTTTTTGTTTCTGTGCCATGTGCTAGATTAAGCTGGCCATCTCGTCAGCTTTTGAGCGCACGTTAATCTACCGTATCGTATCGTACACTGCTGCTACTAATACGGAAGCTGGCACCTGTTCCCAGAATGGCGATGTCTGATAGAAGCTGCGTAGCGGTGACTCTGGAGGCAGACTCTGTCGTAGATCAGCGAGAAGTGATTGCCATTGCTGATACTGACCATACGCACTGAATGACGACAGGCCTTTGAACGTCGTCTGCCATCACACGCAACACATCCAACAGAATGATAACACTATTTCTGAGGTCAAAAACTGGCAGCGGCAGACAATTTTAGAGTCATTTACATTTAGTTTTGTCCCGATTCTATAGACCAATAAATTAGCCCCATACGGGACTGACGGTCGACTCCTACTCACTGCCAACTTCAAAGTCACGTGACACAAAAACTAGGACAAAAATCAAAATTCCGACCAGACAAGTTTTAGGTATTGCCCCATAATTTAAGAATCCGTGGTCATTTGCCAGCCCCCATTATAAATGGGGGAGGAGATAGCCCATGAAAATGGTCGAATTTCCGACTTTCATGGGCTCGTGACCTTGACCTCGGATCGGGTCATACTGCATACCGTCATGCATCACTCGTCGACCTCTACCTACATACCAAATTTCATTGAAATCGAAAAAACTTTTTGTGGACGGACGGACGGACATTTGAGACCCACTAATGTTATTAGGTCGACTCGGAGGAGTCGACCTAAAAATTACTTAAATCGGTTCATTTTTGACGGAGTTATTCCAAATAGAATGTGGACTTTATTTGTTGCAAAATAAAATCTCTATTTTTCATACGTACGTGTGAGATTGGGACAGAGTATGTAACACCACTGAAGATAACTTTAACGTCTTCTTCCTATTTGAAGTTGTTAGTTCTCATCAGCAAGACAATTTATGCTAATTTATGCTTTAAAACTTTGCTTCCACAAAATCCTCCAAGTCTTAAATGAAGTTCTGGCTAAGACAGGCCGACGTCTACAATAGGTCACTTTATCTTTCACTAAAACCAAAGTCTAAAACCTTAGTCTAAGACCAGATTTCCTGTTTAAGACCTAGTTAATGCAAAACGTGAAGTGACGCTAAACTCTGATCCTATACCTAAGTCTAAAACCAAACTTACCACTTAAACCAGAGTCAAGAATAAAGTTTGGTCTTAAACCGAACTTAATCTGAGCAATCCAGTCTTAAACCAAACCGTCCTAATGTATTTAGATAGGCAATTATCACTAATCTCTTAGAGTTTAAGACCTTAGTCTAAAACCAAATCACTTTATCTTTCGCTTAATCGGAACTCAATCTAAAACCAAGGTTTTAGCCGTTCAATATTAAGCTTTGGTTTTAGACTAAGGTTTTAGACTTTGGTTTTAGCAAAAGATGAAGTGACCCAGTGGCCGTAAAGCAGCTGTCGTTTTGTTATTGTTTTGACATAACAAGTCGACCTGCTTTCGTGGCCGAGTGGTTAACGCACTCGGCCGCCATGTGCAGTAGAGCGTGACGCGCTCAGTGGCCGGGGTTCGACTCGGCCCAGGCGCGTCCGTCTACCAAAGAATTATTTCTAATGATTCCTATGCACATGATAAACAGGGAGTTAATCCCGGGCAGGTAAGAGGGTTCGACAGTGTCCTCTATAAACTGTGACCGTTGCTGATGCCTTGATTAGCAGCGTCAAGATATCAGTCGCGCCGACGTGAGAGCCGAAGCAGAGAGATGTGGCTAAGCCCACTGGCTAGGCGCTGAAGAATGCCGGTCAGGGCTGGCACTGAATAAGTGCCAGTCCAAGCTTAGCCAGACAGTAGGCCACGCTTAGAAATACATGACAAGCTGCTCACGCCTACTCAACCCTTCCTCCACCCTACACAACTCACACATACACTGCACACACCTACCAATTCCCCTCCTCTCTCTGGGCTGGCGCATTGGACCGACATAAAGGTCTCAGCGCTGGGGTCCAGAGTAGGCTGGACCCCTGCCCGCAATAACGAACGAACGAACGAACGAACGACGACATAACAAGTCTCACCGACTGAAAGCTGAATGCAAGCCACTTGATCACTCCGTTGGAGACACCGACTTTTGCACGACTCTGTCGCTGCATGCCGTCGTCAACGTACTTGTGAGGTACGCGACGACACTCTTCTGTTGAGTTTAGCAGATTTGCCAATGAATTTGCGTCGCGTGATCCTTGACCTCCTGCACGGACACACCGCCAATACTTTAAGTAAGTAAATTTACTGGTGTATTGTAGCCATGAGACTAGATTAATTACATACAATTATAACAGAGCACAATGGAATCATGTATATAGGCATAAAAAAACAACACATATAACAAAATTACAAACATCATAGAGTATCGGTAGTTACTGATGGTTCTGTAAAGTGTGGTTAATGAATGAATAATACTGTGACGGTTTAGTTCTGACGAGGAGAATTGGGTAGACTGTTGAATGCCGCAATCCGACGGAGAGAGAAAGGGGGGTATCATGTTCAGGTGGACGGAGGTGATGTAGGTAGCTGTGAGGGATAAAAAATCTGTTCAAAAAATTCATTCTGAAGGTTATTTCTTTGCAATGCAACAACCACTATCACCTCCAACTCAATGGATGTCTTCCAGGTCAACCTGGATCATCCATTCATTCCCTTGGGGTTTTCTTCCTCGCCAGCTCCAGGACAGAACCTCTGCAGACAGGCATCTAAGATATTTCACACGGCACAGAATCATGCCCGTTACCCAACAAGTAGTCAATCCTCCTTATCAACTGTACACTGGCTGCATCGCATGCTGCCCCCTGGTGAGTCACGTTGAGTCATCACGTGCTCTATTAAGGTTAGAAAAAAGATGGGACAGACAGACAAGCAGACATAGAGACACCAGAACGTTACATTATGCTTACTGCTAGATGCGGCTAGCATACCAAGGTGTCGCCCTAACGAGACGTAACACTACTGGCCCGTCGCGTGCTGCCCCCTGGTGAGTTACGTTGCATATGCCAGTGTTACAGACGACGATGACAGACGCCAGCGACCGTTACTAGTCTGGTCCCTCTACAGTCTACAATATGTGTAGTAAGGCCAGTAATAATCAGTGTCAAAGTACCGAAAGAAACATAGATTGAACAGAGAAAGCTAGCTAATGGCTGAATCCACTCTTTACCCAATGCCGCACCCCAAAGAGAAGGGGATTTGTTCCCTTAACTCTGGCTCTGTGACGCCCATATCCAACACAGAAGTTACAACAAGTGATACCAAAGATTGCGGACAACGATGGACGACACTGCGCCGTGTTTGGCACGACCAGCTGCGGCGTGTTGCGAATCACGTTACACAGGTGACACAAACCGGACAACAAGCTCGCATCCACGTGCATTATGTTCATTGCCGCCGAAAAGCTCTCATCATATATGACGCTGCCCTACAAGCAGACAGCCACCAGAACATAGAATATTTGACTGATCCAGGTAAGGCTTTTACGATGGAAATAAAACACAAAATCAAATTCCCATAACCACTAATATACCAAATCCGTACACAAACAGTATTACCGACACTGGGCTGAGTTAAGCACAGCTGAGGTTTACTATAAAAACAGAGTATTTAGTCAGACTCGTTAAAAGTGGCATCTTTTTAAAGAAACAGTAAGTGTGACCACATTCTACTAAGTACACAAGGCCAGAAAGTGGCCAATTTTAGCCCCTATTTATACTACAAAATTGCTTTGTCGCGCTGTCACACCGCAGTCACACCATTGGTCAATCGATCACGTTGAACAGCGGCTGCAGTTGTCACAGCAGCCACATGACAACGAAGCAAAGGGAACGAGTGAAGGCTGCCTGCACAGCGAGCTCACGAATGGACAGCCAGATTGACCGCTGCCGTGTTCATCGCTGTCTGCAGTGGCAGGGGCTCAAGCCACCATGCCACAAATTGTTGTGATAGCATATTTCTTACAAAAAGAACACCTGGGTTAGAAGTGATATGAGAAAATTTCTATTAAATACTGTGGTTATCTTTGAAACATAACAAAATTAAAGTCAATTGGTGAAAGTCAATAGACTACAAAAATCGTTTTGTGACTTAAAGTAAAGTAAAGTATGCATCTATTTGTATAGCGCGTTTTACCGCAAAACCTCAAATGCGCTCAGACATAGATCACACAGTTTTACCTGCAAATTACAGCATGCCTGCCTTTACTCCCCAGCTGCAGAACATCACCGCCCTTTGGCTGGTACTCATTTTACCATCCCACGGAGGGTAGAAGGCTGAGTCGACCTGGGTGGTTGGTTACATACCGAAATAAAGTGCCGCCTCAGGAGTCGAACTCGAATGATCATCCATCCCACTACTAACCGGGCTCAGCGAAGGTTAACTTCGTTGATCTAGACCAACGACGCTACCACTACGCCACGCCACTTAGTGCATAGAGTATCATTACGATTACAGTACATGTAACAGCCACCATAAACTACTCACTAATCTGCAGGATTCTAACACGAATGCTCTCAAAGGTAAAGGCCGTGGAACGCTTAATGAAATTCATGTTTCTTCTACTGCATTTAGTACAACTTAATCCTCATCATCAGAGACGTTAAAAACGCTCACCTGTTCTGACCACACATGACCGGCTGTCACATTACTACGGTCAATGTCTTTGATACCAAATACGACATTGACTATCACTCCTTTCTCCAGATGGATCTGCTGTGGTACATTGGCTGTAAGCGCTACAACACACGACGTGCAACGAATTTCAATGTCACATCTTCTCTATCCAAATCTATGTATGCACAGACATACAACAGACTGGCTGCAATGAATGGCGATGAAAGCAATTGTGAAATGAAATTCACAGAGCATCAGACAAATCCAGTAAAGATCCACACTTACCGATACTTTCACAACATAATTCATTTTATAAATGTCTTGTCAGATCGATACGAACAATGATGGCTTAGCGCCTAAAGTTAGGATCAGAGTCGGCCTAGATTAATACCTGCCAAAACCATCTCTCTAATTATATAATTATAGACAAGATTCAAACTTGCTCAAATACCTCTGATAAAATACTTCCACCTTACCAGTATGCATACATGTCTCACCCTCAAATGCTAAAATGAGATTCTGCCAACTATTGTGCACAATTATAAATTATATTTAATTAATTACTAATTGTACGAATCTCTTTCCACAAAATCTTCTTTGTCTTCTTCTACTGCGACTACTTTTGGTTTATAAACATGAGGTGGAGTGTGTAAGACTTACAAGTAGACCAAAGAAAACTTGGTTAGGTTGTGGAAGACTGTCATACCCGACGTGTTGATTGGAGTTTAACGGCGCTTTCAACACAATGTAGGTCATATCACGTCTTTAAGGTAAGATTATATTAGAAATATTAACATTTAATGAGTATTAATTCTTGACGAAAGATAATTGTAAAAAGAAAAAAAGAAAAAATATATATGTAGCAATAATAGCAGATTTAAATAAATAGGTCAATTGAAATTAGGTAGATTATATTATTGAAAAAGTATAACATGTGTAAGGTTTCTGTTTAAAAATTATAGTTGATCACATAAGTTGATTTTTTTAATACAACCAAAGACCCGACAACCAAAGAAGAAAAATGCTATCAACCGTAGTAAATAGAGGAAATTAACTGAAGATATATTTTAAATAATTACTACAAAGATAGTAAGTCAGTGAATGTTTTTTTCTGGTATTGGCTCACCCATGTTGCCCTTGATAAAGGGCAGTTAAACGGTTGTTGTTGTC
>Ga0209780_1003988_pt1 | contig 11240 bp, 5 predicted proteins | sample WorMetexBAHAMAS2_FD_187384 | JGI IMG/M metagenome (GOLD analysis project Ga0209780, IMG submission 187384) | Marine gutless worms symbiont microbial communities from Max Planck institute for Marine Microbiology, Germany - Inanidrilus exumae... | ecosystem: Host-associated > Annelida > Digestive...
ATCTGAGACTTTGTGAAACTTTGGACACTTCTATATTGAAGTTATCTTCGGCCTACAGAGGCGAAGATATAGTGATGTTTGTTGCAGAGTACTCGTTGAAAGGCGCGTCAAATAACTTGAATGTTATCGTCCCGACGGCGCTGAGTCACGTCTGTAGAAACTCGAGGTGGTCGTGAGAGTCGGCAACGAAGCGACTGCACGACAACGTCGGTGATGTGGTCCGATCCTGGAGATCTTCTTGGAGTGAAGTGCGGAAAACGACAGCAATCGCATTCGCAGGACGCGTTGTGTCGTCGTCTGAACAGTTTTCCGTACGCTGAACACCGGTCTGGGAGTCGTCGGAGGTCAACGAACGTTCGATAGCAGGCCTACCGTACTTCCCCCCCTTTTATAGCTTGTAGAACGGTGCCAGCACTTGTATTATTGTATAGAATTCTGTTGTTTTATATAATACCGATTTGTGTTCATTTATTAAACTGTCATTTCTATATTTCATCATTATTTAATTCAACTACAAGGCAATCAACCATAGCTACGGAACTAGTTTTCGTAGACTAAAAAGGTCAATGGTTGCATACGGTACGGTCTTTTAGCGTCACGCCTTCCAGGCGTGAACGACTGTTACCATACTGGTAGTGGTAGAGCTGATTCTCCGGTCTGTCAGTGTGGTTGTGCAACTGAATCGCCAGAACATTAGTTGTTATATTGCAGTCAATTTCACGAAGCAAGGAATAAGTTTCAAGATACACTTGACGAGATTTATGAGTCAGAATCACGGAAGAAACGTTTACAGCTTTCAGAGGCTTCGTTATTGTCACGTTTTCACGTTTAATAGAGCCTACACAAGTGCAGATACCTGTATTTAAATACAGATATCTGTATTTTAATCACAGATTAATTACTGATATCTGTAATTAAAATACAGATGTCTGTACTTTAAATACATATATCTCTGATTCAATTACAAATATCTGTAATTTATTACATATATCTGCAATTGTGTACGCAATTACAGATATCCGTAATTAAATTAAAGATGTCTCTATTTCAATTGCAGTTCTGTATTTAAATACAGATATTTACAAATGTGCATTAAATGTGAATACAGATATCTGTAATTAAGAACTTTAATGTCTGACCTGGTTCGATGTCATTGCACAAATGTTGCAAAGAGTCAACGGCTTCGTTGTAACGTTGTTGATTCCCGTCATACGTGTTGAACTGAGACCAACGTGAATACTGCAGCACTTGTACAAATAAGTCGTAGAATGTACAGCCTTCAGCTTGTACGTTTCTACTGCAGTTTATCCACGCACTACAATGAATAATTCGCATTTCAGCGTCAAACTTGCGTGAAGGATACAGATTACTGTAAATCAGTTTGCAAAAATGTTATAAAGTATATGCCTGTTCAAACAAAATATAGCGAATTCCCCACTTGCAAAAGTTTCAGTGGTAATTATAAAAAATTGAATTATACGTTGAAAAACGATTCCGAAGAAAATGTCATTTTAATAATATTCAAGATGGCGACCGCCGCTGTGTTGATTTTGAGAGGAACGTTCGTAGCAGTTCAGAAAAACAGTTCAAGTGTTAATTCGTGGGTCGGGTTAGGTTTGATGTAAAACTTATCACTTCTCGTGGGCTGGGTTGGTTGGATCCTAGTTTTGCATGAGAAAAATGACGAAAGATGCCAGTTATTAGCGAGTGCACTTAGCAACCTAACAGTGACTCACGAAAATTTCACATAATTATTTTATCTGTAGCACAGCGCAACATAGTAATGACATTGATAGTGCATTGATGACATCGTAGTCTTTTATGAGTTATAGCATATCCCTTTGACATAGACGCATTATTATCCACACATGCCGATAGGCAAGGTGTGGATATATCGGTTACTGTTTGTGTGTTTATTGTGTGTTTGTACTGTCACAGATTTCACCGCCGAGGATAAAGCTAGCGGCGTCAAATTTTTATCGGCGGTTTATCGGCGTCCAAGGCAGGGAATCTCACATTTTTGTGAACTTAGCTCCCCCAGAAGCCCAATATCGGACGAATCGGCGAGCGCGCGGGCCACGCCCACCGGCATGTAAACATTACCGTATAGATGCGCCGTCATAAACGTCACGCTAGAGATGCGCCGTTCGTGCAATCGCGCGCCGTGTAGACGTAGGATCGACATGTGTGTGGATAAACGTCCGTCCCACTGATGTACGTTCTTGTTAATACCTACGGTTGTAGGTTGGGCTGAGTTGGGTCAAAATAACTTTAAAATGTAGGTAGGTTGGGTGAGATTCAGCACCTTGTGGGTCGGGTTGCATGGTTGGCCGTGAATAGTTGGCATATGTCCATCTCTGAACTTCAACCAAATCGGTTCAGTTGTTTCACAATTGTCGTGGTCGAAATCGCCCTGTACCATTGCTTTACGTTGCCTAAGTCAACATCAGTTACTGCAATGCTAGCGGTGGTCATTATAATTTATTGACAATCAACAAATAAGTTTTCACGTAATAGGATATTGCATTGCGCTTACATGTTAGGGTGCTACCCACCCTAATTAGCGACCAATTCCGTCGCCTATGCCTAGACCCCGCTGGGGGTGCTGATGGAGTTCGTTCTGCATGGTGACTTGCCACTGCTTTATTCTCAGCTGTCTGTAAAATGACTATTGTTATGCTAATTCACGTGACAAGTAAAATATGTCCATTTATCTATCTCTATTTAGACGGTATTCGCGTTTTGGCAACATGTTTTAGACATTTCTTTAGGCGTACAATTGCTTTAAATCTTTCAGCGTCAGGGGGCTTTGTCCCCTGACCTCGTGACCAGCGGCTCTGCCCATGGATCCCGCTGGGAACTTTGCCCCAGACCCAGTTATTATGCTCGCGCTACGGTGCCCCCTGCCAACCACCCCTCAGTCGCTTACGGTCGTATCATTACCACGGTATTGTGCTGCACATATATGCCGACATTCACTCGAGCAAAACCAAAGGAAATTAAAAAGAAATACGCACACATATTTTCCGGTATATAAGCCGCATATTGTCTTTATAATATGGACGACATTTTCTTTGTTAACGGTTTGCGTTTTACAGCAACGTATGTTGGGAACTTGGGACATTCAGTTTTGCGACACGATGCAGAAATCAAACCTGCAGAAAGTCTGTAGCTGATCTCCACTCAACGTTCCTCTGATCAAGTCACGGTGAAAACTTTGAACGTTGGTGTTCCACACCATCTCACATCCCGGATGATTCGCCGTACAGTTAGCTACACATAAATTTAGGTTCGAACGTAAGACGCCGTAACAGTCACAAATAGCACAAATAACCTACCTCTTTCACAAATCCTACCCCCCTTGGTTTCACTCCTTCCTCCCGGACTGCCTCCACGGACTTTTGCCTGCACCGTTTCTTCTGAGCTACCGGTACTCCGTTTTTGATTTTTATTTCTTCATTATTTTTCGTTTCTGGGCCGTGCGCTAGATTAAGCTGGACATCTCGTCAGCTTTTGAGCGCACGTAAATCTACCGTATCGTATCGTATCGTATCGTGTGAGACGTTTCAAGTCGTGCTGGAAATGTGATTTATAAAAAACTAGAGTGTTCCAAATAAAGGAAGATGCCAAGCTCACGGCGGTCACTCCGTCAAATTATAATCAATTTTCGAAATTATTTCACTGGCCAACTGAACAGTAAATTTGCTTGCAATAAAGTGGTTACGATAGATCTAGCCATATCTTATGCGTGTTGTCACATTACCTTGTGAAATATTTCTGCTGTACAAATTGCCATACTTACGAAATAATCGAGGCCAGACTTAAACAGTCAAACTGTCATGCAAGATTCATTCGCTTAAAACAAGTGTTGAAAAAGCTCATCGTCAGCAATATTGAATTCACTGACGTCAGGATATTCATGGTGTTCAAATCAAAACCTTATAAAACATCAAAAAGGGTTAAAAAAAGAAACGCAGAAGGAAGCGGTGGATAAAAACAAAAATACCTATATTTCTATGGCGCTACACTATACTAGCGCGGTATTTGCTTTGGTCATGTGTTTGTCAGTCCGTCCGTCTGTCTGTCTGCCTGTCTGTCTGTCTGTCACAAGTCAGTGTTCTATCAAAACGGCTAGGCGCAGGATCACATCAGCAAAGTAATACAAAACTCTAGTCTTCAGTGCCAAAGTTATCGGCGAAATTCCAATTGGGTCACCCTCAACGGGGGTTCCAAATGCAGGTGGGGTAGATTAAAATCAGCGATTTTGGACAGATATCTCGCCATATGCCAGATTCGGTGCAAGGCAAGGACAGTTACATTGTACTATGGAAGGCAAATGGGAAACCGTGTGCGCTGCGTCGAATGGTGCTATTTTCAGTGATGTTGAATAACCCTTAACTGCCCCAAACCGTCCAATTTTCCGTATTTTGTATCGCCTTTCATATGTTTGTAATGGGTGAAGATATAGACTTCAAATTTAGTAGGCATGTTGATCGTAGCAAGTTCTAGCCGTTGATGATAAATGACCACAGAAAGGGGCGTGGTCAGGTCACGTGACTTATTTAATTTTGGAGGCCAAATCATATTCGTCACATCGTCACACGCCGGTATTGGAACGGCTGAAGCTAGAGTTGTCAAATTTTGTACACAGGTAGCCTATGTTGTAGCTTATGGATGACAAACCACCTCTAAAAGTGGCAAGATCATGGTCACGTAACCCCATTTTAAATTTTGGAGCTGCAAACGTATCGCTGAAATGCCTGAAACCAGACTCGTCATATTTTCTATACAGTAGCATATGTCAAGTGTTAGCCTTGGGATGACAAACTACTTCCTGATGGGCGTGGTCAGGGTCACGTAACCCGTTTTTACCGCGCGACGCTATGCTGGCGCGGTATATGCTGTCGTCGTGTGTCTGTCCGTCTGTACGTCCAACCGTCCGTCACACGCCGGTATTGTACCAGAACGGCTAAACATAGGATCACGCAAACAACATATGATAGCCCAGGGTCTCTAGTTCTCTGACGCCAAAGATCTCGGCGAATTTCCAACGAGGTCATCCCCAATAGTTCGCCAAATACACAGAGATGGGGTAGTTTAAAAGCGGCTATCTTCGACCAATATATCTCGCCATATCTCAGAAACGGAGCAAGATAGCGACATAGTTACTATGGGAAGCTAGCAGGAATTCGTATGCACTCTAGTGAATGGCGCTATTTCCATTGACCTTGTGAGACCCCTAACTACCCCAAATCATCCCATTTTCTACATGTTGTATCCCCTTTTAATATCTTCGTAGTGAGCGAAGATACAGACTGCGAATTTCGTAGGCAGGTTGATAGTAGCAAGCCTTAGCCCCTAAGCCTTCGATGTCAAATCATCTCTGAAAATGGCGTGGTCAGATCACTTGAACCATTTAAATTTTGGTGGACACCAACTAGACCTCTGGAATGGAATTGATGACACGCATGGTATTGCATGTTCGCTGTGCGATAGTTGTGCCTAGTGCAACGATGCGTGTAAAAAACTATGCAAATAGCAGTTTGGAGCGTGACAGTTGTCTGAAAGTGCTCCGCAGGCTGACACGCGATCTGTTTGCGTTATTCGTACAACAGCAGGCACATATTTCAACAAAGTTCTGTTGCTGCTGCACTTACCGTTGCCACAGATGATTGACACGTCGCGACGGTAAGCACAGTTATGAACGCCCCAGCCGTTGTGTCGACATTCCGCTAATGAATGCTCATAGCCAGTACAGTGCAAGTCGTCAAGCCAGATTTCGCCAGAACCACGACCGTAGAGATGACGCAAGTACAGACCGGATCTCCTTCACAGTCACACAGAACGTGTTTATGGCATAGGCGTTTCGCAGGCAGCTAAACACTTACACTTAATGTGTTATAAAATGCAATATGAGAGCGAGCCATATATTATATACATATATAAATTAGCCCCATACGGGACTGACGTTCGACTCCTACTTACTGCCAAGTTGCCAAGTTCAAAGTCACGTGACAGAAAATCTCGGACAGAAATCAAAAAACCGGCCCGATAAGCTTCAGATATTTTGCCCTAATTTAAGAATCCGTGGTCATTTGCCAGCCAAAATTATAAATGGGGGATAAGATAGCCTTTAAAAATGGCCGCAATTTCCGATTTTAAAGGGCTTGTGACCTTCATGCATCAATCGCCGACCACTGCCCACACACCAAATTTCATTAAAATCGAAGAAACTTTCTGTGGACGGACGGACGGACGGGCGGACGGACGGACATTTGAAACCCATTTTAGGTCGACTCAGAGGAGTCGACCTAAAAATGGCAAAAACCAGACATTTAAAATTGCAGCACAGGCAATAGTCGTACAAGAGCAAGACCTCTACATACACGCCAAATTTCATTAAAATTGAAGAAACTTTTTGTGGACGAACAGACGTACGCACGCACGTACGTACGTACGCACAGACGGACGGACGGACATTTGAGACCGGCTTTATTAGGTCGACTCCGTGACCGTAGAAGAGTCGACCTAAAAGTGCATTTTCTTCGGCTGCTGTCTAAATTCCACTGGGTCTAACAGGGCTCGCGGGGTCCTCAGGCAGAGTGCGTTTCATGCAGAGGGACCTGCGTGTGAAAAAGCATGTTCGCTTTCGTCGCCAGCCCAGCCGGACGGACTACTATGGCAGTTTCCTGATTGGTACTCCGAAGAAGACGACTAACAAGCTGCAGTGTGTCCTCAGCGCTGTGGCTCGACTTGTCTCCAACGCCCGCAAGTATGATCGAGGGCTGTGTCAGGTCCGGCGGTGTCAGCTTCATTGGCTGGACGTGGTCGACCGGATCCGGTTCACGGGCATGGGCGTAACAATAAGGTAGGCAGGGTAGGCAAAGTCCAGGGGCCCCCGAGTGTCAGGCAAAATATAGGCCTAATTACTTTGTAGTAATTACCGTAATATCAACGGTTCCTTTAAAAATGAGTTTCGACTAAAACTCTGATGCCATCAACTCTTGGTCGTGGCCTCTGGAGGCTGGGGCCCTCTATAAACCATTAAATACAACCATGCTCACAAGGCCCCCTAGCTGGATTTTAGGAAATTAGGGGGTATAGGCCCCAGTGAAGCAGTTATTGTGTCTAGGGGCCCCCGAGTTCGTAGTTAAGCCACTGTTCACGGGCTGCCCGTTGAACTTTGAATTGAACTTTCGCCGTATCAACTATCAACTTGGCCACGTAGGCCTACTGGGAACGGGCGTTCGCCTACGCCGGTCCAGCACACCGAGCGAGCGCGTTTGAGATATTTCACAAGTTCACTCTTATTACTCGCCCGCTCTCGCCCGCCTACACATAGTGTAGGGGGCCAGACTAGTTACAGTCGCTGGTGTCTGTCGTCGTCGTCTGTCAATGTCTGTAACACTCCACGGCGGGCCTGCAGGTGGTTTCACCGGAGCAGTCCGGGCGATAACGTCATGCCGCCTCCAGTGTACTTATAGCGCTACGGCTGCACGGTGGGCCAGTCGTGTTACGTCCCGTTAGGGCGACACCTTGTTATTATATTATTATCATTACTTTACTATACGTCATGGAACTAGAAATATACTTACAGAATAATTTTAGGTCTTGATCATGTGCAAAGGGACGTCTTTGATAGTTCCTATTGTAGTACACTGCTGAGAATCGTTGTGACATGAGTGACAAAATGTTGCGGACATTCAACAACACAAAACAACAAATTACAAAAGTTACCCAAATCCGAGCATATAACAGGCGACTCTTGCATCTGTGTTGTCAAAATAATCATGACACACAGTTCCCCAGGTGTCGTTGTAGTAGATCTCAAGACGTCCGGCATTAGGCGGTCTGTTGTCACCAGCAAGTCTAACCGACACTAAACACACACAATGTCACCAGCTGTTAAACTGATTACGTATACGTACATAATAAATACAAACGAATATTCGTACGTACATACGTCAACATATAAGGTGGTTTAGTGCTCAGGATCCGTCGGTCAGTGAGCAAACCCGTTCTTCAGTCATTAGTAGAATCATCATTACACTGTAGTAGAATCTCATTTCCTCTTCAATCTTCAATTTATTTGTGATAAAGGGCCATAGGCCACTGACACATCACATAAACAGTAAAACTATAACTACAAAAATGCAAAATTATACAGGCTATAAAGATGAACTAACATACAATATCAGTTACAGGACAACATAAAACATCAATACCGTGCAGCTGTATTGCGGTAGTACGTCCCTGGACAGCATTCCTTCCTACACTGTGCTGATCAGCACGAATTCCATATACGAACATGCCATTTTGCTGCTCGGTCAACTCCAGCGGTTGAAATCCCCACGACGGATTGAACTTTTGAACTCGCTCATTACCAATAATACGGTTACACTACGAAGTCGCTTTTAACTGGTCCTTCACTTGATACCCTGTGCCATCTGGTCCTTCAAATTCCGGTCCTACCTTTTCGGGTAGTAACGTTTGCTCCTTATTTTTCCAGTCTGGCAATTTACCCGTTCCGCATTTTCTCGTCCTACATTTTCAGTCAACTCGTTGCAATGCCACTGTTCGACAGCTGGTAACTGATGAGCAGCTTCAGCAACAGCGATGGTGTCAACGTAACGAACGTCGGTCAGCATGAGCACTGGGTGCGATTCATGGTGGTGGGAACATAGAAATCGAGAAACATTTAACTGAACATATAGGTTGTGTCATGTGTGTTGGTTATGTACCGCAATGTCCAAGTTCATACTACTGTCGTGTGACAGTGACAATAAACATGAACAACGATGAACTATAAAACGTGACAATAATCACTCACCTCCAGCAATAGCGTCCAACACTTCATTCAGATCTACAGTCAACAGAAGCGGATTTCAAGCTATAAATCAAGGAAATAATTACATAAGTGTTAAGTACATCAGTACATGCAAAAAAACGCTTGCATAAAATGACCAGCGCTGAACAATATTAAAATAGAAATAACTAAAAACCGAAGTGAATTTAAATGATAATGAAACTACGAAAAGTCCGGAAACGCTCGTCGAAAAAGAACAGTTTTGAGATATCTCTTGAATGTGGCGGTGTTCGTCGTCTGTTGTACATGATCTGGAAGAGTATTCCACGCAGATGGTACTGCATAGGAGAAGCCGCGTTCAGAGAATTTGATGCGTGTCCTTGGAGTCTGATATTTGCTGGTGCTGGCGGAGCGAAGACGTTTTGTTTGTTACTGCAACCAACCCCATCACCAATATGTGTTGGTCGTATATTGTTGGGCTAATTCTTCTAACCAAAAGAAGAATTTTGATTAAACGTGCCTTATTTGAAACAAATATGCCTGGTGAGTGTGTGCGGGACTACAGTGTGTATAATTATAAAATTAAAATAAATTCTTGCATTAAACAGCACATCCAAACAAATACAAAAATAAGAAAATCATTTACATAAGCCTGACACCCGTTATTTATTAGAATTTAATTACAATGTTTGTTATCGTACAATAATTGTGAACTGAAAATCCGGCTCTTTGGTGGTTAGTTGACTGCTGGAAAATGACGTTGGAATACGTACTTGAGTTTGAAGGGTTGATATGGACCATAAAACGGGTGTTTTTACGTTAAACGTTCGACAGTATAGTTTGTTATTACCGCTCACTCGTCTAACAGATTATCCTGTTGAAAAACTGGTGTTTCCGTAGTCTACAAATCAGTCTGCGCGAAACATCTTTGCATGAAACTTCCAATTTTCCCACGTACTGCGACAACTGCAATGTTAGGAATTGCAGTGCAGTTGTCCCTAATTCGAAAAATGTGGAAATTTCATGCGAACCGCGTTCCTTACAGACTGACCTGTACAGGAACAACATATTTACAACAGAATATTTCACAGTGTATAAAGCAGGGATGCGGAGTCCTCTTTTTTTTTTGGGGGGGGGGCTCCGACTCCGAGTTAAAGTCGGACATTGACTCCTGAACTTGTGTGAATGTGACAGTGTACTGAGTGAATGATTCAGACAGACAAAATTCTCGAGATTTTTAAAAATATTAATAACTCCATATTATTACGAAGTTACTTAAACCTATTTTCAGTCATAGCATGCTCTAAAACGGTGCAGAATATTACACAAACAAAATTTAAATCACTAGCATATGTCCAGTCCAGTTGCACAAAAATTATACGACAGTGCAACGAATACATGAAAATCCAAAAGCAGCGTATAGATTCCAGACTCCGACTCCGGGATTTTAAAAAATAGGACTTCGACTCCGACTCCACATACTTGGTACCAAGTGCACACGATGAAAACTTTCAACAAAAGAAACCAAATGCACAAGTATGGGTGGTCTACTTAAACAGAGGCAATGACTTGTATGTTGCGAAAGATATGTCCAGAATGTAACAATTTCATTACCCACAAGCCTGTAAGAAACTGAATGCTGAAATCCGGTACAATTTGATCTCTTAAAACACTGGAACGAACTGGCAAGAAACGATTTTGCCCTTAGTTTGAACGTCCAATCCCTACAAAGCTTCAGGGGGCTTCGCCCCTGACCCCCTAACCAGGGACTTTGCCTTTAGACTCTGTTGGGGGCTCCGCCCCATACCTTCGTTAGGCTCTCGCTTCCGTGCTCGTCATGTTCTACCCCCTAACCTCTAAACCAAACTCCGCCCATGGTGAAGATAAACCTGATATATGTATAATGCATGATACGCATATCAAATTTCATGTGCTGATTCATGTCGATGAGTACGGTACTAGTGCATGCATCATCGAATACTCCCAAGGCGATGTGTTCAGGGTAACGTGAACATTTTGGGAAATAAGTGATAATATCTGCCATTCCAGTCAAGCAGGAACACCAAGGCAAGAAACCTGTGATGTACTTACAGGTGTCGATGAAACAACGGTAAGCTTACAGCAATACAATTTAAAACATATCATTATAGTTAAAACAAGAAATACGTTCTGTGGAACATGGTATCTGCCCCATAGCCGAGTTCACAAGTCCATGATTGAACTGTGCACATAGTAACAGAATACCGTATTCTCTATTCTGCTGATGTCGTGGTGTGCATGTATTGCTTAAAAATATTAAGTGAATACTGAAAAGTCACTAGGTTGTTCAAACCGTTGCCGAGATATAGTAATTTTTAACTTGTTAGGATGCCGGCTGCCGGCATCTTGGATTTCTTTAGATCACTGTAACGGGCCAAACAGTCACGAGGGCCGA
>Ga0209780_1003989_pt1 | contig 11240 bp, 13 predicted proteins | sample WorMetexBAHAMAS2_FD_187384 | JGI IMG/M metagenome (GOLD analysis project Ga0209780, IMG submission 187384) | Marine gutless worms symbiont microbial communities from Max Planck institute for Marine Microbiology, Germany - Inanidrilus exumae... | ecosystem: Host-associated > Annelida > Digestive...
GGTCTGTCCCCACTGCTGGGGCCGGTCGCTCGTAAACAAACCGGTGCGAAGCGCTTAATCAAAGCGACGGGTGCCAGTGGCCGGGCCGACCACGGCCGTTATTCTCGCTTCTTCGTCCCACTCCCGCCGCGCCCGCATGTGTATAGCCTAAACGAATACCAGATCTCCGACTCTGTCTCTGCCTTATAATGCGGCGGAAATTATCGACGTGCGCAGCCGTACAACAGACGCGGCCAGATTGGTTTGTTACGTGATCGTCGCCCGCGTACAATGACGACCATTTCATCCATCTGTCTGCTGCATTGTTCTCTCGTATTCACGTCCGATACGCTAATTTGTCGTTTGCCTAACGGACCCGGTTGACTTTACCGGCTTGCTTTATGTCACGATTAACTATTTAGTTAACTTGGTTCAGTTTTTTTCTTCGCTACCGGCTTTGTTATTCCGGTAAATAAAGATCTTCAGCAACGTTTGGCTGTTAATTTCTCGGCGCGGGGCAGTGATTTCACGTGCTGTGGAACACTGGGGCGCCTGCCCTCCTAACTATTTTTTGCCATATTATTACTGGCCCGCCTACATGTACATACAGTGTTCCTACACTGATTAGTAACGGTCGGCGATGTCTGTCGTCGTCTGTCGGCGTCGTCCGTAACGCGGCGCATATGCAACGTAACTCACCAGGGGGCAGCACACGGCGGGCCAGTCGTGTTACGTTCCGTTAAGGTGACACGTTGTGGATACGCATCATACGCTTAATTACATTGTGCATTTATGCGTGTACATCACCCTCAAAATAACGCTTCTATCTGACACGCGAGCTGCCTGCGAGTGCCAAGTCTTTTGTAACAAAATGGTCAAAGAATTTTGACGAAAAGCTGCATCACAGGGGGGATTTTTCGCGGCGGGAAAAATTTAATGTCACACACCTTGTCCGGCGCATTGAGTCGACCTATAGGTTCCGTAGTAACGGTGCGCAGCCCGTGCCAAAGGCTGTATACCACAGTGGCTGTCGTGATAAACACAGAGTTCTGTCCGCGGTGAGATTCGAACCAGGGTCCTCTCACACCATGGTCAAGGAAAGTTTTATGTCAAAAAGCCATGATTGTGTATCGGGGGCCTCAGACGACCGAGGGACGTACAGACGTTTTTAAATGCTACTCGGTTTTGTTTTTATTTTTTCTTATTTTTTCTTTCTGTGCCGTGCGCTGGTTTAAGCTGGCCATCTTGCCAGCTTTTGAGCGCACGTTAGTCTACCGTGTCGTATCGTAAATAGGCCTTAAACCGAGCAGAAAACAGTTATTTCCAAAAAGAACACGAATAACTCTCTCCATGCGCCTGTTTTATGGTACAGGGCCTTGGTTGCCTGGTTCTCGTTAGCTGCGCCAGTGTTCAGAGGTACATTTGGTGTTCAATATTCTCAGAGCCAAAATAAGATTCAAACTAGAAGAAGCCAGCAATCACAAGAGCGCAAACACCCACGCCGGCACTTTTTGTGACTCGTGACCTTGACCTTTTGACGCCAAAATGAATGGGTTTCCAGCACTCATCGTGGAACATCAGTGTGTCAAGTTTGGTGATCGGTTTTTGAGATATCATGCGGAAAACGGACAGCGTGGGCGTGGTTATTATTACCGTTGTTATCCCCGCGTAGGCGAGGGAATATGTTTTCACCGGCTTTGGTTTGCGTGTCTGTGTGTGTGTCTGTCTGTGACCACGATAACTAAAACGATTGTGGACGGATTTGCACCAAATTTTACGGGAAGGTTCCTAGGGGAAAAGGGAAGACCAAGTTCATGATTCGTTACACGATCGGTAGAGGGATGTGGAAGTAACGGTCAAAAAACTCCGTAAACCGGCGATTGTTTACATTTTACACTTGCACGCTGAATCGTATCCGCGAACGGTAATGTAACGGTCAAAAAATCGGCGATTGCATTCGCGGGGATTTGTACTCTCTCAGAGTACTTTCCGTCTAGTTTATTAAGAAAATAAACAAATTCTATGTCAATGTTCGTGTAAGAACACTTACTGATCTAATACATGCGAATGTCACAATTAGTAAGGGTCTTTTAAGTGCTATAAATGAATGATAAGGTCGATGTGGACGTACAGGCGGTGAGCGGCAAGACATCCGTTGAAGACACACTACATCAGCCGACTTCGACGTCGCCGTCTTCTCTGCAGCTATCTCGTCTTTCGCCTGCTATACAACCGTCTCTGCCGGTATGTCACGTTTCACTCTATACACGTATGTCGGTCCTCCTTACTGTCGGGCCGAAATGTACGCTGGCCGCGTCGCATGCTGCCCCCTGGTGAGTCACGGTGAGAATGTCGACGGATTAGAAGTACAGACGCCAGACCGTTACATTACGCTTTCCGATAGACGCGGCCAGCGTGAAAAGGTTGCCGTAGGCGGGGTGCTCATCTTGTTTTTTTATAGCCATTGAGCCCACGGAGGTTGTTAACTATGGCGGGTGCGACTCCCGGCCGACGGTTTCCTTCCCATCCACTGTTCCTTGGTCAGTACTAGTTTCCCGTCCCGATGAGGATAGGATGCTGAGTTGGCCTGAGTGGCTGATTACATACCAAAATGGTTGGTTGCGTGGCACAGTGGTAGGACGTCGGTCTGTGACCGGCGAACTTTCCCTGTTCTACGCTCGACCTGCAGCTGATGGGTGACCACTTATGTGACCACTACATGAGTGAGAATAAAAGGTAAAGGTAAAGTTTTCCCATACTCGTTAACGAGCGTTGGGCCCGGAACTGATCCCGGTGTATAGGCAGTCAGCCTGCAGGTGACTATAAGTCATCCACCCGGCGGTAGGCTGCCATTACTTTCCGCCAGGCCTGCGGTTACCTTTCCAGCCGCAGAACATCACCGCCACTTGGCCAGTACCAAGTTTTACTGCTTGGTGACAGAGGCACATATGTGTAAACAACTTGCCCAAGGTTGTTGCGCACCTTTGCCCCGAGTAGGATTTGAACCCACGACCTGTTGATCACAAGTCCAACGCTCTATCTGTTACGCCACCGCGTGCTTTCAAGTTTCGCCTTTCTATTGCCCTGGCCTATATTTATTTCTGATATAGCGATATTTGGGCTGAAAGGGGACGTTAAACTCCAGCTAACTAACCAACCTTGTTTGGTAATAGAAAGGCTAAATTTGTTGTTTTTTGTTTTATATCCTATTTGCTACAATTTTTGATGGTGAATAAAGATTTCCATTTGAAAGCTAAATTTGAAAGCACTTACCGACACCCATCACGTTGCGCAGAGCTGTGATCGTATAAAGGTAAAGATGAAGGTTGCCATAGGCGGGCTGTTTATCTTCGTTTCTTATAGCCATTATAGCTTTCTTTCTGGCTATTTCTCAAAATGGCGTCGATCATCTCAGACGACACTATGCTGTTTGAGAATCCGTCACACATTTTGGGCGTAGTCAGAATACTGATTCTCGCCACCCACTCCGACGGTAGTCGCGGCGGTAGGATTGTCAGCGGCGTATGTTTGTTTGTTTGTCTGTCTGCTGTTCCACACGATGTATTAAAAACCGCTGCACAGCTAGGATCACCAAACGTGACACAGAAATGTTCTACCATGAGTCCTGGAAACTCATTTATTGTGGGGTCAAAAAGTCAAGAGTCAAGGCCACAAGGCACAAAAACAGTGCCTTCGTCGGTTTTTGCATTGTTGTGAGTGCTGGCTTCTTCTTGTCGTATGTCGTGAGGTTCCTTGTGTGCTGGAACGATTGTGCGACGTTATATTGACGTTTATTCACGCTCTTGTGTGAAGTTATATTGACTAGGGGTGTGACGACAGGTGGGGAAGGCGAGACGGCGGCGGCATAGTGAAACGTGATTGGTGACGACTGGGATCCCTGGAGTGTTGTCTAACTAACGTTGTTTATGAGTCTTTAAGAACTCTTTTAGCCTAAGACCCTTTTGTGTAATACAAAGTAAAAAATCATTGATAAATTAACGTGTAGGCCTGTTTCTAAAACACCATACCCGAAATATGCCCGCCATTCGCCTGCCCACTTCTGCACCCCACATACTGGTCAATGTAACGTCACAACCCACTGCCGCTGGAACATCGCTATGACGCTTTGCAGGCGTCGAACTCGACGTTCGTCCAGTCTGTGTCGTCGTCAGCTGTTGTCAGCGCGGCCGATATGGACCTGGTCGACCGTCGGTCGAGTCCGACCGCTGGCGGCGGAGGAGCAGGTTTCGAGTCCTACTGCGACAAACGGCGGCGGGAGGCGCTGTCGGCAGCCGAGCCGGACAGCATCGAAGCGAGGTTCTCGCCGCCGCGTCTCGGCCAGACGCCGGCCCGCGACGCCGTCGTGCCGGCCTCCTCGACGCCGGTCGCCACCGGCAACAACACGGGCGGCGTCTACTCGCTGTTCGTTTCCTCCGCCGATAATTCGGACTTTACGAGTGAGTGTTGTCTTCAGACGTCAGTAAGTAAGTAAGCCAGTAAGTAAATTTAAAGTTGTAAGACGCATACAGACCGGTGCTGTCTCCGGTTTACTAGGTAGACAGCCCGCAGGTGACGTTAGTTATATATCCAGGCTGCTGTCACTTTCTGTCAGGCCTGCGGTTACCTTCCCAGCTTCTGAGCTTCACCGCCTTTGGTCTGTACCAGTTTGTTCTTATTTATTTCAGAGATAGTTTATTACCGACCGCGTTAACCGGGAAGATCACGTGGCGTCCGTAGCGTTCGTCGGTCCGTCCGTTTGTTGCAACCTTTCCGTCCATCCAACGAAAGTGGCATCCAAGAACATTTCTTTAGTCACTAATTTTTTTACAGATTTTCCATTTATCGTCCAATTCGAACATAGCCTAAACAGTACATAAGTTCATGGCTCTATGTTATAAGTGTCTCTTTTACGACTGGCCATTTTTGCGGGCTATATGTTCATGCTTGCGTTGATTTCTTTCTTTCTTTTTAAAGTAAACATTTCAGCAAAGAGAACTCAGGATCTACTGGACCGATTTTTACCAAATTTTTACCGTATGGTAGGTATTTGATCGCAGATTACCGAACTGACTCCCTTTTACCTACGGCTCAAGGGACGTTGCCATGGCAACTAATTTTATTAGCGTCAAACTTGGCAAAATCGGACTATTCACCTTCATTCGTAGCCCTGGAATTCCAGAGTCGTATAGCAATATCGCCATTCTGATTATAAAAGGTTTATCTGTAATGATCTGGCTACATTGTGTGCACATTTGGTGAACTTTGGTCCAGTAACTCCGGAGTTTCAGATAGGCAAAGATGTACACCCCGTCGTTTCTTTCTTTAAAATAAGGCTTTCAGACAAATTATCTCAGGTTCCACTGGATCGATTTTCACCAAATATTCACCGTATGGCAATATTTGATCGTAGGTACCGATTTGACCCTCTTTTTCTGATCGCTCAAGGGAAGTTGCTATGGCAACCAATTTTAGGGTTAAAAATGGGCGAAATCGGCCGACTCACCTTCATTCATCGCCTTGGAGTGGAATATCGCCATTCCGATTTCAACAGGTTCATCTGCGATGATCTGACTACATGTGTTACAAATTTGGTGAACTTCGGTTGAGTAACTCCGGAGTTTGAGAAGAACAAAGACGTACACCCCGTCGTCGATCAGCATTTTGGCTACGCGGCGCCACTGCTAGACCTTGCAGGATCAGTACTGAGTTTTTTTGGGCGATCACTGATCATTTTGATCAGTGATCACTGATCACTGATCATTTTGTCTTCAGTGTGGGCAGTTGCAATGGAGTAGACATCGCATGAGGGCATGGTGGCATATGTAGGCTGACATTTAGACAGTATGGGGTTATTTTCATTGTGGATGCATTTAACTGATTTACATTCACAGGGTTAGGTTCATTTGGGTGTGGGTTTGGGTTAGGATTGTGGTTTGTGTTAAGGTTAGAGCTGACGTTGCGCATTGCATGGTCTCTCAGCAATAACTGAGCTTCTTGTTTACAAAAAAGTAAACTGATTGATTGACTCATGTGTAGGCTGCGTCTTTGTTGTCACAGAAGATTTGAATGTTGACTCCGCAGTTGGATAATAGCCTGACGACTTAATGTCTGTGTTATGGATTATGAACCGAACTGTACGATAAGAGTGCTGCATGTAATGAATAATCCAACAGAGGCATAACGCCTTTTCTCTGCGTAGCTGAGCTCTTGTTCTGCATACAACGAATAATCTTAGAGCTAGTCGCAGAGAAGAGGCGTTAGCCTCTACGATTAATCGTTGTATGCAGCACTTTATTACTGGCCCGCCTACACATACTGTAGGGGCCAGACTAGTAACGGTCGCTGGCGTCTATCGTCGTCGTATGACGTCGTTTGTAACACGGCGCATATGCAACGTAACTCACCATGGGGCAGCACGCGACGGCGGGCCAGTAGTGTTACGTCCCGTTAGGGCGACACCTTGTTGTACAGTTATTGCTACGCCCGCGGGAGCGGTGGCGAAGTATTGTAATGAGTGCGTATGTCTGTCTGTCTGTCTGTCCGCGAGCATACCTCCCAAACCACATGCGCGATCTTTACCAAAATGTTTGTGCATGTTGCCTATGACCGTGGCTCGGTTCTCCTCCGACGAGTTTACGCAAGCCCAAGGGGAAGAAGCAATTTCGGGGGTTTTCTTCCCCATTATTTAAAAAAGGTATATTTTGTTCATATTTGTAATGTATTTGCAATGAGCTAATGTGTTATTTCCTATGTGTGAATTTATTTCTATTTAATTAAGTTTGTTATGTTATCTTTTTTTCTATTCATTTTGTTGCTACCGGATATTTCTGGTGAATCAAGATATTCAAAAAAACATTTTTCCCCAGATTTACGTTCAGTCACGTCTGTGTTATAGACTATGAACCGAACTGCACCATAACAGTGCTGTGTATAATGAATAATCTAACAGAGGCATAACGCCTTTTGTCGGTGACAGCTGAGCTCTTGTTCTAGTTCTTCTTATTAATTCAGAGGCAAGTGTGTACACGACTATCCTAGGATCACTGCGAGCTCCGAATCGCTAGTCCAGTGTATTACCATTGCGTCACCGTATACTAGATGCATGGCAAAGCCCAGCGTGAACCCGCCCGGCATTCTGTTGTTCTAGACTGTAAGCTCGTGCCAATATACATAACACTTGTCAAAGTTTGCTCTTGCTGTCTGTTACATAACGTCCATGTTGTAAGGTTGGCAGTGTCTCCCAATGCGAAAATTTAAGGGGTGGGCAAAAACTCGCCAACCGTTCTCAGCCGTTTCTGGACCAAAGTTCACCAAATTTGGGGGCATGTAGGGGAGTCCATGTAGATTGAAGATTTTCTTTTCGATTGCAGAGATATGTTCGGTCAAAGTTCAAAGTCGGTCCCAAAACGCGTTTTTTTGCCCCCAGCCCGTGGGGGTGGTAAATGCCCGGGGAGTTCTGACCAAATTTTTCAAATAGCCGTCATAAGTAGCCTAAATATCTGTCCACGTTTGGTTGACATGCGTTCAGTGACCTCAGAGATTAGGCGTCGAGAAAAAGGAGAAACAACGAAAAAACCACAGCGGTAAAATATAAGCCCTTCGGCATCGCGATGCTGTGCGGGCTAAAAAGTAAGTGCGAATATTTCTAAGATGCAGATAAGCACAGTCAAAGTCCGCCGAAAGTACTGGCCAGTGTACACTACTTCTGCAAGCCTGATTGGACCGGCGCACCTGTTTCCGGCGAATTGTTTAAAGTTGAACAACATGATCTTCTTGAAACCTTCTGACCGTGTATCGCTTACACTTTACTAGATTTTTGCGCTTTGTTTGACAGTCGTCATACCTTCGCCAACTGACACCGTTACATCCCATGAGCATGAGTAAAAAAGTAAAGTAAAGTATACGTCTTTTTTGTATAGCGCATCGTCGTAACTACCTCTAATGCGGTCAGCCATGGATCACACAGTTTTACCTGCAAATTACACCATGCCTGCCTTTACTCCCCAGCCGCAAAGCATCACCGCCCTTTGGCTGGTACTCATTTTACCGTCCCACGCATGGTAGAAGGCTGAGTCGACCTGGGTGGTTGGTTGAATACCAAAATAAAGTGCCGCCTCCGGGAGTCGAGCCCGGACACGGTCACCCATCCCAGTACTAACCGGGCTCAGCGTAGGTTAACCTCGTTGATCGAGACCAACGCGCTACCACTATGCCACGCCGCCACCTGAGCATTCCATATACGGAGAATCGTGACTGTATTTTATACAAATGTCGACCGATTTCTATAATATTATTATGGCATATAGTGTACTGAGTTAATTTGCAACGTAACAGTTATTGATTTACCCACCTCACCTACATACTGCTGCTACACTACCTTGGGAAACATAGTGATTACATTCAGTCCTATCAACCAAAGTTACACATGACAGTTACACAGTCTAAAACAACATTCAGTTTATCTACACAACCAGTTCGAGTACAAGTTCAATTACTACAGCTAGTGTTCAAAATGTCCTCCTTTTTCATTCACAAAGGCCTTCCGCCATTCGTCAATAGCATCGTCCACAATGCTGTGCGACAAACTATTCCATGTGTCGATCAAGCGCTGTCTCAGATCGGTTACATCTCAATCTGGCGTCTGATACACACAATCCTGCATCATGCCCCATATTCGATAGTCAACAGGACTATGATCAGGACTACTCGGAGGCCAGAAGTACGGAGGAATGAATTTAGGAGTTTAAAGGCGCGTTTCCACTCAAAGTGATGTGATGTGATGACGTTACCCCTATATCTACTAGTAACATGTTGTTGGCAGTACTTTCCCAACAATTTCTTTTACTCCGTTATTCCGATATTCGGTGTGTTGTTGGCTATAAACAACTGAGAAACCTTGAACTAATATAATAAGCTTGCCGTCAGCCATTTTTATTTTTTTTAAATTTATTTTTGCGATTAATGACGTCATGCTGACGTTAACGTCGTCGCGTCTCATTGGCTGGCTAGCTAGATCACGTGACTCCTGCAACGCGAATTGATGCAACACATATTTCTTGCACGACAGAAATTCAAACACGTTGCATCACATTACATCACTTTGAGTGGAAACGCGCCTTTAAACTCCGAAATTCATTCCTCCGTACTTCTGGCCTCCGAATAGTCTTGACCTTAATCCTGTTGACTGTCGAATATGGGGCATGATGCAGGCTCGTGTGTATCAGACGCCAGTTCGAGATGTGACCGATCTAACAGATCTGAGACAGCGCTTGATCGACACATGGAATAGCTTGTCGCAGAGCATTGTGGACGACGCTATTGACGAATGGCGGAAGAGACTTTAGACCTGTGTGAATGAAAAAGGACATTTTGAACACTAGCTATAGTAATTGAACTTGTACTCGGACTGATTGTGTAGTTAAATTGAATGTTGTTTTAGACTGTGCAACTGTCATGTGTAACTTTGGTTGATAGGTCTTGCCCAATACAACGGGTAATATTTCTTTTGTCGGACTGTGAGAAATATTTCACGTACGTCACGATGTTGTAGTACTGGACGGCAAGAGTCGCATCGCGGCCCAGACGGAGTCGTCACCGTTCGACATGATGAAGCAGGAGCCAGCCAGCGGCGTCGCTTCCGTCGGGCACCTGTCCACCTACCAGGCGTGCTCGGTCAGCGACAACGGCCTCGTGTCGCCGACCACGTCGCTGACCGTCCCCAAGAACTACCTGGGCGACGACGATCGTGGACTTCTCAGCGGCGGCGGCACTGCGTTCTCCGGTGGACCGGGGTCACTCGGCGTACAACACCCGCAGATGACCCGCGTCAACAATCTCCGAGTCAACTACGCCAGTCGCAGTAGCACCATACGATCGTACCACTGCCGCCTGTGTCGAAAGGTCAGCACCGCCACATCGATGACCGCCTATAATTATACTTAACTGCTACATCGTATAGCTTTTTCACGTGGCGAGGTGGCGCAACGGACAGAGCGTTGAACTTGCGATCAACAGGTCGTGGGTTTAAATCCTACTCGGGGCAAAAGCTGCGTAACAACATTGGGCAAGTTGTTCACACTTATGTGCCTCTGTCACCAAGCACTATTATTCGGTACCGGCCAAGGGGCGATGATGCCCTGCGGTTGGGAAGGTAACCGCAGGCCTGGCGGAAAATAATGGCAGCCACCTCCGGGTGGATGACTTATAGTCACCTGCGGGCTGGCTGCCTGTACACCAGGATCAGCTCCGGAACCAACGATCGGTAACGAGTATGGGAAACCTTTACCTTTTTACTTTTTTACCGTAGCTTTGGAATTCGAATTAACGAATTCAAAAAAACTCTTTCAAAACTCGTCAAATTTTAACGAATTATGAAATTATGCCGACGAATTTGACACCATTGGTCGTGTGACAGGAAGGATGTTCGTCATCATTATCACCATCATTATCACCATCATCATTTCCGTTTATTAATCAAATTGACATACTCTATGTCCCAAAAATCTGTCCATCTTTTTTGGTCGACTCTTCGACAGAGTCGTTAATAAAGCCGGTCTCAAATGTTTGTCCGTTCGTCCGTCCGTGCGTCCGTCCGTCCACAAACAGTGTCTTTGATTTCAGTGAAATTTGGCATGTAGGTAGAGGTCGATGACTGATGCACGACGCTATACAGTACGACCTGATCCAAGTTCAAGGTCAAGGTCATGAGCCCTTCAAAGTTGGAAATCCGGCCATTTTCAAAAGCTATCTCCTTCGCCATATACAATGGGAGCTAGCAACTGACCACGGATGCTTAAACTGGGGCACAATATCTAAATTTGGTCGGGCCGGATTTCTGATATTTGGCCTAGTTTTTGTGTCACGTGACTTTGAAGCTGGCAGTAACGTCAGTTGTGAAGAGTCGACGGTCAGTCCCGTACGGTACGGGGCTGATTTATTGTTTTTTTCTCGATGGTGGTGGTGGCGGCGTGTGATAGGAGTTTGAGAACAAGTCGGACATGCAGCGACACGCCAAGGAGCGTCATCGGGCCGACGAGAAGAACCACAAGTGCGTGCTGTGCCTCAAGTCGTTCCCGACGTCGCAGCAGCTGACGCAGCACTCTCTTGTACACAGCAACGTCCGCAAGTACCCGTGCCGCTACTGCGACAAGTCGTTCAAACAGCTGTCGCACGTCCAGCAGCATCAGCGAATCCATACCGGTCTGTCTCGGCAGTCTCCAACGTATGCCGTCAGTAGCGTAACAACGGATACGATACGATAC
>Ga0209780_1003990_pt1 | contig 11239 bp, 4 predicted proteins | sample WorMetexBAHAMAS2_FD_187384 | JGI IMG/M metagenome (GOLD analysis project Ga0209780, IMG submission 187384) | Marine gutless worms symbiont microbial communities from Max Planck institute for Marine Microbiology, Germany - Inanidrilus exumae... | ecosystem: Host-associated > Annelida > Digestive...
CTAGTTCATCAACAAGTTCAGCCATGGTAGGATCGTTGTGGTTGTAGAACTTGAGGCGAACGCCACGGCGTATAAACGCATCAAGTTTTTGCCTGTCAGACGCAGCAGTAAATCCCCACCAAGCAGGGATTGCATGAAGAACCTTGGCTATGACCACAGCCTTGTAGATTACATTCAAGGCATCGTCACACATACCATGGCTGCGTAGGATTTTGAGTGCGTGGAGAGACTGAGCACATTTTGTAATGACTCCATGCACTGACATGGTGGCTTAAAGAGAGATGGTTAGTAATGGTAATGCCACGTATAGTGATTGCAGTCACACGTTTGATGTGCAGTGCGGACGCACGATGATAATTGCCGGTTGCATAACGATGTGTCTTTGAGTCTGTATATACACAAATGCCGTCAGCCAGCAAACACACTAAGGCAGAGTAAATGGCATAGTCCACCCAGTCACGACTTACTAAACTGAATGTAACGGGCGTAGTCAGGAATTGTATTGGTTTAGGGGGTCCAAAACATAGCCCACAGTGCATTTTTACCACCATTCACAGAAATCGGGGGTTACAGTACGTCAGAACTTGCTCGTCGGATATGTGAAAATCTCATCGTTCATTGTGGACGTCGCTGGTGGCCGGACCCGCGGACCTTCCAACTACGCACCTGACAATGTAAAAGCTCAGCGAGCGATCAAGGCCGCTGTAAGACTAAGTAAGTAAGTAAGTAAGTAAGTAAGTAATCTGTTAGTTATCATAGTGTTCTTAGTAGGGCACGGACGTCCGGTCCACGCAAATGAAACTAACTAACATTCCTCATTAAAATAATAATGTCAGTCCTCTTTATTGTCTGGTCGAAATGTACGCTGGCCGCGTCGCATGCTGCCCATGGCCAGTCTCCGAACAAAAAGATACTGCTCAGCAGTGTCTTATTCACTTTTAAATTTCCAATAGCAATGCTCCTCTGTATGTAACCTTTAGAATTGTCGGATTTATGGCTTATTTCATTATTATGCTAGTTCTATTTTGTAGTTTGTTTCTAATGTAGACGTGTAATCAAGCTATCACTGTGGCTTTTAAAATAATAAAACTTACTTACTTAACTTACTTACTTACAGTGAGTATGCCGACGGGACACACAGACGGACGGACGCGAGACCGTTATACTATGCTTTCCGCTAGACGCGGCCAGCGTAATGATGGGGAAAATAATGCTGTCAGCGAACGGCGCGGGAAGTAACTGCGGACTGCGACTACATTCACATAGCGTTGTCCAATCTCCGGTCTTCTGAGACCGACAGAACTGGATGGAAACTGGCCGTTGACGTTTCGCGCAGATCTGTACCAAACGTCACGACCTACAAATCAACGGGTTGGTAGAGAACGTGGGCTGGACTGCAGGGCAAGATTGCGGGAGGGATCTAACTCTAACCCTAACCTTAGTCAATTTTTGCCCAGAGTTCCAAAATGGGGACAGTGACTAAGGGATTCGATGCCGGGCTGGCTAACCAACCACTTTTAGTTTTGACTTTCCGGTACTCTGGCGCTCAGTGCCGGAATGTCTAAACTAAAAGTGGTCCGTTAGCCAGCCTGGCGTCGAATCCCTGAAGTGGTGCAGCTATTTTGGGAACACTGAGCTAATATGCTATTAGCCCCTAACCCTAACCTTAACCATAACCCTAACCCTACTAACCCTGACCTTAAAACCTGGCAAATCAGGTCCCGCACCCAGTCCCGTCCCCCATTTCGTATAACCCAAGTGAACGACCAGTGTGGACTAGGCTTGAGAGCGGCAAGTGACGACTGTGGCGGCGGTCTGCGACGTGGATCAGAGCTGGTCACTGATCAGTCGAACGACAAGGACGACGACGAAGGCGACGAAGCAAGTTCTGACGGCGGCCGGCAGGCGAGACGGCGGCGCGGTCGAACACAGCTCGTCCGGGTTAGTGGCGCCGAAGACGTCCAGCTCGTAGTCGAGCTGAAGGCCGTGTTCGCTGTGACAGTCGCTGGCGGCCACGTGCAGTCGTAGAGGCTCGTCGAAACGGCGCGTCGCCTGGCACGACACCTGATTATCGGCGTCGTTGGACACGCAGCCGTTCTGCGACTCGCCGGCTGTGAGCTCTATCACCTACAAATACACGCACGTCGACTGTAAAGGCCTCTTCACATCGCCACGACTCAACTGCACCCAACTGAACTGACCTACCACGGGCGTAGCCTGGAGGTCCTGGGGTCCTAGAATCTCCTTTTCTTTCTCTATTTCTTTCTTTGTTTCTTCTTGCGGAGAGATGCTGCTATCTGCGCTGAGGCCTCCAATGGGTCCAATGCGCAACCCCACATCCCCAAATGGGTTTAAAACGCTGTGAGGCTTTTGCAGGCCTCAAAAGGACTTGCCAATACACATTATCTTGTTACTCATAATTAAGGTATACAGGGAACCTAGGATATTCCTAGCAGAGTACTCACTAGCAACCACTCTATATGTGCTTTGTGGACTTCAAGAAGGCATTCGACTCGGTGACTATGGCATGGGGTATCCTCTGCATTTGATTGACTTGCTGACCAAACCGTACAGAAAACTGCTCGCTAAGGTCTAAGTAGCGGGAACACTATCAGAATGGTTTCGTGTTCAGAAAGGAGTCCGAAAAGTTTGTGTCCTTTCTCCGTACTTGTTCAGCATCCTAGCGGAGATGGTGATGAGGGATACCCTCGATTGATTTCAAGGTCGACTACAAATTGGAGGAAGAATAGTCACGAACCTTCGCTACGCTGATGACATCATCCTGTTAGCCACTTCGGCGGTAAACTACAGGAGCTGCTGGATTGCCTAGACCGAGTCAGCCGTAAATACAGCCTACTCATCAACGGTGACAAGACTAAGGTAATGGAGAGCAACAGCACAGCATGACGCATTCTCATTCAGAATGAGCAACTGGAGCAGGTGGATACGTTTATGTACCTTGGGTCCCGGATTACAGACGATGGTGAGTGTGCTCTGGAATCTGGATAGAGGCAGAGCATACTTAGTGAAGTTAAGATTTATTCGTTTGACAAGCTGTTTAGCCTGTCGGTACTTCGTTGCTTGTCGACATTGCTTCCACTCTTCTTTGTATGCCCAAACTTCCTGTACATTCTGTATAGTAGATTAAGAATTCGTATTCGTGATGTCTGTTTTTAAAATTCGTAAAAATTCACGAATTTATCAAATTTTCCAATCCATCAAAATTCGTTTCCTGCTCCTCAATGGTCTTCATTCCAAACGGCATCTTGAGCCGTTCAACCATTTTTGCACAATACACGCTGTGAACAGTCGGACACAGGCCGACAGACAGACAAACTGACTGCGCGCAGTAACATCTCTAGTAAGTCCCGCATCTCCACCAGCGTCGATGTTAAACTAATAATAAACATCAGCGAAGTATTTCTCAAGTTCACAGGACAGTTATGTTGCAGCGAAGATTTCCATAATATTTCAGTTAAGCGAATTTTTGATTGAAGATTGAAATTCGCTGGCATTTTAGAATTCGAAAAACGAAAAATTCGCGAACTCTCCATTCTACGTTTTCACTACAGTGTTAAAACTATAAAACTGCGGAAAAAATATGCCGCTGCTCGTCAATAACATCGAATCGCAACGACTCACTGCGTGCATATGGGATACGTAGTGAAAAATTACTGCAGAGTGCATATACGGTTCTGCTGGACTTGTCCGATGGACCTTAATGCAATATAGCTTCTTGGTTTACAGTCCCTAAAAGTACCGGTATGGTTGTTCTGTCCTGCATCTGGTCCTTGTAAAGTACCGATAGACAGATAACGACGCACTCACTTATCTGTGTCTACGTACGCAATGCAGGCGTCGTCAAATACGACTTCGCACTCCGAGTACGTGTTACAGAAGCTGCTGTATGGGCGTAATGTAGACGTAATCAAAGATTTGATAAATGGATGTTTATTATACAAAAGCCCTCAGTGGAGGTCGCACCACCAATTTCTTCCTTGTTAATAGTTTCTAATTAATGTCAGTTTTTCATCCGCCGAAATGAAGTATACTTTGACCCTCGATCTTTCACCTACGAATTTGACCTAGTTACGGTCAAAATGAACGGTACCCTGAACGTAGGCATTTGGCATGGTGGTTCATGATGAACCACCACCAAGCACTAGTCATTGATTTCGGCTGTTTAGTTACACCACTGAGTAAAAAAGTAAGTAAGCAGGCAGCGTTGAATCCTCGTTCTTCCCGTCTAAACTCGCGCGACAGTCTAATTTCGGTCACGATATACACCGTGAGCCATAAAACGTGCCACTTTATTTTTCACTACAACATTTTGTACCAATGGAAACAAAAAGGAATACTAGACAAAATTATTTAACAGACTGATGACGTCATAATTGCGTCATATTGCAATGTTCACTTTATTGAGTTACTTCGAGCGTAATTATAATGCAATGAAATGGAATATGGGAATATAACTGTTGAGTTCCGAGGATAAAATTTTGGTCAAAATTTGCGGGAATCTAGACGATTTCTGCCCGAAAACTCATCAAAAAATACCCTAACAAAAAGTGGAAAGATAAACATTAGATAATTTTCTCTAGGAAAGTTGCGCATAATTAGTTCGATCAAATGCACTGCAGGAAGCTATCGGTCACGGTCATACCGAACTGCAGATACCATTGCCGCAGTTGAAGACACAGTTAAGGTGAAGTTGTTCGGTGGAGTATTAATTCCTGTTTCCATTGGTATATAAAGTGTAAAAATCCACCAAGAAATACCGGAGTTATAGTGAAAATGCGTTTTATGGCTCACGGTGTATATAGCAAATTGCCGTTAAGTTTCTGTCACACAATTTGCTCATATTCTGGAGAGACAACTTGTTTTGAGTTCAACGCCGACCTCCTACCGCCACCGCCACCAGACGACTCGAAGAGACTGGTAACATGGCCAGCGAGCACCTGATACTTCTCGTGACGTTGTCGAATGACGGCGTTCTTCTGCCAACACATCTGCTCCGCGCTCAGTTTAGCGGCGTCCTCTGGTCGATAGAGCAGGACACGCAGCGCAGACGGCGACGTCGCGCGCAACGTCGTCGCCTTCGGGAACCGGAACCGGAACCGGAAGCCGCCGCCGCGCGCGAGCGACATGTTGGCGATGAAGCCGTGCCATCGCGACGTGGAGTTGACGCTGCCCTTCAGCTGACAGGACGTGGTGCCGTCGTCACGGTCCGCCGATCGTCCGCCCGATATCGCGTCGTGCTGTACGAGCAGCGACGAATGGACATTCTGCCCGGTGGCGGCCGGGGCCAGCGGGTCGTCGGGAGTGGGGCAGTCGCCGACGTGGCCGTAGACGACCAGCCGGTAGCGCAGGTCGAGACCGTTGAGCGCGGCACAGTTACTGGCGGCGATGTACCAGGCGGACGGCCGGCTGGCTGACGAGCCGGCAGGCTGACCGTACCCGGTCATCGTCAACGTCGGATCAACGGTGGAACTGGTCATCGTGGTCATCGTCAACGTTGTGTCGACCGTGAAGCTACGACCGCCTTCGCAGTGGTACGTCGACAGACCGCCAGGGTGAATCATGTGACAGCCTACATAAACATACGGCATTGCAGACAGCGTAGAACGAAACTATTAATATTTTTACCGACCAACGACCATCTTAGTGGTCCAAGTACAGCAATCGGTCCGATGCGTGTCTGTTTCATCGTGTAATAAATGACCTCTGACCTGAATATTTGGCATGCTGGTTCGTCCTGACACTGCTAAGCCAAGGTCAAGGTCGAAATGTCAGCGTCACAGGTCAAAGTTTACGGTCGTAGGATAAAAATGTTGCTGAAGTGGTCGCTGCGACCTCGAGTGAAGGTTTTCTAGTGATAATTAATTTGATTGTTTCAAAATTAATCAATATTTAAGAATCTTACCTGAAACGGTAATAAGCTGGAAAACTAGATGGCTGTATTGTGTGGAATGCCCACAATACAGAATTCATCTTGCAGGATATGAGGCCGCCTTAATAGCTCAGGTCTGAATCCTGGAAAACAATGAAGCAGTGTCAAGAAGAGGATCCGTGATGCCAACGAACTGAAGCAGTGGATGACTAACGTGTAACATTGGCTGCAGCAGACAGTCATTGATGAAGCTCGCACCAGCGAATGGTGTAAACGTCTGCGAGCTTGTGTTTTTACTAGATACGGACGTTTTCAGCACTTGCTTTAACTTTCGGACTATTTATCAGGCAGGTGGACTGCAGCAGGTATTAGCTACAAACATTGTTGTCACTTCTGATAATGGTAAAGTCGTTTGTTGCCTAAAGTTCACGGACTTTGCCGTCAAATCACATTCCCAACGTTCTTGCTTTACATGCATTCTGTGCTTCATATATTGCACAAAAATTACGTAAATCATCGCTGTGATATTTTTGTAGCGTTTATCATCTAAATATTGTTGCGTTTTGCTAAGTTTTAAGTAAAACCGATTAGTTTCGATTGCATGTGTAATAGAGCTCAGCTATCGCAGATAAAAGGCGTCACGCCTCTGTAAGATTATTCGTTATATGCAGCACAGTTCGTTTCATAATCTATAACACAGACAGATAGTCATCGGGCTGTTATTCAACTGTGGAGTCAAAATTCAAATCTTCTGCAAAATTTCAACGTCTCGCGACTTCAGGCCGCCATAAAGGTATATAGTTTAAACGTTCAGCTGTAACTGATACTCAGATTATCCAGTACTGCGGAAAAGCAGACGAGGCATAGTATAGAGTCGCCACATGCCAGTCTTATTCACATATAATTGCTGTCATAACATTTCAGTTCGTAATTGACTCGGAATAGCCAGTGTGGGAATTACCGGTGTGTTCGGGGGTTCGACCCCCTAGTTCATGTATTCAACCCCTATTTTGTCATATATGTTGACCTTGGGGCAGCGGACCCCCTAGTTGTTTTAGCTTAATTTCCACACTGGGAATAGCGACTGTCGGAATAGCGTGAGTGTCTTCTGTATGGCTTATTTCGACGGTCCTAGTGGGTGGTCTATGAACGGACAGCGGTAATTGCGTCATACGGTCATGCATTACGTCACTGAGTGATGAGCCGATAACAGAAACACGACTTATATAAGCGAAAACGATACCGTTCGTTGTGTTAATCAAAAATCGGGAATTACGGTCGAACAGTGGTGTTATAGTAACAACTTTGCGTTGGTTTCATATACGGGCTCGGGTACCCAGGTAGCGTCAGGTAGGCCTAATAAAACTATTCGGGTGAATACATTACCCGGTACCCGTCGGGTACCCGGCTACCGACGGCAGACCTATCTGTGGCCTATAGAATGGCACCATTGCCGGTGACCTTTAGTTACCTGAAAGGCCACTTTTGCTGTTTGAAACTTTTCCGTCTCACATAACGACGCATACCTTGGGAAATAAAGCGTATATTATCTGCTATGTGTTTACGCATGAATCGGAAAGCGCACGTGGCTTGTAATTTACGCTATCTTTTCGAAAACGGATGACTTCTCAAGGTCATAGATAGTCACGTACAGTACACTGTATATGTGGTAATATCTCGGAACCGGTGCCAGATAGAGTCGTTGTTACTAAGGACCAATAACAAGAACTTGGAATTATTATATAGCGTATCGAATAGAGGCAATTTTGATAACCTTGAGTCACCGTCAAGGTAATTCCCTACTGCAGGCCTTTCAAACGTGATTTGTTATACAACTGTGCAGCATTTGACAAAATTTCGACTGACATAGTGCATCGCGCGGTCCCTCTGCAATGATAGCTGAGTGTCTTGTTTTTCGATGCCACTGCTTGACTACATGCAATAGGCAATTTGGGTCATACAGTCAGAAGCTGTAGGTTTTACCGACGAGTTTGGTAGTTAAATTTCTTAAACTGAAACTAAGATATAGCCATGACAACCTCTCTTCTTCCCTTAGTAGGCTATACTGCTTCCACGGACTATTATACACACAACTTTATTCACTAAAATCTGTAGGTCATGATAGATAAAAATAAAATAAAAAATAAAAAGAAAACTAATTAACTATACGTAGCACATATCTCGCAGACTGCACTGCTGTGTGACGCGTATATCTTAATAAATTTGTCTTTAAGAGTGGCCACAGCCTCAGCGACATCGCTAACTTCAAACATTTTTATACCATACATTTCTCGGCGTGAAGTTGCGTGCTAAGTCCGACTGTGTGTTAGACAGAGCAAATCCAATGTAGCGACAAAGAAAAGAAAAGTAATAACTACAATTGTTACGCAACAAACCTTGTCAATGACCAATTCAACTGCGCATGCAATGTGTCTTGCGCGTTACTCTGTCATTGAGTCGCATTCAGTCCGAGCACTTGGATTTTGGTCAGTGCGAAACCTATGAAGAGTTGAATGAATACGCCAAATTGTTTAGGCTATTTAAATGTACGCGTACCGTTGAAATGGAAAACGCCCAATAAACGCAAGTATATGCAGCAGTTTTTTTTACCGCGCGACGCTATGCTAGAGCGGTATATGCTGTCATCGTGTGTCTGTCCGTCCGTCTGTCGGTCTGTCCGTCTATCTGTCTGTCCGTCACCATCCGGCACTGTACGGCTAAACGTAGGATCACGCAAACAACGCCATACGAAAAGGGATCTAGGTTTCTGACGCCAAAAATCTCAGCGAAATTCCAACGGGGTCACCCCTACGGGGGCGCCAAATAAAGGTGGGGTGGGTTCAAATTGGCGATTATTGACAATCATCTCACTATATCTCAGAAACGGTGCAAGATAAGGACATACAGTTACTATGGAACACTAATACTCGTATGCGCTCTATCAACTGGCGCTATTTCCAGTGACCCTAAGTGACCCCTAGCTACCCCAAACCACCCCATTTTCGATATTTTGTATCGACTTCCATGTCTTCGTAGTATGTAGAGATAGAGACTTCATATTTGGTAGACAGGTTGATCATAGCAAGTGCTAGTCCATGGATGGCAAACCATCCCTGACAGGGGTGTGGTCAGGACACGTGAACCATTTAAATTTTGGAGAACACCAACCATATCTCCGGAACAGCTGAAGCTATAGTGGTCAAGTTTTGCGTGCTTATAGGCTATATCAAGTCCCAGTACAAGGATGACAAATCACCCTTAAAAGGGCGTGGTCAGGGTCACGTGACCCACTTAAATTTCGATATCTCTGGAACGGCTAACGCTAAAATCATCAAATGTTGCATGCAGGTAAACTGTATCAAATCCTAACCCACGGTTACAAATCACGCCTAAAATGGGCACGGTTAGTCACGTGACCCGTTTTTTATGTGCTTCAATTATATCTTTGTAATTGGTAAAGCTAGGCACTTCAAATTTCGTGTACTGATTGATGCAGCGGAGTACGAGTGCAGGCGTGATATATTGCACCCGAAAGAGATGTGTTCAGAGTCACGTAACCTCTTCAAATTTTGGAAATAAGTAATAATATCCCTGAAATGGTGCAAGATAAAGACTGCATGCAGTTAGTCAAGTCGGTAAAACATTGATGCTACGAAATAGACAACGCTATAAGTAATTCAGCGGCCCTGCGACGGTGGTAGAGACTGATCGATTGTAGCACGTACAGAAAAGAAAATTTCGTGAGATTTGAACACGTGGTTTTCGAGATATGCCAGTGGACAGACGGACAGACAGACAGTCGTACAGAGACGCTAATCGCAATATTTCGCACCTCTACGTGCATGGTCACAATAAATATAGCGCGGAAATCTGCGTCTATTGGAGTATGTCCTGAGATGCAGTTGTGATCGAAACACATCGACTCATTGATTTCTAATTGTGCTGTTGCTTAGCAACGTAGCTACAGAGGAAAACAGCGGCTAATGATGAACGATGACCAAGGCAGCTGCTGATGCCGAAACAGCTTGATTACAGCGACTGTAGCTCACGAAGCGGCGTCAAAGACAACACCCACAATCCCACATCCGATGCGATATACTACAATACTGTACAGGCTGTGCTGAGAATTAGTTGCAACTATTATCCGTGCCGCGTTCAAAAAAGCCGCCTTTTGGACACCCGGTGCCTACGACATCTTCCTAACTGTGGCTAGAGTATATGTCAGACATTTGCACAGACCTTTATGGTAGCTCTCGCTCAGACTCGCTGTATATCAACGAGTCACTGTATCATCATAACAAGTATGTTTAATGCTGTAAATGATTAAAAATAAAAAATAAATATAAATTCCTGTAGCACTAACTGTTGTGTATTGTACATAGGTACGCAGTAATGGTGCTTTAACAGCTATACACTGCCCGGCGAGAGCTATGAAGCACAGTTAAGCCGATAATCCTGGCGGGTGGCAGACGATTAGTTAGCAAGTATGATATATCTGCGTGTGACGAGCGTTATCGATTGCTTTTCGTCTTGTTCGTTGCTGAATCGTCCGCTTCGCGTTGACAAAGTCCGGTGAGCCACTGAGTCTGACAGGCGAGATACGAGTCCTGTCTGCGCGAAGATATGTCGCAACTACTGAACGCTTTTTCCGTACTACAAAAGGAAATTGTTTTCTTTGCTCGAAGACCTTATATGTTCACCTAAAGTCTGTCAACGCAAATTTATCTTCAGCTTTCACCGTCGCTTATATAGACCTAGTATGCAAAATAATGTAGTCCTACGAACATCTATTCCCGGTAAACCGAGAAAATAAATACGCGGCCCTTAAACCGCCAAAAAACAGCACCATCTCCGTGGCATCTCGGTATAATGGGATAAACACCGGTGGTGACTGTGTTCCACATTCCCGGTTTAGCGGTACAGTGAATAATTTCCTACACATTTTATATCAATGTATAGGAATCCAAGAGGAGAGGGTTGTACGGCCCGGAGCATAGTGTTCAAATAGTTATTAGGCCTAACGGAACGATAGTTTTTGCCAATGCCTTGTACAAGATGCTGCTTTCAGCGACTAGCTACCCTCGTAACTATACCTACATATGGTAATCACTGCGCATGCCGGCAAGTGGCGTAACTTTGGTCTGAAAAGTGCGGGGACCAAGCTCGAGGTGTACTTATAAAGTGGGGGTCCGCGCGTCCCCCACTTTAAAAAGTAGGGTCCGGACCCCTCGTCACCCTGAAATTAGGCCTATGCAAATATCCCGTGATGGCCGTAACAACAGCGAACTAGCTGATGAATGAGTGGAGTCGAGTCGATGACTGAGCTGTACGGAAGGTCAGTTGTCGTAC
>Ga0209780_1003991_pt1 | contig 11239 bp, 4 predicted proteins | sample WorMetexBAHAMAS2_FD_187384 | JGI IMG/M metagenome (GOLD analysis project Ga0209780, IMG submission 187384) | Marine gutless worms symbiont microbial communities from Max Planck institute for Marine Microbiology, Germany - Inanidrilus exumae... | ecosystem: Host-associated > Annelida > Digestive...
GGTCTGGGGAGGGGGCGTTGCCCCTCCCCAGAAAATTTTTTTTTGACTTTAGGTCTCAAAATGTCAACTTATAGTGCATTCTGAGCGCTATTTTTGCAGTTTAGCTGCGTACTGTACAAGCAAAAAACACTGCTTTTGGGCTTACAAACTTGCTGCTGCAGTCTGCATGCACAGCACTGACAGCAAAAAGTGGCAAACACAAGCCTGTTGGAAAGTAGAAACCTTCTAAAAACAGCCAACTTCTATAGTGCTTAATATTAATAGAATTATGAAAGTAAATTTGTCACAAACTGACAACTATCACCTGAACACCATGTGATAAAATTAAAAGTTCAACATTCGTGCATCTTGCATTCAGTATTCAGTAAAGTAGCAAAAATAATCCTTTACATCAGATCATCACTTTTGTCAGTGTAACCGCAGTGAGCAATCTAAACATCTACAGAAACGCCAGTCGGTATGGACCTAGACGTGCAAAGTGGTCACTGACGCCATCCACGTCTACGGGGATATCCTGATGTATGCCTCGATCCTCGCGCCTGCGGCGCTCGACATTGGCCCCCCGTTTGCAAATCCTGGATCCGCCACTGCCTGTGGCCGCCAAACAGCCCAGACATGAACCCAGTCGACTATGAATGAATGAATGAAAATGCGAGGATTTTAAGTGCGTTTGAAAACCGACTGAGAGCCGGCTTTGTCTAACACACTATGTAAACAAATCAAGCCGTTGAGCGAAACTACCGTGTATGGAGTCTCATGCAGGAACGAGTTTACAAGACTGCAGTGCGTGACACAGCTGACCTCAAGCAGCGTTCATTGAGACTTGGTCAGGCATTCCACAGACTGTCATTGACGAAGTCATTGACGAGTGAGCTACGACTACGAGCCTGCGTCAAAGCAAAGGGACGTCACTCTGAGCACTCGCTGCAACCAACCGGCTCTTATCAGAGCCACCAAACGCTACCACACTGTAACCAGCTCTTTTCAGAGCCACCCATATTTTATCGAAGGAAATAGCTATGCCTTCGTATGCTGAAATATTTCAAATATTCTGTTAACACTAATACACTCAGCATACAGTTACATTCATAGAGGAATTAAAATCAGTGCGTTCAAAATACAATTTGTTTGCATTTTCTTTTATATCTGCTGAATATCTGCAGAAAATTTGAATTTTGAATTTCCCAAGGTAGTGTAACAACATGGCTAAGGTGAGATGGGTATTGTCATATGTCTTTTGTAGCAAATTTTGTACGCTTTCCAGCAATGCAAACATTTTGAAAATCGGTTAAGATTTGACATAATTACAAATAGTTAAAAAGTGGGAACGTTTTTGAGACACAGTGTATAGTTGCTGAAAAGTCACACTGCATTACCACTGGGGAAAGAGTGCTGCAGTGATATAACCCCATGAATCTGTGTGGCAATTTTGTTGAATGGTGTGAAAGTATGAAATACCTTGGAGTATACCTGCAACGTGGAACGTCTATTATAATGCTTCACCACTATACAAATTAGTGAACTGATGCTGTCAACGCCACCATAATATTGTACAGTTATTGCACATCATTCTTGTTGGTGATAACTAGTAGAATAAATCTAATATTTGGATATGTTTTACGTCCAGAATCAGTCCCGAGCCGCTCAGTTGCTGCCGGTCAGCATGCTTCAAAAATGCAGCAAGAATCGTCCGTGATTTTCAGTATCGTCACCACACGTGATGCTACAATTAACGATGTCAAGAAAGCGTTGGAGAGCAAACTTGAAGATATCGTCTACAAAACCAGTTTGTCACTCACTGATGACTTGGATGCCCGCCAATTACAGACGCTGCTGCAGCTGCAAACCACGGGCGTTAAAGTCAACGTCGGTCAGTTCAGTTGTGTTATCGATTGTTGGATTTCGTGGATAATATACACGATGTCTGTAGATAAATGCATGCGTGTTCAGTAAAAAAACACCTCCCTTTTGTTTTCTTACATAACTTTCAAAGGACGACTTGCATCTCAGATTATTTTTGGGCCCAGGGCCTGGGCTATCACGTGGCGTTGTTTGCATATAAGACAGGCCTAGGCTTATTGATGGATGTAGCTTTTTCTATTATTAGTTGTTAAAATCAATAGAAATACATTCAGCTTACCATTATTATGCTGGCCGCGTCTTGCAGAAAGCGTAATGTAACGGTCTGGCGTCCATCCATCGGCATGCTCACCGTGACAGCATGCGACGCGGCCAGCGTACATTTTCGGCCCGATTGTAAGGACATATGCCTACTTGTTGAATCTGCATTCTTTCATGCAAGTCATAATCACCTGAGTTTTGGATTCGTTTAGATCGCGCAAACAAGACAGTCGAACTGAGCGGTGATAAGCCACAGGTTATTCGACAGCAGCGAGCCATTCAGAAACTGCTGCACACGTTTTCTGATCTGACTCTCGACTTGGAACATATCAAACGAACACAGAGCCGTCAAGCGTATCTGCAGGCGTTCTCCAGCAAGCCGGATGTGACGGCGCCGGCCCACTGGACTCGCCATAAGAGCAACTTGAACGACGTGGTGGAGACGGGAGGCCGATTGGTGCCAGTGAATGCCAAGCTTCGTCATGCCGTTTCACAGCTGGTAACCGCGACGTGGAAAAGTAAGAAAGTCGGCGCAGGAAACGATGCGGTTAATCTACAACACCGCAACGTCACTGTTTCCAAGGTGTGGCAGATTGAGAACGTGTCACAATACAAAAGATACGTGCTTAACATGAAAGAAGCTTATAAACACAACTTCTCACTCCGTGTACCAAAAATCAGTGGACTGCAAGGAGAAAAAGGAATCAAAACTTTAGTAAAAGGTAGATTTCTTTGCATATACTTGATTACAGTCAAATCAGTGCTTAAAATTAATAGGCCTATCTGTGTAAAACCATAAGAACTATAATTATGAACCTTATGAACATTGATGGTAGATTGTTTTTGTTAACAACAGGCAGCAAGGACCTTGAAGACCTGCTGTTATTGCCAGAATTGAATGAATGCTTCCTTTTTCATGGAACCAATGCTGCTATGAAAGACGCAATTGTTAACCAGGGTATTGACTACCGTCTTGGCAGTCAACATGCGCTGTTTGGTCAGGGCTGCTACTTTACTGAGTCTTCAACAAAAGCAGACCAGTACGCTGGTATGACATCACGTCACTGTTTACATTTTGTGCATTATTAGTTGAAACACACAATGTTTTCAGTTACAGACTGTCTCACTAACAAAATGTGATTTTTTTTTGTTAAAATGCTGTTGGCTACAACAACACAATAAATGCAGCTGATGCTTGCTATGTCCAGATGATAAACAGGCAAGAATTGGGGTTAACCAGCCCTTGTTCATGTTTGTCTTCCGCGTGTTGCTTGGGCGACCATACGTCTGCCGAGAGCCAAAGCAGTTCAAAAGACCTCCATGTACGGATACCAGCTGCTGTTCTGACACTTGTTCGAAGCACAGTCTCTATGACTCGGTCATTGGCACTCACAACTTCACTGGATCATCATCATCAATGATGAGCCTACATCTACCATTGATGCACTCCATGCAGGTTGTTATCAACGTGACAGTTGTAAATGGTTGCAGTTTCTACACGCAATTCTGTACAAGATCTCATAATTTTTAATGTAACAGAATGTTTTATATAGGAATATCAAACGTTTTAAAATTTTAAAACTGCTGTGCAGATATCTTCTTGTGGCCGTTTACTTAATTACCATTTGGCTGACGTGCAAAAGGCCTACATTACACTTGATAAGTTGGTAGGATTGTTAAAATATTGATAAATTTGGTTATACTCGAACTAAACAAAACATGACATATATTTTAAACATGTAGATATGTGCAGGTGATAAAGCAACCAAGGTCACTCATAAGTGAAAACCTGCAGCATATATTGCACAAAACATCAATGTATTAGTTATTAATTTTAATTCCTGTACTAACAAACTCAGTTTCATTTTCAGAAATACCTTATACATCTTTAAAGTTGTCCGTCCACAAGTGCTGGAAAACAATGCACTAATACATTTTTTCTATCAGAATAAACTTGCCCATAAGAATTGGATTACAGTACGCACATTTTTGACCATTATTACCCCTCTCAAAGAGTAGCTGCATATTATACACCAGTTTTCTCACGATTTTTCCCTCGAAGATGGGGGTGCATAACTGCATAGTATACAAGTGTGTGTATTATATTTAAATTTTGATGGTATATATATTTCAATTCCTTTTCGACCAGACTTGTAATGTATGTGCGAAACTGCATGTTCTGAGATGCTAGTCAACACTGGCTGTATATGTTCTATTACAGGCATCAACTCGGAGACTGCTGTTCCGTGAATTTATTGTGTATGATCATGCCAAGTGCTATCCTGAATTTCTCATTGAATACCAACGCTGTTAACTGACTTCTGTCATTTTCATATCCATCAGATATACCAAGTGCAAAACTATCGTCCAGCTAGACACTGTATTAACCAGAGTATTGCAGTGAAACGTTTCAAAACTTGTAGTACTATGACGGTTAGAATCGTTGGCTGGTTGGAATTTAACGGCACTTTTAACACTACTAATGTCAAAAACTTCAGATTAAAATGGCTTGTAATGACGACAGCTGCTACATCGCACAACTAAAATAGCAAAAGGTGATATTACTTAACAGCACACTGTCATAGAGAGTCATTGTGCTGACAAGTAATATCACTTTTTTATTTTTGCTCTTTTGTGCGAGGTGGCCACTGTCGTCCTTACAAGCCGTGTTAAACTGCAAAGTTTTTGACATTGATATTTGCAGTTTTATTGATTTAGCTATCTAAACTTTGCTAATGCGAAGAGTGTGCAGTCATTTGCACATGCTCAAAATTACAAGACCTGTGCATATATTCCAAAATCTACAAACATGATTGTCAGCAATGTCCAGGATTTCGCATGACATTGATTAAATTTTGGAGATTTAGCATTTGTGGCATTTTTAGCAATGTTTTCATTGTGCATGTGCAGAAACGTCTATTTAGGAGCTTACGGTAAAAATTCTGACATCAGCGTGAATTTCCTTGCAGATAGCAAAATTTCAGCAATTTGAGGACATTTTAGCTGATTTTTCATCGGATAAGCTAAACGTCCACCATATTTCTACTTCCGGATTATTTGACCTCCTGATCTAAAAAGACTGACACGCGATGAGCCAGGCAGGGTGCTAATGTTCACCAAGTTTCAAAATTCTCGTTTTCGCCTTGAATTTGAACCCTGGACCTCTGGACCTTGAGCCAGATGGATAGCCACTGGTGACCAAGCACTTTACCAATTGAGCTACTCGGCATCCCGGTTTACTGCACAAAGTTCCTTTTATGCTAGAGTTGTCAGTAGGGGGTCAAATACAATCACATATTTGGAATCTCCAACTCCAATTTGCCTGTTCACTACACTAACTTTTATGGTGCTACGATGATGATTAAGGGTCATTTAAAGGTGAGCATGTCTATAATGTTAAAGCCAATTCCAGTGAAAATTTCTAAATCCCTTTGAAAATGGCGGTTTTTGAGGTAAAGGGGGTCTCGAGTTTAAATTTTGGTTTTGTGACCCAAAAAAGGCACATCCTTGCACGGAACCGCATCTTTTGACGTATTTTCCGTCAAAATTTGCGTGGGCATCTTGGCTGTAGCTGATCGTAAGAACCCCCCAAAAATAGCCGAGCAAACATTTAGGTGCATGAAGTCGCACATGAAACGAAATCACTTATCCGATCTGGGTAAACGTTTGCACGATTGTAGACATCCCCTGCATAATTACCTATGCAAAATTTGGTGACGATCGGTAAGGGGTTTAGGGGTGGCGGGGAGGTCAAATTTCGCCTTTATCTATTGACTTTGATTGTTGTCCTTATGATCTCTCACACTACCATGCGAGTGTGTGATCCAGATCATGACAGACAGTTAGAATGAATTAGCGCTAAGATTTGTTTTGATCAATGGCAAATATGATCATATGACTGTATCGTTTATTTTGTTTACACCATTTCACATCATTGCTAGCGTAAACATATGATTATATGAATAAATACAACAGTAGTAGCTTATGGCAAGTTTATCAGTTGCAAAAAACGCTTTCAATTTATAACATTTAAAGTTTATAATATGTAAAGTTTACTTAACACTCAGTACTTTTATTGAAACTATCAGCATAAGCAGCATAAACTGACTGGCAGTGACAGAGATCACATATACCAAATGTACTGCCAGAACAACTAGCAAAAGCCAGACAACATCAGTGTAAATAAAAGCTCTCCCATATTGCAGCAGCACTACGAAGACAGATAGCTTGGCTGATGTACTGCTTCACGTTCTTGTCATTAAATGAATACTTCAGTAGTTTTGATTATGACTGCAGCAAGGCAGGAGCCACTCTAACCTTACTTCACAGCAACAAGTCCTGAATAAGTGAGTAAGCAAAATCCCATTCAAAACATGACAGATGAGTATTTCCTGGCAGTGAACTGCACTACCACTGACCATGAAACTCACAATAACCAAAATACACAAAATACAAACACCCAACATCAACAAACTGGCCCTAGTCAAGGAAACGTTACAACAAACTCATTGAATCTTGAGGGAAGGACAGTGATCCCTTTATATCAGCTGTTTGTTCAATGCCAGTAACCCACAGTACAATAATAAGACGTACAAAAATTACAAAAAAATATACACAAGATATATTGTTGCACTCACTTTTTTGTAAAATGTACAAAAGCGGTGCTTGATGTCATGGCAGCACATGAAAAGATGCATCACATTAATTAACATGCGTGTACACTATCACTAAGTCATCTGGTTGGTTAGTTGGAATTTAATGCCACTTTCAACACACTTTAGGTCATATCATGCCAAAGCAATTGCTGCCTTTTCAGTTGTAACGTTTAGAACTCCAATCTGAAAAGATGTGCCAACAGAGATCAGCAGAATTGTTGTGGATATGCGTTACATTCGTGTTAAGTTTTTATGGCACGTCTTATTTTGGACACATCCTCCCTAATTTTAACAAGGGCAAAAAAATCACTTTTCCATGGGATTTTGGATTGGTGGCTTTTCGTGAGAACTATAATCTTAGAGACAAACCAAATCAGATCAGTGGAATTGTTGTGGATATATGTTGCATAGGTTATAGTTTAATAAGCAGGTCTTAGTTTTGGTAGAATGGGTGACCTCACTTTGTGATACATTCCAATATTTCTAGTTATTATTATTATTTGTAATTAAATTAATGTCACTACATCATCTATTAATAGCAAATAGAAGTTCTTGGCAACAATCACACCATGCTACAATTCAACATCTCATGATATCAACCATAACATAAGCTAATATACACTGTGTCTCAAAAACGACACTGCTTTGGTTTGCTATAACTTCGATCTACATCAACCGATTTTGATAATTTTTTTTGGCAGGAATGTTGCCAAGAAAGTAGGAAGTCAAATGGTACTTTTCCCACATCACCTAACTAGTGCTTCTGCACTACCTGGCAAAACACGAAAATCGCATCTTTCACTCAAATGTTGTATTACTGCTTTTCCTGCGTTCAACTAGTCGCTACTTATTTTCTTCAATTTTGTTGAATTGCAACTCCTATTGACGCTGCTATAGTCTCTGTTAATCTCGTAATCAATTGAGTTCAGCTGTGGCCTGTCGAGGCCATAGCTCAGGAGAAATGAAGTTTTGCGCAACAGCTGTTGAACTGTGATGCACGCACCATGCACTGGCGCATGCATGAGCTGTGTCGCTGAATTTGGCTGAAAGGCAAATAATATTGTCGTCGACAACATGTTTGATAACAGCTAACATTTGTTGAGATAGTAAGATATCCCACCAATACACACGAGGCTCGACAAAGAACAACTCCCACTTTTGACACAGTGATGAGTGTGTTGTAACAGACGGCAGCTTGCTATACTCCCTTTCTAGGTCTTGTTTGGTGCATACAACCCATTCTTGTGAGAATGAAGGGCAGTTCAGCTGTGACCAACTGATAGTATAAATGTGTTTTCTGTGTCTGTTGGCAAAACAACATTCAGCATGTAAGTGAAAAGGCGCAATTTTCGGCTTTCTGTTTCCCTAGGTAGTGCAGAAGCAGTAGATAGGTGAGGTGGAAAAATAAAGTACCATTTGACTGCTTACCTTCTTCACAACATTTCTGCCAAAATTATCAAAATTGGTCGATGTGTGTTGAATTTGTAGCAAGTCAAAGTAGTGTCATTTTTTGAGACACAGTGTATACACTAAAAAGACTACAGTGATATACCAATAAACATTGTAAATTACAAACTATACAAGAATTCTAAAAGGCACATGAGAACTACCAGATATTAGTACAAATAAGTGTCAACAATAACAATAATGTTACACTAAATACAAGTATAAATCTTTTTAAAAAACAACCACAAGCCTTTACAAGACAACACTGCATGGTAAAAATTGTTAATAAGGCACTTAAAGTGAAATCTGAAGAATATCAACAGCAATCTGTACACAATGCTTTAAAAATGCTAAACTGTAGACTAAATATTCTTTCACTTCATCCATTCCTTTATAGCATGATGACATAAAGCTGATTAACTGCCTAGCTATAAGCGTTCTTTTCAGAGTAAACTAACTTCTAGATGTTATACAATACAATAGCTAAACTTTTTGACAGAATAAAAAATCAAGCTGGAAAAATTTTCAACACTCCCACACTAAAAATGGAAAATTTCACCAAATATAATGGTAACCAGGAAAGTTAGTCTTCTTCAAATTTTAATGGCTGAATATGGCAGTTTCTAACACTGGAAATTGCTATTTTCAATCAGTACCATTTCCAGATTAAACAATTCCAAATATATTTTGCACAAAATTTTATAATGACACAAAGGAACAATGCCCAAGTTGTTCTACATTATTATTATTTAGTTGAGACTTCACTATTTTATTGCATATCAGTATGCCAGGTCACATAAAATTATCTCCAGCTGCACCTGTTAAAACAGAAAAATATTAGATAAAACTTATATCAACATATTATACAATAAATTCAGATCAATTTACACTACCAATTCTCTCACTTTTTGTTAAGTAGACTAGGTTTTACTACAGATATACCGAGTTCCAATTTTTAAAATCCAGCATACTCAAATCCCACCAGGGACCAGAGCCGGATTTCTGTCTAATCTATTCCACCATTCAACAGTCAGTCACAACTCATATCACTAAATGTTGTATTTTTAAAACATGTATCATGCAATGTCGGTGTTGCTGTTATAATGAAAGATGTCACACTTACAAAATTGTCTAGGACTTTCTGATGATGTGTCACTCATTGCTTTTTAACTGTCAACAGCCAGAATGTGGTTGGTTAAAAAATACAGCAAATCCAGCTGCAAATTTGACCAGAGCTGGAGTTGGCCGGATTTGCCAAAAACAGCCGGATATCGAACTTGCCGAAGCTGAAATCCAGTACATCTCTAGTATTTACAGTACTTTTCGGCGGTTTATAAGTAGGCATACCAAAGCTTGTGCCTTAAGTCATCTTACAAATAACCACATGCAGTTCAAAATTGAATAATTTTTGATTTCAAGGTGGCAGTGAACTGACCTCAGCCCTTAACACGTCAAATAATGGAAAGTAATTTTCTGCATGGCAGTAACTGCTGTAGAGCAGCAATCATCTGTTTTGGATATGTTAGGTTGTAAGCATCCACAAATTTCTCATTTCTGTCACTTAACTAACAGGTGTAAAGGTGGGTGATTGGAACTTCATCCTCAGCTAAGAAACGGATTGTCGCATTATTCCACAGCATTGCTATATCACTGTCATGGTAGCAGGTCACTCTAGCACTCTGTTAATGTAACGGCAACACGTCTACTTGAACACCGGCATTCTGAGTGACAAAATGCAGCAAATTATCGGTTAATTTCTATTTTGAAAATAAAACATTTTGTTCAACAGAATACATCAAACAGCATTGAGAAGTTCAACATGTCTATAACTCAACGACCACACACCATTAACGAGTATTGCTATTTTGTGAACGCATCCGTTCATGTTGACTGAATTTCCACATTTAAATACAGTCACAGTCAGCAAATATTATAATCCGGTGACCACAAGAAAGCATCCAACCAAACAACAAATACACTGATCTGTATGTATAAAAATTAATACACAGTATTATTTCACAACATAAGGTTAGTGCATAACGGAAGTGATGGTAACTGGCTGCGATAATCACCGACGAATATTAGGGCTGCATATTAATCGCAGTTACCACTGGGATTAATGCAGAATACTTTAATCGTGATTAATTTTTAATTAAAATTAATCAAAAGAACCTTCTGAGGTGCAGTAAGGTGACTCATTAACTCATCAATAAGCTGGAAACACAACAGTGAATTCTCTTCAGACTTGGAAGACGAGACATCAGAACAAAAATGGCAAGCAAATCTGTTTGTCATTTATAACCCTTAATGTGACACTGATGAACAGCTTGATCCTCCTTAGTTACAGAAGGCACATGCTGGTGCCTATGCAACCATTACCACACTGGCTCAGATACAATGTCTGTCACATCTATGCCATGTGTACTGTTTGCAAACTATCATCAACAAGAAACGGGTTTCGCAGTCACTAAAAAATATTAATAAATTAGCCCCATACGGGACTGACAGTCAACTCCTACTTACTGCAAACTTCAAAGTCACATGACACAAAAACTAGGACAAAAATCAAAAATCCGGCCCCGATAAGCTTTAGGTATTGTGCCCTAATTTAAGAATCTGTGGTCATTTGCCAGCCCCCATTATAAATGGGGAGGAGAGGGAGGATGGCCGAATTTCCGACTTTCAAGGGCTCGTGACCTTGACCTTGGATCAAGTCATACTGCATACCGTCATGCATCACTCATCGACATCTACCTACATACCAAATTTCACTGAAATCGAAGAAACTTTTCTGGGACGAACGGACATTTGAGACCCACTTTATTAGGTCGACTCAGACGAGTCGACCTAATAAACTGGTGTTTGCACAACTGGCTAAAAAAGAAACAAGGCTTATGCCTGGACATTAATTCAGTATATAGATTATTTCATATTTCCAAATTCTGAGAGGTGCTAGTTTTAGTTAAGTTTAGTCAGTGTGACTAATGTGCTCCAGTGTTGCTATGCTTAAATCTGTA
>Ga0209780_1003992_pt1 | contig 11238 bp, 4 predicted proteins | sample WorMetexBAHAMAS2_FD_187384 | JGI IMG/M metagenome (GOLD analysis project Ga0209780, IMG submission 187384) | Marine gutless worms symbiont microbial communities from Max Planck institute for Marine Microbiology, Germany - Inanidrilus exumae... | ecosystem: Host-associated > Annelida > Digestive...
CTACTACCACTACCCTCATAGTTTTACTTCTTCCTCCCGGACTGCCTTTATGGACTTTTGCCTGCACCATTTCTTCTAAGCTAATCGGTTTGTTTTTTAGTTTTTCCTTAATTTTTTGTTTCTGTGCCGTGCGATAGACTAAGCTGGCCATTTCGTCAGCTTTTGAGCACGTAAATATATCGTATTATATTGTATCGTACTACTACTACCACCACTACCACCACCACCACTATGGGAATTAGTGGATTTTGATTTTGTAGTTGTCCTTCTTCTCATCCAGGCAGAAGTGTGGGAATGCTGAAGGGAACACTAAGCACTAGCCTTAACCAGTGACCTGGCCATGTTTTTTTTCATCCACAACCAGACTCCCAATGGAAGGGGCATGCTCCCTTTGTGCCAGCTCTTTAATGCCAGTACCAGAATGAAGAGATGTAAAGTGTGCTCTGATACAAAGATCTCGTTCATTTTGGTGTCTATGAATGTGATATTTTATGGCAAGCATGCTTTGCATCTCATTTTGGACGCTGTATCATGTTGTTACTGTTGCCAGGAGAGGCAGGTGAAGTCAAGTGATGCTAATGAGGATGACACAGCCGCTGTGGAGCCGCCGCTGTGGAAATGTTACTGGACCAAGATGCAGCTGATGCTGCTGCTGTCTGGACTGTTTATGCTGATTGGCAGTCTCCTGCATCTTTCCTGCCCACTACTTCTCATCTTTATCCTGACGTACGTGGAAAACAAGGCAAACATTGGCAAGACTGGAGCAAATGCTACTCTGCCACTGGTTAGACTCAGCAGTATCATCAGCCAAGAATAAGTTAATAGATGTTCATAACAACCACCTTACTTACTATAGTCACATTCACAACTGTCACCATCCAATACTTTATCCTCACTTCACTCCCAGCTTGCTAATACGTATTGTTAGGGATTGAAAAACTTTTTCGTCATTGACCTTTTCGTATTGACAAGATTGCTTTGGGGTTCTTGGACCCTTCAGGTTTCTTGTTTATTTTTTTTTCTTTAAAGTTGCCTTCTGTTATTTTTTTTACCTTTGTTAGCTTTTTTAGTGTGTGTTAAATTTCATACTTTGCATTAGCAAGTTAGCAATAATGTTGTCACAATATTGAAAAAACGACGTTGGAACGTAGGTTTCACCAATAGTAATTAATGGTTTTAAGATCTTTTTTTCTCTGTCATGTGTTGATTAATTCTGCGTATAGTACACTGGTGGGATTGCTGAAATAGCTTCCTGTTATGAGTGAGCCACTTAATTAGCTTCTGCAATTAGTCCGTCCCCAGCTCCACTGGGAAACTGTTTTAGTGGTGATTAGGCAGCCCACAATGTATTGTCTGCATCTGTCACAGTTCAGTGGCACAGATGGGGAGAAGTTGTGTCATGTATGGTTAGACATAGTTAAGGCACCTATGACAAATTTCTTTGTGCAAAACGAGATGCATACAAGACTGCTGGATGTGACATATGACATGTCACTTTTGACACTTCATATATCTCGCGTGCGGCTGGACCGCCATGATTGTACTTGCCATCGGTTTTACATTTGATACAAAATTTCATGTAAACAATTAAAGGAAGATGGCATTGTTAAAGAGTGGGACATTGAACAATAATTGGTCTTCGATGGCTGACATCTCTGCCAGCACTGAATTTACATCAACGAGATTGGTTGGAACTCTAGTATATAAGCATAGTTCAATTATATTTTGTCACACAGCCCATGTGGCCTTGGTCTTGTTGGATATTTCCAATTACTGTTTTCTGTGAGTGTGTGGGCCTGTCAGGAGGCATCTCTTGTAGCCGCCTCGCTGCTGTGCTGCAATCGCCTATAAGACATAAATAAAAAAATGAAATTGAAACCATAACTGCGAATTTTCCTTCAAAAAACGACGGAAACCGACTGACAGCACAAATTCTGGAACTGTAACAGCACTGGTGAGCAACCATGTCTGCTGAAACTGTGGTCAACTTTTGTGCATAGACCTCTATGAGGCTTGTTTTACAGAGTAGATGTCGTCGGACAGAATTAGATTTTTAGGACTGGAGGATTACCGTCCGGCGTTGGTTTACGATGTGTGCCATTGTTTGTTCAGCATGACGACATGGTGGAGGTTAAGGAGTTCTTCTCGAATGGTTACGTGTTGTCTCTGCTGCTGTTTCTCGTGCTTGTTGTAATGAACACGCTGCTCCAAGCTGGCAACTTTCTGATGATCCGGGAGGGCGTGAGATTACGAGGAGCACTTCAGGTGACCAGCTCTCTGCAATTGTCATAGTGCTGGCTTCACAAATACAATTTGTGCTAGAAAAGCTTCCTCTTTAATGTGTCTTGCAGAACAGTGGAAATGATGGATGACAAAGATCACAGAAATAATATCATGCCAGATACATGTGCATGAGAAACTATTTAAGCTCATTTGACAGTGAATACAAGTTTATGTTTAAAGTTTGTTGCCGATACATATGTTTATTGTGTTGTTTCATTTCCAAACAACAAATGCCATTTTCTTCTTAGCATATTTATTTCGTTGACATTAGTGTTCCGAAAATTTGTTCTTGCATTGTCCACAAAAACACCAAAAGTGTTTTTGTGGACTCGAGTGTCTGAATTCTGGCAGCTAAGCCATGTTGAACGCAGAAGGAAATAGAAGCATTTACGACAGTCGCTGGAAATTGCTGTCTGCATTATATTGTGAAATGTCTAAAGAATGCAATGACTGCATTTTATGGAACTTTTTTTACTTGGTTATCGGATGGCAGTTTTAAGGTGATTAGAGCACTAGCTGCTGGCAATTCTTTCTCATTTGTGTTGTCCTTGTCATTTTTTTTTTGATAATAATTGTTTACGTAAATGGGTACTGTGTGTTGTCTGACCTGCTGATGTACAGTTGTTAATCTACACAAAGACATTGTCGCTGTCGATGTGGAATTTCTCTAGCCATGCGGTTTCCATCGGCCAAATCATCAACCACTTGTCTGTCGATGCCAACAACATGATGTTCTGCTGTTGTGTCATTCATTTTGTCTGGCTACTTCCTCTCAAGGTTGCTTACGTGTATTAATGATGTGCCTGTGATTTGTCATTTCATTGAATGACGGCTCCATACAGGCTTCAGGGCAGTAATGTACCGTGATTCATGTGTTGATTTCGGCACTATATAAATTGTGTTTGTGTGTTTACTTAACATCCTTTCTCACTTCCTTCCTTACTTTCTTTTTTTCTTATGTTTTTTCTTACTTATTTAGTTCCGTACTTGTTTACTTCCTAGCTTTCTGTCTACTGCTTCCAGAATAGACCCATTGCGTTTCCAGGCCGGAGGTCATAGGAGGTGACCAAACCTGGCTTTAGTTATTTGTGTTAATTTTATATTGTATATTTCGTTACAGATGCATATTTGCTTTTTTGTTTTCTTTTTCAAGAACCAAGAGATTGGCTGGCAGAACATCTCCGAAATGACCTATTTTGTGTCGGGTGGGGCATAAAACCTTAATCAGTCAATCATTGACTGACATATTGCATGTTAATCTCAGCATAACTCTTCAAAATATCTTGTTATTAAATGATAACTATATTGATAATTACAGCTTTTCAGATTTGGCATTTACATTGCATTGATTGTTTGTGTCAGTAGTGTGTCAGTAGTAGGGTTTGTATACATGTTCTGATCATCACTGCTGTGTTCATCATTGTGGCTGGTTGGTAGTTGTCGATAATGCAGTATCACAGTAGATGTAGCTGTATCACAGTGATGGTGCTGTGTGTTAGACACTGCTGGCGCTGGTGATGCTGTTCTTTCTCATTGGCTGGAGTGCCCTCGTTGCTGGTTCTGTCATCATCATCCTTGCTGTTGTCCAGTACTTTGTCGCTGGCAGATTGGCCGCCATGCAGAAACGTTGTGCTGTTAGTATCGCATAATTTTCCTCTAATAATGTAATCTTGATTGTTATCCCATGCAGAATGCATGTTTTACATATAGACCCTTTTCCATTTTCAGGTGGGATATTGTACATGGCAACCAAATGTGGGTTTTATGTTTATTTGATTGTTACATACCGTATTTATTTTAGGTTTTAAGTAAGTTAGTAAGTAAGTATAATTTTAAAACGCACACAGTAATCATCAGAAGCTGAATCTGAGGTGCAAAGCAGAAAGCACTAAGGGGAGTTCTTGTAATATTAGGTTTACTGACGCATATCTGGTTTTGCAGTGTTAGGTTTAATTTCTACAGGACCAACTTAAGTGATTGGCGGGGAGAAAAACGTCTCCAAAAAGACCAGTTTTTATGGTCAGTGTGATTTAAAACCTTTGCTCACTTTGCTTTAATCATTATTATTGTATGTCTCATTTTTTCGAACCTGTTTTGCTTACTGTGTTTTTGAAGGACTCAACATAGGTTTGACAGGATCAAGGCTTTATGAGATCTTTTGCTGATTGCTAAATATTGATTTTGCATGCTTGTTATCTCAGCAGCAGCATTATTAGTCATCATACACTGCTGACACCACAAACAGCAGAAATTTAGTTTCTTCAATACCATCTCAAGGTGGCGCGATGACGCAATGGGCAGAGCATTGAACTTGCGATCAACATGCCGTGGGTTCAAATCTTACTAAGGGCAAAGCTGCATAACATTCTTGGGCAAGTTGTTCACACCTATGTGCCTCTGTTACCAAGCAGTATAACTTGGTACCAGCCGAGGAGCAATGATGCTCTGCAGCTGGGAAGGTAACCGCAGGTCTGGTGGTAAGTAATGGCAGCCTACCACTGGGTGCATGACTTATAGTCACCTGCGGGCTGACTGCCTGTACACTGGGATCAGCTCCGGGTCCAACGCTCGGTAATGAGTATGGGAAGCCTTTACCTTTTTAATACCATCTTAGTCTTAGTGATGTTAAACATTAACATAAACGTGTAAATTCCAGAATTTTTTTTGACTGACAGTGTGTTTTTGGGGTTGGTTGAAGTTTTGAGTCTGTGTTTATCGATCTTGACGTGCAGGAATGTGCTGACCAGAGGTTGAAGCGGGGCACAGAATTACTGCAGAACATCAAAGCATTGAAGCTGTTTGTGTGGGAAAAACTGATGGCTAAGCGTGTTGAGGATGCGAGGGAGATGCAGCTTGCGTTCCTGTTCAAGGCCGCATGTCTCAAGGCAATGATGAGTAAGTAACAGACTGGTTAATGGTACTGGCTAATTATCATATGATGCATATGCATTATATGGTAATATGGTCTATGTGATGGCATGGTGGCTGTCTGTCCTTTCGTCTGTCACACTGGTACTCTTTATGTGTATTTTATATGGATCGAACTGCTTTTTTGGCACAGAGACTGTGTCCTTCACCGTATTGTAAGGGGATGTGATTGTCTGCAAAAATAAGGGTAGGCTAGGGTAGGGTACCTGTTTTTTGTTGCTGTAGTTGTTTTGTGCATCATGGCTGATTGTTGAGTGCCATGAAATACTTTGCGGAGAAGTAAAGTGTTTGCAGAAGTAGCCAGAAGGATGCAACAGATCAGTGACTGAGACAGAAGCACGTGTACAAAGCTGTACAGCTGAAGGACAATGCGTGTCTAGACCTTATATACATCATAGGCCATTGAGCCTATGGATGGATATACCACTGAGACTGTGGCACATGGCCAGTGCAATGCTAGCCTACGATTACCTTCCCATCTGCATAACATTGCTGCTTTTGGCCAGTATCAAATTATACTGCCTGATAATAATAGAGGTACATGTGTGTGAGTGAATTGCCCAGAGGTATAATGTTACACTGAGATGGCTGCGAGTTGAAATTGCGATTTTGCAAATGATGATACTGTACTAACCGTTTTACTCCTGTGCCACGCACACGGAGCTATTATGCAGTGTAACTGTAGTAACTGTACAAGATGAGCCTAGAGCTCATGGCGTGTGTTACTTTTAATTAGAACTGTACTTTTTGCTGATGGCAAACAATTTGAGAGATGAAAGCATTGAGTGTGCATTCTGAATTCAGTTTGCAGCAGTACTTGCATTATAGTTTTCTGTAAAACTTTAAATTGTTCCGGACTTGTGTTAAAACAGCTTTGTTTCTTGTGCATTGTAGCATTTATCTCAGAAGGCGGCCCTCTCATATTTCTGCTTCTGGTAGGAGCATTTTTTGTATGTGGTTTTTGGTGTTTTTTTGCCATTTATTCATGAAATAATTGCTCAGTTACTAGACATTGTGGCGGTGGAATAGCAGTTTACTGGTAAGTACTACTGTTGGGTAAAAAATGAAACTTAAAACTATTTAGTTAATCTATTTCATATTTTAAAATGAAAATTCAAATTGCAGATCCAAAAACATGAGATGCACACAGGTGCAGCAGTCCATCCCAGATACTGAATAAAATTTAGCTACATATTTGACTGACAAATTCAAATGTAATTTTAAGCTAAATCTGCAAACGAATTGTGTGTTAGTGTCCGTATTTCTTTCAAATTGCAGACAATATGTTGCCTTGATTTTGAGTATTGTTGTGATTATTTGTATTCTGTTGTTTCCAGGCGTTTGCTTTCCATCCAATTTTTCAGGCTGAGCCACTGACTCCTGGAAAGATATTTCCATCAATTCTGCTGTCGGACATCTTGTCAATGCCGATACAGTTGTTCCCAGTTCTTGTAAATTTCATTGTGAATGCTCGTGCGAGCACCGTCAAGATCGTGGAGTTCCTCGGAGCTGTTGAGGTCGACAACAAACGTCACCATCTACAGCAGGTGCCTGTTGATCTTTACATGGCATTTGTTGATCTTTACGTCTGCCACACATATACACCATATTTACGGCTATTTTCTATATGAATCTGGATAAGTGGTTGTTCTAGAATCCTTACATTGAGGATATATATGGGTCAAAATGACATTGATGGGCAGCCTCTTGCCTGCTGTGTAGCAAGGTCGAGTGAAGTAAGCTAAACTAAATGATTCTCGGTAATAGAAACCTTAATCAATGCTAGTGGAAGTAATGGATTTAGCACAACGTGAGAGCAAATGGATATTTTTGATATATTAACTCAGTGATGGAACAAGTGATTGATTGATTTATTTATTTATTTAATGACGGATTGTTTACTTATTTAGTAATTTATTACTGGCCCGCCTACACATAGTGTAGGAGGGCCAGACTAGTGATGGTCGCTGGTGTCTGTGATGGTCCTCTGTCGTCTATCGTTGTAACACTGCACGGCGGGCCAGTATCGTTCCGTCCCGTTAGGGTGGCACGACTTGTTTGTTTAATAACTGATTGATTGATTTGATTATTTGATGTTTATTTGTTTATTTATTTCTTAATTGTTTGGATGATGGCAGGCCAAGTACCACAAGGCTGAAGGTAGTGAACGCTCTTCACAGAGTGAAAATGGTGACGTAAAGCCGGGCACGTTGTCATCTCAGAGGCAGCGCAGTCAGAGACCGTCGGCTCAACACAGCATCAGCGACGACGGCAGCAACACCTCCACAAAGGACCGCGACAATGACTCGGATGACCCAAGAGCCACCAACCGTGAAACGAAGCGGAGAAAGATGGCAAAGCACGGGGCCAGCAAGGACTTGCTGCAGAGCGGCGACGTGGCCGGTAAATTTGCAGTCGGCAAATCTCGCAACCGACATAAAAGCTTTGATGTGCAGCAATCAAAGATGATGTCTGGTCCGGGGTCTTCTGTCAACCTCGAAGGACAGCCGCAGAACACAGCTGCTGCAGATGGTGCCGGACTTTTGTCGGTGTCAACGAACACGGCAAATGTGACAGCGTCGAGATCACATCAGGACCTGTCCAGCAGCATCTCAAGGTTGTCTCCGCGTCCATCTTCCAGTCGTCTGTCATCACACGCCGACCTCCGTGGGCTTGAACCAGCACAGCGGCGTGCGACAAGAGCTGTCAGTGCATCGAGCAGCGTCGGTTCAGGCCTCGACGATGACGACTACATCGACCCTCATCGCGATGTTGGCATCGCAGTCTGCATCCGCAACGGATATTTCTCATGGCTGCCGCGAGCCAACAGTGAAGCTTTGATGAGCGACATCAATTTTGTTGCAGATGCTGGTTTGTAGTTCAGTTTCGTGATCTTTTCATTGGACTTACTCCAACAGTTATAGCAGAGTTATTACAGTGCGTGACTGGCACTTGACAGACTTGGTTTATTTCCATTACTTACGTATAGAGGTTCCGAACTAAAACGTCTTCAGCTGGGAAGTTTGTTCTGTGATCAGAAACTGCAGTGTTTTATCAGCACAGGTTAATTGAGTGACTACATTGGAGCATGTAGTGTGAAGAATTCATTAACCCTCTTGCCACGTGGACATGAAAACATGCCATTGCAGGTGCTCCGTCATCATGCTTTCTGGGACTGGTCATAATGATGATTCCTGCAGTCTGTACCACAAGCAAACTTCTTAGGTGGTCCATCGAGTCCACTGTATATTTGGACAGGTCACAGGTGGCATCAGGAGGACGGTTGGTCTAACACGGTTTTTGTGCTCCAGAAAAATCCAACTTCACTCATGCTCGCCTTTCTTACCATTGTTTTCAGTCAATAAAATATCAATCTATATAGCTAGCATTTCTTCCAACAAAATCCTTCATAGTGACTTCTACGAGTAGACATGCTCAAATGCCATGTCGTGAGGCAAGAAATGAACTGTTGACCACTGCTGACGTTTACTGTGATTAGTTGAACTGTGTTGATTGGTAAGGTGGTCTGACGGTCGTGGTTGGTGCTCCTGGCTCAGGCAAGAGTTCTCTGATAGCAGCGCTGCTCGGGGAAATGACGTGCCTCGCTGGAATGATCACATGGAAGCCGTAAGTATTTGCTGCTGCATTATCAGTGATGTGGATTTCACATCAGGCAACCCTCATTCACTTGGGAGACGGTTCGCTGGTCTGAAGGGTCACTGGTCCATAAGAATGGACAAGTTAAATTCAGTGGAAGACCAGCTGCCACTAGTGCTGTTGGGATTTCCATATACCATATAAAGGCTCAAGTCTACCCGCCAGTCGGCATATGGATTGGTTCAACCATTTTTGCAGGAGTCATGAACGTGACCAGGAGACACACAGACCAGTACCACGCTACTCCATCTATAGCAATATGCTACATCTAGCTATTGCTGCGATGCGGCCTAAAATTGGCCAGCTAAGCCAGAGCAAAGAGTTTGATTAAGGCTGCTAAAACTGTTAGTTGTTGTGTTTCAATTGATATATTTGCACTCCATTCGTATCTGGGCTTCGCTGTAATCTGGTAATTTGCCTTTCAGCCTGCCTGGCGTGTAATTCCAATCTATTATTTTAGTGAATTCTGACACAGAGCAGTGAAATGTCTATTGTGTAACTTAACTCATCTTTGCCTGGAGTAATTCAGTACCTAGGTGAGTTTAAAAAATTCTGTGATAATGATGTTGATAATGAGGATGCTGGTGATTGCTGTGTTGCGGACGTTGCAGTGGTCTGACTGTTTGCTATGTTGGAAGTGCACCTTGGATATTGAATGCTTCACTTCAGGAGAACATTTTGTTCGGCCAACCACTGGAAAAGAAACGGTAAGATCTATTTGCACCCCTTATTATTACTGGCCCACCTACACATAGTGTAGGGGGAGATTGGTAACGGTCGCTGGCATCTGTCGTTATCTGTCGTCGTTGTCTGTAACACTCGCATATACAACACAACTCACCAGGGGCACCAAGCGACGGTGGGCCAGTAGTGTTACATTCCGTTAGAGTGATACCTTGTATTATGCCGTTTATTCATTTAGTTTTTTGTCACTGAGAAAAACTGAGAAAAAAACTTGGTGATTTATCGTCAAGGATGTTTATATAAATAATTATCTGTACATTGGATATGTTTGCGTGGGGAGTGATGCGACGTTGGGAGGTTTCGAGTTGTATACAAGAAAGCAGTGAATATTAATTATCAAATCATGCCGCCAGTCTTTACAAATATTTTTATGCATTATGTTTATCAGTATTTTTTGTTGCTAATTTCTGTAGAGAACTTGTTGCCTGGTGTGGCTGGTAAGTTTAGTGATGATTGACTATGTAGCATGGTTTCAGTGCTACCTGTATTGTAATGGTTGTGCTGAGTAGATATCGGCGAGTGCTGAAAGCGTGTGCTCTCATCCCCGACGTCGACATTCTACCAGACAAAGATCGCACAGAACTCGGTGACAAGGTAGTGAGATTGTCGTTGTCAGCACATTTTGTATAAGGTTTATTCCACAAATGGACACTGCTGTATGTTTTCATCGACCAGTTTCATGAGGTCCGCTTGTACTTGCATAGTTGAGCTACGGAGACCGTGATCCTGGCTTCCTCATCACATTTAACTCCCGAATTTTTAATACGCTTAGTGATGTCCAGAATGGTATCAGTCATTTTCCAACTGAATTTTAAAATTGATTGGAGGAGATGCCAGGCCCCTTGCAGCACCATTTTTGTTCCAGATGTTTCACTGTGCTTCCCTGCTGGTTGAGAGCATAACCTGTATCTGTTTTCAGTTGTACGTTGTCACAGAATATTTGCCGTTGCTGTCTGCAGGGCATCAGTCTTTGTGTTGGCCAGAAAATACGAATCTGCATAGCTCGAGCACTCTACTCCAAAGCCGATCTTGTCATCCTGGTGAGTATTACATTCTGCTCATTAAACGTTTACTTAATGTTATTCATATGTGACATACATATATGTCATTACGTGTGACATGTATGTTGCAAACACATAGAAGTAGTTGGCAAGCAACCAGAAATGAAATGATTGATGATACATTAGATTTTACTTACAACTGACTTCACAGATTAGGACTTGGACTAGATTTTCTCTGCCACCATAATTGCTTATTATTTTTAGTTATTTTTCGTTAGTTTTCTGTTATTATGGTTCCTTAAGATGGCCCTTCACAGTTGTCCAGATCAAGTACGTAACTTAAATGACTCTGTGTTGATGTTTTGCATAGAATATAAAACTGCCAACACATGATATGTCCACTGTATCTAATCACAACCGCTACTGCAGAATTTGGATGTGGAGTAAACGGCATATGGTTGGTCTGTGCAGGACGATCCATTCTCGGCACTGGACTTGCCGACTGGAGCCCACATATTTGAAGATGGAATTCTGCACTTCTGTCTGATGAAGCGGAAACGAACAGTCATTGTTGTGACACATGAGCTGCATTTTCTACCATTTGCACATGCTGTGAGTCATGACT
>Ga0209780_1003993_pt1 | contig 11238 bp, 5 predicted proteins | sample WorMetexBAHAMAS2_FD_187384 | JGI IMG/M metagenome (GOLD analysis project Ga0209780, IMG submission 187384) | Marine gutless worms symbiont microbial communities from Max Planck institute for Marine Microbiology, Germany - Inanidrilus exumae... | ecosystem: Host-associated > Annelida > Digestive...
CATCAATGTAAAGTATACTAAAGTATACGTCGATTTGTATAGCGCATTTTACGCAAAGCGCCTCAAATGCGCTCAGACATGGATCACACAGTTTTACCTGCAAATTACACCATGCCTGCCTTTACTCCCCAGCCTCAGAACATCCGCCCTTTGGCTGGTACTCATTTTACCGTCCCACGGAAGGTGGAAGGCTGAGTCGACCTGGGTGGTTGGTTACATACCGAAATAAAGTGCTGCCTCCGGGAGTCGATCCCGGACACGGTCACCCATCCCAGTACTAACCGGGCTCAGCGTAGGTTAACTTCGTTGATCTAGACCAACGACGCTACCACTACGCCACGCCACCACCACGTCAATGATGACGTCAACGATGACATCACTGATGACGTTAGTTGCAGCAACCACGGCTACCTTGCGACATGATCGCTGAGTCACCGTCCTTCTTGTCCACTTCCGGCTTATGACCAGGTTTGCTAACTGTCATTAAATACATATACAACTGCACAGCAAAAATCGACAATTAATGGTCGGGACTGTTATTATAGCAGCCGTGTAGCGATGAAATGATGCCGATGAAATGATCATATGATACCACGACTAATAGCGTTACCATGGCGACTGATGTAGCTGCCTTCCGCTGCATCCGATGACGTTAAATGTCCAATATTTTCGCACGAAGTAATGTTGTGAAAAAAATGTATTTGTATAATAACGACATGACAACATTGACATAAAACGCACCATGAACATTGACGCATTTTTACATGCTACAATTATGCAAATTGATCGCGAAAAGTATTATTATTAACAATTTCACCAGTCAGACCTTCTCACTATGCTATTTATCGACACATGCCGATAGGCAAGGTATGGATATATCATTTACTGTTTTTTGTTTGTTTGTACGGTTACGGATTTCTCCGCCGAGGATAAAGCTAGCGGCGTCAAATTTTGCAGGGCAGTTCATCGGCGTTCCAGGCAGGAAATCTCCCATTTTTGTGAACTTTGCTCCACAGAAGTCCAAAATCGGACGAATCGGCCAGCGCGCTCTTGTTGTAATGTGATGCTTCTAGGCTTTGTGACTCACATGCCCATCAAGTTCGCGCGGCGTGTGGACGTACATGTAGGATCGTCATGTGAAGACGGACGTATTGTTAACTTAATGGTTTTAAATGTTTATGTTTATTACTTCGCTTGCTGGAGCGGTTTAAAGTATTGTGATGAGCACGTCTGCGTGTGTGTCTGTGTGTCTGTATCTGTATATGTCTCTGTATCTGTCTGTTTGTCTGTCCGCGAGTATATCTCCAGAAACACGCGCGACCTTTACCAATTTTTGCACATGTTGCCTATGGCCGTGGCTCGGTTCTCCGCCGGCGGGATGACGAAATCCCAAGGGGAAGGAGCAATTTTAGGGGGTTTCATCCCCTATTGACAATGCATTGTACAGCATAGCATTTGGGACCCGTACAAAAACAGCTGAACCGATCGAGATGCCGTTCGGGATGACGAGTGGGCTTGGCCCGATGAACATTCTTTGTAATTTTGTTTGTTTGTTTTTTGTTTGTACGGTTACGGATTTCATTCTACACCATATTCGGCAAAATGATTAAAACTGTGGTGACTTGGCAACATTTCGCACGATTTTTGGCCATATTTTCACTGAGGAATTAAATGAAGTGAACTAGTGAAATATACACTTAATATCTTCAGCTTAGACTGTTGCCGCCGTAGCACTTTTAAGACTAAGTGGACTGGAGTGTGCCAGAATATTATGAGAGATGAATAGCCTGTCAGTGTACGAGTTGCAGCGGAAAAAATATCCCCTGTAAAAACCTCGATATCTCCGGACTTTAATATACGTTAGGTTATTCACTAAATTCGTAGTGTTTACACAGTAAGGTTCCGGCTCTCTGGTCGCTAAGCCTACTACAAATCGTTGACGGAATTAATGACAGGCTAGTCGACTTATCGTCAAAAGTTGGTTGTATTCTGCCAAGTCACTTCATATCGTTTTGGCTCCAAGTCGTCGACTTCAAGTCGACTTCAAGTCGTTTTAGCGTCAAGTGGGGTCAGATTGAGCCACCAAAGTCACTGAGCCACCCCGAGGCCGAGGCAAGTCAGCTAGATGGAGACTGAGGCATGAAAAATAGAAATAAGAGAAGAACAATGCGTACTAGAGATGTAAAACCAGTCAGTAAATTGTCCAATAATAATGTCTATTGCCTTCAGCAATTATTTGCCAAATGCCAAATACCTGAAATGTGACTAACTGCGATGCGCTTCTAGTTCTACAGGCGTAGATCGAGGCGGAAACTTCGAGACCGAGGCCGAGCCAAAAACAACGAGACTGAGCCGAGGCCTAAGCACTTGGTTCGAGACCAACCGAGGCAGATGGCTGCTGAGGCAGAACCGAGACCAAGACAGGCAAAAAGATGCCTCGAGGATGCCTCAAGGCAAGGCAGCTGTCTCGAGGACTACATCACTGGACTAGGCCCAATTATTTGACCAACACTGTTATAGTTGCTTAGTGATTGGATTGGAAGACGAAGATTCGGTTTCGTTTCCGGTTATACGTACACTGAAAATGCGGAAACAAACAGCCAATGTAGTAATGCAACGGGACACTAGCGCCCGTGTGCATTCAGCGACATGTGGCAAATGTCACTAATTAATCTCGATACGCGTTGTTGTTACGGCACATTATGTCCGCACTGCTCCATTGTGTCCACGTACCATGGTTGTGTCCGCAACTTTCGTCCGCACGTCCCATTATTTTACATAAAAAGCTAATTAAGTAGTATTCAAAATAGTAAATATTACTTTGAAATAGTAGCTGACTATTTGAATACTACTTAAATACATTGCCTATACATTGTCACACATCCGTATATTTGTTTAATGATCTTCTTCCCCTGTCTTCACCTGTGCTTCGGTACAAGACTTGTGTATCCTCAGTCTTTGTGCAGAACGTTGTAATTAACCGACGTCACAATGGTACGTGGACCCAATGGAACAGTGCGGACATGACGTGCCGTAACGCGCATTCTCCATGAATACACGACTAGTGCGTACCGGGCATACGGAACGGGATGTGCAGCGACCAATTATTGAAGTTCACCCTGTATTTTGTGCGGAAGTTTGGATCACGTCATAATAACGTGATCGTAAACACGTTGTTAATTATTACTGACCCGCCTACACATAGTGTAGGGGCCAGTATTGTTTTGCTCGTTGGCGTTTGTCGTCTGTCGTCGTCTGTAACACTCCACGGCGGCGCATCGTAACTCACCAAGGAACAGCACGCGACGGCGGGCCAGTCGTGTTACGTCGCGTTAGGGCGGCACCTTCTTTCACTATTGTCGATAAAGTTTTTGTTCCCAAAACGAAATATATAGTTGTTTTTCTTGATGCTTCTACGACTGCCTTTGTTGCAACCAACTACATTGTTGTTCAACTGAATAACTTGTCTTAGCTAGCCTACTGCCGAAAATTTGTGTCAATCTGCCACGGTGATCCGAATCCACAACGGTGCACTGACGAAGGAATACGCGGTGTCATCAACAACTTCAACAACTTTGGTGGTAGCCGAAGTTTGCTGATCATAGTTACTGTCCAATTACATCAACAAGTTCGGTTGTATGGAAGTCTGTTGATGACAGGCACGGCACACTTCAGCGTTGCATGTATATGTTTATGTGACACGGAGCATCGCATGCTCGTGCGATAGTTCAGCATACTGAAACGATGCGTGTACAAAACTATGTTGGTAGCCGAATAAAAAGTGGCAGCCGTTGAAAGTGCTCCTCAGACTGACACAGGGGATCTGTGTACGTTATTTGTACAACAGTAGGACAACATTTCAACTAATACAGAGCGTCGCGCGGGTCTCTCGGCGATAGCTGAGCGTCTTCTGACAACTGGGAAGCATAGTAAAGCATGTATGCGTGAATGCAATGCGATGTTTATGCTAGATTAAAATATTACAATTAGATTCATACTTCTTTGTTATTTCTTTTTTAGCGACCGGGTATACCCGCCCACGGCGTGTACCGGTCGCTTCTTGCACTAACTTGTCTCCGGAGGCGCAAATCGCCGTAAACTAATTACCAGTTCTACGCTAACTAAAGTCGTTACAACTACATGTAGTTTTAAAGCCACGCGACCTCAAACACTGTCGCCCCTAATAACGACTGGCCTTCTGAGCGTAAATAGGCATTTCGAATGTAATTCTACCGGTTTCTTATCTCAGCATTTGGTGAGCCCTTGTTTGTTATTTTTCGCCGTTTTTTGTACCGACTGAAGCTAAGTCACATAATTAATCCGTGCATTAGGAGCACCCTGCAACTCTCGTGAGTAGTGTCACGTGACAAATACCTGGCCACACACCCGCGAAGTATACTCTCATCTACGTGAGATACAATGCAGCGGCGACACGTACGCATTTGAGTCGGCGATGTCGTATTTCTTGAATCGCGCCCCCAGCGATGTTTCTTGTAAGCCCATGCAGCTTTAGCAGGCGTCGACGCATTGTGACTAGAGTTGCTTTCATACGCCTTAGAAGCTTACTTACTTACTTACGTACGTCGTAACGCCGAACTGTCGACAATGCCGATGCTACATTAACACGCTCATCATATCATGCACGCTCAACGAACACGCACCGGGTCTCTCTACATAACGTCGTAAACAACAATGTATTACTGCAAAATGTCACCTGTCTTGGGGTGTCGTTCATACTGCTCCCCATTTTGGGGGTAAAATCCCCCAAAAACCCCGATTTTGGGGGCGTGAATAGGCATTTTCAAGCTTATCGTGCAAAATATTTAAATTTGCATACTATCGAAATTACTGCACCGATTACAACCAAATTTTGCACAGTCACAAAGACCACCAAGTACTCTTCGTGCGCTGGCACATCTTTAACGCCAGTCGCGGATTTCATGTCTGTACGCAGAACGCTTGATTGCGTGTATAACTATGTGTCATAGGTATACCAATTCCAGTCTCGTCATTCCGAAGGACTTCTCAAGGTCACAGGCACACTGTAAACGAGGTAATATCTCGGAAACGGTGCAAGACGGAGTCGTTGTTATTACAGCCCACTACCAGGAAGTGATATGGCCTATCAAATAGCAGCAACTCGGATGACCCCTGGGTGACGTTCAAGGTCATTCATCATTTGCAAGCTTTTTATGTGATTTTCTCGAACAGCTCTGCAGCAGTTAACAAGATTTCAGCAGACATACTGCGTCGCGCGGTCCCTCAGCGATAGCTGAGCGTCATGTCGTAAATAGAGTGAAAGTGATAATATCTCGGAAACGGTACTGAGTTGGCTTAAAATCATTCTGGTTGTTATAACCTTTAGTAACTTTAGTATATTAGTAACTCTAATATCTCTGAAATCGTCGCATACGTTAACTACACTGTGTCTCAAAAAACAATACACTTGACTTTTGATCATAACTTCGGCATATGTAAATCAATTTTCAAATTTCTTTCACTTTAGGATTCCTGAGCAAACATTTGGTTAACTATCACAGCGTCTTCCATCTCACCTTAGCTATGTTGTTACACAAATTTGCAAATTTGTCTAACGCTGTCATTTTAACAGGTAAGGACGTAGGGACTTTTCCTGCTGGTAACGCTAACTACGCTTTCTACAAAATATAGGCCTTATTGTCCACAAAGAATATAAATTAAACTAGACAATACGCGTCCGTCCATCCCACGCTATGTTACATGTGCATAAGTGTATTTGCGGTCGAAACTGAACAACGTCGGGCAATCATCAGGTTGGGAATTGACACGTTAATTGCCACCATTCTTGTTTAATAAACTTTTTTTGCAGTTAACATTCGCTCATCACTGGCATACATAGCAAACAAGGAATATATCTGTGCAATCGAGTCACACGCGCTGTTATTGTTGGCCATTTTCTTGCATTAACTATACATTGACCATACTTACTTATTTACTTACTTACTTACATGTACGTTGAAAACACGCTAGACAGAGCATGGCACCGCACGTCGCCGTGCGGTTGCGTTGCGGCGCCGGATGCGGTGTGAACGTGGCTTAATGCTGCTGTTTCCATGTACTGGTTCCGCTGCATGTGATTCTATGTTCAACGTTTATCACAACAGTAAAATGTCTGATTCTTGTCTCGGTTGAGTAGAACAGGAGTCACCATCAGAAACTTCCCCATGCCATAACCACTTGATCGAACGCCACAAACAAGCCTCTGTTCGGCTTACTGAAATCAAACAACATTTATACATTGAACTATTACTGGCACGTTTACACATAGTGTAGGGGCCAGTATTGTTTTGCTCGCTGGCGTCTGTTGTCGTTCGTCGTCCGTCGTCGTCTGTAACACTCCACTACGCAACGTAACTCACCAGGGGCAGCAAGCGAGGGCGGGCCAGTAGTGTTACGTCCCGTTAGGGCGACACTTTGTTTAGCTAGTTATTTTTTTTTACTTCTTTACTAATTTGTTGTGGTCTCCGCGCTCTAGCTTTAGCAAGAGTTAGGGACGGCGGTGTCTTTATATTTATGACTTTATTCGCCAAATTTTCTCCGACGTCCGTCGACCGAAATTCTGTTGACGTCTTTGGTTCTTTCACACTGTTGAAATAATAAACTAGTACAAATCTAGGCTACTGAACAAAGTTAGACCAAGTTAGGTAGTGTCAAGACCAATGCTCGAACTACGGGGGCGGGGGTCTGGTCCACTAGTTCTCTGGTAGGCCCTTGAATGATAACAAGAAGAGAGGTCCAAGGAGTATAGTTTCGGCTTTCTTGGTTCTCTGTGAAATGTGTTCATTACATTAGACAAAATAACTTATTATATCAAAATCAGAATAACTAGCTTTAAGTTGACAATGCAGTAGAATATTGTATCATACGCAACGCCCACAGTGAAAAATTTATAGTCGGTGAAAAAACCCAGTGTCGTAACAGCCCAGTTTTTCTGAGACAACGCAAATAATCAGAAATACGTATTATTCGTATTGTTGAAAATAACTTTTTTGGATTTCCCAAGGTAAAGTAACTACAGCTGACGGGTGAGGTGGGCAAATTTATAAGATTTTGATGTCAAACTTTCTAAGGATTTTAAGTACCAGAAATCATTAAAAATCGGTTAATTTTGACAGAGTTATTAAAAAATAAAAAGGTGGACAGATTTTTGGGGCAGGGTGTATAATTGATTATATTGACTTACATTCACCTTCTCAAATGACAGCGACGTATTAATCTGTTCCTTTTGCGCAGTAGTGCTTTGATAACTAGTGTAATGTAAAAGGATCCTTATAAATTAACCTATATGTGTGATCGATAGAGTTTTCATAGTTAGACTAGTGGATTTTTCTCCTGATGGAATCAATCCCCATACTGGGGGATGTTTCCCCGTCCATAATGGATTAATATTCCTAAGGCTGGGTAAAATATACATAACAAACGATAGTTATCGCTAAGAATAATTCGTTTGTTGTAGCCTATACATACCACTCAAAATAACGAAAGCCGTCGTGCACTCCGTCGTGATTGCCAGCTGAAACAAATTAGCAATCGTTTTAGTTCTAGTGTACTCAAAACATCTTTTTGCCAGCCAGTCAGACGGGTTTCCTTTCTAGACGTTAAATCACCAACAAAAGAAAACCCAATAGACAATCAACGCCGCAGCGAAAAACAATCAGACCCATCAAGAAACGTGATCGTGATAGGCACTTTGAAGAAAGGTTGGCATGGGTAATACCAGATGAAAACCCGTCCATCAAGGACAGACATTACTTTTATCACATTATTACGGGCCCGCCCACACGTAGTGTAGGGGACCAGTATTGTTTTGCTCGCCGTGCGTCTGTCGTCGTCTGTCGTTGTCTGTTGTTGGCGTCCGTCGGTGTCTATAACACTACACGGCGAAACGTAACTCACCAGGGGGCAGCATGCGGCGGGCCAGTACTGTTACGTCCCGTCAACACGACACTTTTTTACGCTGGTCGCGTCTAGCGAAAAGCGTAATGTAACTGTCAGGCGTCCGTCGGTCTGTCTGTCCCGACGGCATACTCACCGTGACTCACCAGGGGGCAGCATGCGACACGGCCAGGGTACATTTCGGCCAGTCAATACGAATGACCGATACCTGTCAGTTAGGCGTTGTGGAAGGTTTCAAACTGTCGATCTGATGCTGTTTCACGTCAGCTGCACAAATTTGGCGCAATTTCCGACACATCTGACCTAATTTCCGCCACTTACCGTCGTGTATTCGCACTAAAAAGGTAAAGGCTTCCCATACTCGTTACCAAGCGTTGGGCCCGCAGCTGATCCCGATGTACAGGCAGTCAGCCCGCAGGTGACTATAAGTCATCCAACCGGCGGCACGCTGCCATTACTTTCCGCCAGGCCTGCGGTTACCTTCCCAGCCGTAGAGCACCACCGCCCCTTGGCCGGTACCAAGTTATACTGCTTGGTGACATAGGCACATAGGTGTGAACAACTTGCCAAGGTTGTTACGCAGCTATTGCCCCGAGTAGGATTTGAACCCACGACCTGTTCATCGCAAGTCCAACGCTCTACCCGTTGCGCCACGGCGCCACCGATTAAGTCCACTAACGACGAACGATCATCGTCGCTACTGATGAACTCACTGGCATGTTCCAACTCGACGCCGATGAACGGCTGGCTCTTTCCAGGCAGGTGACCGACATACTGCACCTGTCCCACTTCGATGCGTCCTCCGCATCGTCGGAACTTGACTACGTCGCCAATGTTCAGGTCGCCCGCTGTGCGCGGCTTGTACGCTCTTTTACCAGTCACGTCGAACGTGTGGAACAAATTCCTGCACACAGGAATAAACATCTAAAATTTCAGCTCATTAAAGAGATTTTACTAAACTAGTGAGGTCGCACTGTTTTTTGGTTTACCGGACTGTATGGAGGCATTTTGTGGCGCTGCTCAGTAACATCGCTGGACAAGCTATTCACGCCCTTGTACCGCTGTTACCAAGCTGTTTAAGGAGCCGTTGGGGGACGAAGTTTGCAATTTGTTATATGCGTTGTTGTATGAGGGAAGGAATAGTCTTTCTAACGCTTGGATTTCATGTATAAAATCGCGACTGCCGTGTTTACACAATCTGAAATCCGCATCCCGTAGGACTCATACAGTAGTGTACACGGTATGCTCTTTTCATTTTCATGGATTACAGCATACACTGAAAGAAAAATGAAAGAAATGAAGCATGAATCTCACAAATCACAATTCAAATTTGAGTATGAGATTTAAATAATTAATTTACATCATTAATTTAAATAAATTAAAATAAAATAATAAAATTAAAAACTTAACAACGTAAAATGAATTTTTTAGTTTTTTTATTTTTTAAAAACCTAAAAACCTAGGTTTCTTAAAACCCAATTCTACAGCCGTGATCTGGACGCGTAAGCTCTCACGACCATAGCGGTAAAAGGTAAAGGCTTCCCATACTCGTTACCGACCGATGGGCCAGCGGAGCTAATCTCGGTGTATAGGCAGTCAGTCCGCAAGTCATCCATCCGGCGGTAGGCTGTCATTACTTTCCGCCAGGCCTGCGGTTACCTTCCCAGCCGCAGAGCATCACTGCCCCTTGACCGGTACCAAGTTATACTGCTTGGTGACAGAAACTCATTGGCCTAGGTGTGAACAACTTGCCCAAGGTTGTTACGCAGCTTTTGCCCCGACAAAGATTTGAACCTCGACTCGTTGATCGCAAGTGGAACGCTCTACCCGTTGCGCCACCGCGCCATCCCACGACTAGGGAGATAAGTACCCACAAAAAGACGACGCTGATGTTGACCTAATTTGCCGCAATTATCGTGCTTCGTGGCAGACTTACGCTTCCGTTTCGCTGGTGTTTGTAAGCTAGATTGAAGCTGGACTCGTAGTCGTCTTAGAAAGCACGTTAGGGCTTAGCTGAATAACGTAAAGTATCGTACTAGTCAAAGCAAAGCGACAACTGCCCTACCTCTGTCCTGCTGTCGACGAATGCTGTCTGTACTTGTTTCGTTGAGTGGTTATCGGTTTACGTAAGACGGATCGCGCTCCAGTGCCATTACAGCTTGTCGGTGATGGTGGCCTGTACTTGCCTGCGTCTGAAACCACAAACACCGTTGTCGAATTGTTGTAGTCAGTCACCATACGTTTCGTAATTAGGCCTACTCAATTACTAATGGTTGCAGTAACCAGACCTCCGCGAAGGCTACAATGTGCATTTTCATAGGCGTAGAGGTTTAATTCACTGAAAACGATACAGACCGTTATTACACAACATCATAAAAAGTCATATAATAATACAAGGCGTTGGTAAACACACCATTTAACAACTTTGAATGAATGACCTTTATTCCTCATTACACCGTTGTTACAATGTTAATACAGCGCCGTGTCTCAAAAATACACGTTCTTGACTTTTGATCATAAGTTCGACAGCTGAACTTCTTACTACGTTGACCGCGTCTAGCAGAAAGCGTAATGTTTCGACCTGGCGTCCGTCCGTCCGTCCGTCTGTCTGTCCAGTCTTTTTTTCTAACGTTAATAGGGCGCGCGACATGTTTCTTCTAACCTCAATGGAGCTTGCGGCACATATTCAGCGTGACTCACCAGGGGGCAGCACGCGACGCGGCCAATGTACATTTCTGTCCGATTACTTGCATGATGAGTGAAGGAAGCGGTGTTTACCGGGAGACATGCGACGCACGTGAGGGTCGATGTAGTCAGCAGCAGGTGCTTGTGACTGATACAGCTGCTGTCTACGAGCCCAGACCGTCAGCTCATCGTCATCGTCGTCGTCCAGCGAGTTGTAGACTCGACGGCTGCGATGGAGACCACGTGACACCGACCTGCGTCTCAGTACGCGTATATCGTCACGCAGTCTTGCAATCTCATGCTGCAGTTCCTCCTGCTTGTCAACATCGACATCCAGGCCATGGCCAAACGATCAACACTGACATCTTTACAACAGCATACGGTATCATTCAATTGCAGAGTCTATGTTGTGCTAATTACTGGCAGTGTTGTGATCTGGGGACCAAGCTCTCGGCCCTCTCGGGTTGTCTCGAGAGCGCTCAAGTCCAGTTTCTAAAGGTCTTGGTCTCAGGGCAAATGTCATGGCTGAAAACCATGACCAAGACTTGATTCAGTGACAAGTTTATGATAAATATATACGACGTACATATTGCTATAGACTGCCAGTGAGCAGTGGCG
>Ga0209780_1003994_pt1 | contig 11237 bp, 8 predicted proteins | sample WorMetexBAHAMAS2_FD_187384 | JGI IMG/M metagenome (GOLD analysis project Ga0209780, IMG submission 187384) | Marine gutless worms symbiont microbial communities from Max Planck institute for Marine Microbiology, Germany - Inanidrilus exumae... | ecosystem: Host-associated > Annelida > Digestive...
GTGTAGTGGCGTGAAATTTTACTGTTTGATTATCTGCAATAATTAGAGCATTTGCGTGATTTGTAGTTAATTATTTAGATTATGATGATGTAAAAACAGGCAGTGGATGGACCGGGCAACTTTGTGGAGCCGACGATTGTTACTGATCTTCCGCATGATACAGCAATAGTTCACAGAGAAACGTTTGCACCCATTGTCTATTTTCTCAAGACTAAGGTTGTACTGAATTTGCTATATTTTGACAGTAATCTTCTTCAACTTCTAGTAGAGAATTTAGTTGCTGGCTCGCAGCATACATTTTCGGAAAGTTTGGTAAGAACTGTCAGCTGTATTTACTAGCGAAAATCGAAAGTTAGTGAAAGAGAAATAAAAAATAAAATGCTTCCAGTATGAAAACGGGTCCAATTTCTAATCTCTGAAGGCAGTGATTTGACTATAATATGTAATGCATTCATGAATTTGCCACAAGTCACATGAGAAATGACTGTTGTTCAGTTTGTTGTTAAAGTTGTTTTTTATTATTTTATTTCATTACAAATATTTATATTTGTTCCCATCGTTTTAATAGTCATTTATTTATTGCCTGTGTTTTTAAAATTTGTTTGGCTTTTTATAAGTATTTATTATATTTTCTGTTATATGGGCTTAATATGGAAATAGCTGTACATTGGCTGAAATGTCAGTTGGAATTAAATTCCTTATTTTCTTTTTTATTGTTGCATTAAGACGTTAATTTCATTCTGAAATTATTATGTTATGTCACTGTTTTGTGTTTATTTGCGACATTTTATAGTGCAATAAAATGAACTCTAAGAGTCTACGGTATTAGTTGGGATTATGATAATAGTTGTTGATGCTAATTGTTACAGTTAGCCTATTTATAAAAATGGCAACAGTGTGATACAACAAAACAAAAACCCTTTCTCTAGTTCGATCCAGGTGAGTTGGTACCAGAAAAAAACATTCATTCACTCACGCGCTTGTGGGTCATTTCTTACAGTCCCTAGCATTTTCCTTGAATAGTTGTCGAATCTCACAATCTTTATCTACAACCTTTCTCCAAGTTTCTAGGTCGATGGTATGTAGGTAGAGGTCGATGAGTTATGCACGACGGTATGCAGTATGACCCGATCCAAGGTCGAGGTCAAGGTCACGAGCCTTTCACAGTTGGAAATATGGCCATTTTCAAAACCCATTTATTTCGTGATCAAAAGGTCATGGGTCAACCGACGTGGGTCTTTGCACTCTTGTGAGTGCTGGTTTCTTCTGCTTATGTCGTCTGTTCCTAGTTTCCCTCTCATCTCATTACACGCGAACGTAACTATTACCTTTGTCTCCTCGTCAACCTCATTCTGGTACCAGTTCCTCCATTTCCGACTCACCTGTTACTTCACCCGTCACATTTTCCTCTTCTGATTCACCACTCTGTACATCCATAACTCCCTCTCTCTTTCACTCCCGGCTTAAAACCTACCTCTTTCACAAATTTTATCCCCCCTAGTTTCACTTCTTCCTCCCGTACTGTTTTACGGATCGTTTCTTCTGAGCTACTCGGTTTTTGTTTCTATTTTTTCCTTATTTTGTCGTATCTGTGCCGTGCGCTAGATTAAGCTGGCCATCTCGTCAGCTTTTGAGTGCAAGTTAATCTACCATATCGTATCATATCGTGCTTTAACACCACACATTCGTCTAATCAATAATCATTTTAGTTTACTGAAGTGCAAACTCGTTTTCTTTCTTCACTGGCCACGCTTCACTGCCAAGTAACATACAGCTTTGCCCACGTCTTCTGCGTAACTCCCCTCTCATACAACAACTGTATGATAATTGTGTGTTTTGTGTATAGAACTTGGACGAAGCTATTCAGTGGAACAACGAAGTTCCCCAAGGCTTGTCCAGTAGTATCTTTACAAGAGATGTGTCAAGTGTTTTCAAGTGGCTTGGGTATCGTATGGCGTTTTAAATTTATTATCAACAGCATGTTGCAGACTTGGCTTATTTCCGTCAACGAAAGTTGCTCTACGTTGAGCAGCATTAGCACGGCAGTGGATGTTTTAGTAAAGTAAAGTAAAGTAAAGTATGCGTCTGTTTGTATAGCGCGTTTTACCGCAAAGCCTCAAATGCGCTCAGACATGGATCACACAGTTTTACCTGCAAATTACACCATGCCTGCCTTTACTTCCCGGCTGCAGAACATCACCGCCCTTCGTTCGTTCGTTCGTTATTGCGGGCAGGGGTCCAGCCTACTCTGGACCCCAGCGCCCTTTGGCTGGTACTCATTTTACCGTCCCACGGAGGGTAGAAGGCTGAGTCGACCTGGGTGGTTGGTTACATACTGAAATAAAATGCCGCCCCGGGAGTGGTGTATAACACCTCCCCGGGAGTGGTGGTGTATAACCGGCTGCCTGGGTCAACTCAACCTGACCGTTATTTGTGAGTAAGCAGGTAATAGTTGGTAGGTAAGTCGACATAATGAGCACTGAACAACGTTATGATGTTATATGGCTGAAAGCTGCAGAAATGTTGTTCTGGAAGGTCGTTTAATACTGGCCCGCCTAATGGGCCAGTATTGTTTTGCTCTCTGGCGTCTGTCGTCGTCTGTCAGGGTCTGTAATACTGCACGGTGGGCCATTATGGTTATGTCCTGTTAGGGCGACATTTTGTTTTATTTTGTTTTATTTTATCAATTTATTTGTCATTGTTGTTATTATTATGCTGAGCTACCGGTAGTACAAATTGTGTGTTTATGCTTTTACTCTTTCTATTTTTTTGAATAGCTGAAGCTTGAGAAAACCAGTCCAGTATGGAATTGACACAAAATAACTGTGGAAGTTGGCTGTTGTTTGTAGGCCGAAGGGATCTGACTGTGGTATTGTCAATGTCAACATTCCAACAAGTGGTGCTGAAATTGGCGGAGCGTTCGGTATGATGCAGCTTGCTTCTTTTAACTTGAGTAGCAAGTTGACTTTTGTGATACCTGTTAGAAAATGTCGTCATTATTGCGTTTTTACGCCTGATCGCCTGCATGCATAATACGGCCTATTGCTACAGATGTTGTACGTAGCGTGGTCTGTGTGTCTGTGTGACCTTTATAATCTGATATAGCCATATTTGTGCTGAAAAGGGACGTTAAACTCCAAAACTTATGCCATTTTTTTCTGACTTTAGTAGAGCGCGCGGCACATGCTCAACGTGATTCACCAGGGGGCAGCATGCGAGGTGGCCAGTGTGTATCTTTCGTCCGAGTGTTATACTAGGATGGACTTAATGTATTGTTTTGTACCGTTATGTTTGTGTTTGAGACTTGAGCTACAAATTAGCGTGCGACTGTATGGTTGAAACTGTATTCAGGAGGGGAGAAACATACGGGCGGCGGCCGCGAATCAGGTAGCGACTCCTGGAAACAGTACATGCGACGATCAACTTGGTGTGTTGCATTTGTTTATTTTTTTACAATTATTGGGCCGCATCGCAGAGATAGCTAGCGAGAGCGGCGTATTGCTACACATGGTGTAGCGTGGTTGGTCTGTCGGTCAGTCTGTATAACGCATCGTCGTAAACCACCTCTAATGCACTCAGGAATGGCACGTGTTAGCGGGATTTTTTTTACCTGCCATCCACACGTTTATCCACGAATGGAATGAACCATCCTACCTTTACTCCGTAATCATTCACCGGATGGCAGCACCCGAGCGAGGTAGCGCACAGTTTCAGCTCACTACTCATTTATCGACCTCGAAAGGATGAAAGACTGAGTTGGTCGAGTTAATTGGCTGACCTTGTAGCGGACAGTTTACCGACATAAGTGGTCACCCATCAGCTGCAGGTCGAGCGTAGGACAGGGAAAGTTTGCCGCTCACAGACCGACGTTCTACCACTGAGCCACGCAACCAACCTTAATGAAAGGCTGAGTTGGCCTGTGACAATTTGCAAGTGTTGAGTTATGGTCAGGTGTTTGACCCCGGCCGTATCACTTTCATGTAGCGACCGTCGGCAGATGGTTTACACACACACGCAATTTTGTACCGACCAACGGTCGGTAATGTTCTGCGCCTGGGAACTAAAGGCAGGTAGGCCTATGATTCATTCCATTTATGGATTAAATATGTAGATATCAAGTAAAACACGTGTAATACCTGAGTTCTTTAGAGGCGAGTTTCGTGTAGAAATAGTATACATACATCCACGTTTATTCGTCTTACTTTACTTACCGTGTGCGTGTGTGTGTTTCGTAGCACGATCAACTTCGGTAAAGAGCTGCCGCTTGCACAAGGCATAAAGTTCGAGTGAATGGCGCAAGAAGTTGTGAAGAATGTGAATTATGTGACGTTCTGATGCCTCAGTCAAACTCCATCATAATTTGCCTTCCGTTTTACGTAGCCTAACTTGCTGAATCAGTGAAGACATTGTTGTATACCATTTCGTGTAATTGTATCATTAATGTTGTATCTATTTTTGATATGTCACAGATCTTAAAATATTTTGGTTTAGTTATCGTTCTAGTGGTTGTATTCGCATTGTGAACTGTTCGTTTGTCGGAAAGCGTACGGAAATTTAGGGTCGTGAAGATTAGCAATTAGTCAAACAGTTAACGTCCCGTCACTGCTGTTACAATCGACCCACGCCGGCGCAGCCGCCGGCGTGGGTATTGCGTTCAGTCATGTCTGTGTGTGTGCCTGTCTGTTTGTCCGCGCTCTAACAGGGAAATGGCTTGCGCTATCAACACCAAACTTGGTACACAGACATACTCTACAGCAGTCGCTCGGCATGCATTGACCCAGAGGTCAAAAGGTTAAAGATCAAGGTCACACGGTTACGAAAACCGCCACGGTCGCACGGTTGCTATAGTGACCATGACCGGTAGTCCTCGCTGTGCTACCTGCGGCCGTTGCCGGCGTGGGTCTGCATGTCGATACGACTGCCTATGTTTGGTTGGCACATCCGGCTTGTAAAAAGTCTGCTGCAGCAGCTGCTGTTTCCCTGAGATTTTCTGAGACTGTTCTTCTTTTTCCTTTTCCTTCTTTTCTCCTCCTCCTTCAATGTTATGTCCCATGATGCAGTGTTGCTGTGTTGATGGTTTGTCGCTAGAGCAGTCGGTCATTGTCATTTCTCCAGGCTGAGTGCGCATGACTGTAGGTCTACCTTTACTTTATCTGGACGATGAGCGGACTTTTGGGCGACCGACCCACTTTGTGCGATGCATACCGTTTGAGCGTGGCATGGCGACGGGGACATTCACCCCGGGGCCCCGTATGTATAGAGCCATAGCATATACCACGCTGGCATAGCGTCACGCGCTTAAAATCTGTTCACGTTTTAGCGGAGTTATTCGAGAAATAAAAAGTGTTTATTCTTAGCACCACAGTGTATCTGCATGTTAAAACCCGTCGTCAAAATGCCAAATGGTGCGTCGCCTAGTCATCAAGGCATATCGCCGAAACGTCTGGCGACAGTCTGCGTGGGGGACTCACCTTATTGAGTCTACCTAATACAGTGGGTCTCAAATGTCCGTCCGTCAGTGCGTACGTACGTACGTCCGTCCGTCCGTCCGTCCGTCCGTCCACATATTTCTTCGATTTCAATGAAATTTGGCAAGTAGGTAAAAGCCTAGAGGTCGATAAGTGACATACGACGGTATGTAGTATGACCCGATCCAAGGTCAAGGTCACGAGCCCTTCAAAGTTGGAAATCCGGCCATTTTCAAAAGCTATCTTCTCAGCCATTTACAATGGGAGGCTGGCAACTGACCACTGATTCTTATACTGATTCCTTACTAGGGAACAATATCTAACTTTGATCTGGCCGGATTTTTCATATTTGTCCTAGTTTTTTGTGTCACGTGACTTTGAACTTGGCAGAAACGTCAGTTGTGAAGAGTCGACCGTCAGTCCCGTACGGGGCTAATTTAATATAGCAACAAATTGACGTGCATGGATCGATTTTTGCCTATTTATGTGATTTACATGGACAATTGGCATGAATGAGACACGTGTTTCGCACCCACACGCTCACTTAAGTCTTAAAGGCGTAATTTTCAGACTGAAATTCACCGTGCTAGAATTATAGATGAATATTCCTGCACATATTTTGCCAGTATAGGTCGACAGTGACGCAATTTCATCATTCCTATCTCTGCCAGCTGTTCTGTCTGTCATAGCGAATTATAAACATTTTGCAGCACTCAGTCTCATGGCCGATCTTCGTGGCGGTAGCACTAAGCTTTTCGTAAATTTACCGATTCAGTTTTATAAAAATAACGTGACAAATCTTCAGCAGCTAACTTTGCAAAGTACAACATCATGCCCTACACATAGAGATCATATCCCGACCATCACAGATTAGTGTTACTGTGCCATCACTTCACCATATCTAGCCTACATGCAGTATAGAGTTGCACAAAAATTTTTACGTACATTATCTCCACATTTCTCGTGGAACTGTGCAAGTTGAAAAAATCTGTTGTCGGTCGCACGGCGGTGGTCTATGCGTCGTGTGCGGTACTTGATCGGGCGGCGCGCGGTCCGTTACTGCGCCACGGCCACAAGTCCTTGGAGGTGTGAGGGAGCGGCGACAGGGCGCCGTGGGGAGTCCGACGCAACGCTGTCGCGCGGGGCGGCCTGACACGGATTGCGTCATTCGAGACGTCTTCGTTCCGTGGCATCTCTGGAGCGGAATAAGACCCACCGCGGCGCTAACAGTCCGCCACGCATGCGCGGCCCATCGTTTTGTAATTATCCAGTTACGCACGAGGGCCGACGTGTCGTGCCAGTTTCCACTCGCCTGGTCACGTTCAGCGGTTTGAATCTCGGTCGGCCCTTTCCTCTAACGGCTGCCTAATTCCGAGTCGCATTAATCTCTAAAAATCATCCACGGTGCCTAGTTCCATAATCTCATTAATTCTTTCATTCATAATTCATTCACTCATTCGTCTTTGTCGCCCCGTACGTGCTCCGAGGCGGTAATGCGCCGTGATTCATGTGTTGACTTCGGCGCTGTATAAATAATTGCTTGTTTGTGCTTACTTAACTTCCTTCCTCGTTTGCTTTTTCCCGTACTTTCTTCTTTCTTTGTACTGTCTTCCTTAATCATTTACTTCTAAACTCGTTTACTTCCTGACTTATCTATCTATACTCTTTCCAGAATAGACCCGCTCCGTTTCCATGCCGGAGTTCGTAATATACGAGGCGACCAAACCTGGCTTTAGTTTTTTGTGTTAATTTTATAGTGTAGTATATTTTGTTTAGGTATATTTTGTTACGGATGCATGTTTGTTTTTGTTGTGTTTGTTTCAGTTTTTCAGTACTACGCCAAGCGATTGGCTGAGAAGAACGTTTCCGACATGACCTATTTTGTGTCGGGTGGGACGTAAAACCTTAATCAATATTCATCTTTGTCAAAACTTCAGATCAATCTGTAGGCCGTAGCGTTTTCTAAATGCACGGCCGGATTTAATTAGAGCAGCCTATATTCAGACTATTCGGTCGAACAGGCCTGACCCCGCAAATGTAGGGCCTCATATTCTGAGAATCATTTTATGGTTGCATGGGACTGGAAAATTCTGTGAAATTTGGACATTTTCCCTGTATCATTGTAATCATTCACTACCCATAGAATGACATTACTAAACAGCGGAAAGTCCATGAATAGAAAGGAAATAAGGGTCAGGTGGCACAGATCCCACATTTGTAGGCCTATTGGGCCCCACATATGTATGCCTAAATCCGACACTGTTCGTTCACACATTTATTAGGGCATAGAAAATCGGTGAAATTTGGGCATAGCATGTGTTTTGAGATGTGAGAGCAGACAAACAAAAAAGAGGCATACAGACATGCATTTGAACGTTAGAAGAGGTTCAAGAATCAAGATCTCCTCTTTCTAAAATTCTCAATATGCTACTGAGCTTCAGTACGTTTGGGGAACCCTGAAATTCTGTGTGGTCTCCATAGCGCAGGTGCGTTGTGATGTTCACTCTGGCGTAACTAATGACTGACAGACGACGTCGATATAAAAATAGCAACTGCCGGCGAACGGTAAGCATGTAACGTTGACATGTAGATCGCAGGGTTTGTGGGCAGTTCGATCGCTGAGATCTCGAAACCACGGTGTCCGGTTTCCATCTTCGAAGCTGTGATCGCCGTCTGGCATTTGGCAAAGCTTCGCCGTTGCCGTGGCGTTGCTATGTCATTGACGTCACCGGTTACGTCACGACGACTGCATTACCATTGTTAGTAAGTAGGCAGCGAGCTCTGTAACGACGGCGTTCTGAAGGCCACTGCAGCGGCGAGCCAGTTCAAACATCAAACGGTGGTCTCCAAGGATCTGTCGTGACAGATTTACGAGCTGTCCAGTTTACGGAGATGTCAGTCGCGTCCGTGCACATGTCACCAACATTCACGCACCTTGCTTGAGAATAGCGAAACAACGAACATTTCACGACACGATACGATATGATACGACGAAAAAATCGATGTCCACTCATGTAAGTCAGTAAATCTACTGCAATATCTGTCAGTATTTCGGTGAAATAAACTTCAAAAAGTTAGACGGATAAACCAGTTTTAAAATGGCTTTCTCCTGTTCTTTGACAAAGCTGAACAGTTTAAAATGTAGCCATTTTTATTGATTGACTTTCTCATGTACGCTCATAAGCCACACGAATTGCCGCTATGAAAACAAGACGTGAAAAAACACCAACAGATCATATCTAAGTCTCGCAGTTACGCTTAGGTCTAACTAATTTTTCGTACAGTCGTGTCAGATGGCTGCAGTTCTGCATTCGAGTCACACAAACCAAGTATAAAGGATTGTGTTGCAAAGGAGCGGAGTGTTTAGATTTATTTTAAAACATATAGTTTTTAAATCGAAATGATATTCTCCGCTTTTACAACAATGCTTTCTTTGAATGTAGGTCTCTTCATGTAGCTTATCGTAAGACCCCGTATTGTTAAAGACAACGTCTATATAGCCTAAGCACTGGGTCTATTCTTTGCCAAATAAATAAAAGGTGTTCGGAAAAAGGTCCACGGAAAATAGGTCCACGGAAAAAACGTCCACTAGGAAATAAGGTCCACTTGGAGCGTGTAAGAAAAAAAGGCCACTAAAGTAGGAAAATAGGTCTACAACATCCGAACATAAGACCGGACAAACAATCATTCATTGAAACACTTCAGTGCAGCTAGGTTTGAGGCTAATCTAGCTGCAATCATGCAGGTTAGCAGATTCTAAATTTAATTAATCGCCATCACAAGATGAAGGCTATCTGAACACTTATCGCTGCAGTGCCATTTCGCCACCCTGTCACGTTCCGCGGCGCTGAGCATTAAAGGCGACTTCGCACGGAGTAGATAGCGGCATCAATAAAGTTGTCGTCGTCACTTTCACGTGCATTCTACGTTGATGGATTCGCTTTATCACTTTCGTCCGTATCTCTATCTATAGCGCCCGCCGTAAGTAACTCCCGCAAGTTAATCGGGCACCTGCCAGAGAATGGAGGCGTGGCTTTCGTCGCCACCGCGTCGCGTCGATAATGAGAAAACCAGACGAATTTAGAGATTGTTTCGGTATTCGGCAAAATAATCGAGGGCGCCGTGCCGCGGCGTGTGCTTGCTGGCACCTGGATAATTGAATCAATCGCGGGTTTATCTATTATGAGGTTCTTGGGTGGGGTACGCTTTGCCTGCATGCGGGAGAACAGTTTATTTGACAGCAGATTTGGGTGAACAATGCTTTTAATAGCACCTGCAGCTGCAGAGAGCAGTAGCTTTAAGTTAAAGTGCAATTCACACTTTTCTCATGTCTGGCGGCTTATCACTTCGGATGACGACGATCCACCGCAAACTGCTGCCAGCCTCCCATCATCGCAAATCATCATTTTTGCTTATGATCGTTAATTTTTGGATTTTATCCCTGTCGTAAACGATTTACTGTTTTATTATCCACACTTGCCGATAGGCAAGGTGTGGATATATCGTTTCCTGTTTTTTTGTGTGTTTGTACAGATACGGATTTCTTCGCCGAGGATAAATCCAGCGGCGTCAAATTTTGCACGGTGGTTCGTCGGTGTCCAAAGCGGGGAATCGCAAATTTTGGTGAACTTTGCTCCCACAGAAGCCCAAAATCGGACGAATAGGCCGGCGCGCGGGCCACGCACACCGTTGCAATATATCGCGCGACGTAGGATCGGCATGTGTGAATATAGGTCAGTCCCCACCAACGTACTTGTTTTACAATTATTTGATTTTTTCGTGATCCCGCTGTAGCAATTTCGTTTTATCAAGCATGGATCGACGGTAGATGGTGTTATCATCTCCCGTCCTTAGACCACTTAACTGGTAAGTGGATATACCAAAGAGTCTGTGACTCATGGTCAGTACGACGCCAGACCTGCGGTTACCTTCCCAACCGCACAGCACTGCAGCTGCTCTTTGGTCGGTACTCATTTCCCGTCCTGCTGAGAATAAGAAGCTGGGTTGGCCTGAGTGGTTGGTAATATATCCCATGTTACCAATAGGCCTTGAGCATTTCCGCGAATAGTTACCTGTATCTCATCTTGGGCCACCGTACATTTTTGTAACTGGTTGGTTGCTTGATTAACTGATCGGAAGACAGATTCAGCGCGAGACGGAGAAGTCGGCCGTAACAACGATAAGTAAAATAAAGGGCACTCAGCGCAGCGCATACCTCCGCCACTCAACATTTAAATCGACACAGTGTCGTTACCGGCGAACAGCAGGTGCGTGCGTGTAAGTGAAGTAGGTCAATAAATATTGTCCGTTGTACCAGTACAGCCGCAGACGTGCACGGTGGCCCCGTTCTACGCGAAGCCTAGCGGTCGCACTGCTGGTAAATTAACGATACCGGCGATATTCAGAATAAGTTGCAGGCCTGTTCTGTTCTTTAACCGTCAACGAAAATTTTTAATGTTAAATCAAACGAAAATGTACGGCTTTGTATGGACATGTTTAACAGTGTCGATGTTGATACGATGTTGACGAAGCGACGGCAGAAATTTTTTGACGGTTTTGAACAGCTGAACAATTTGGTGTGCCAAATAACCATGTCATGTAACTGTAAATAGGCCAATCATCACTTTTAGTGTCTATCACTACTAGCCATAAATATGGCCTACGAAGCAGAAGACACAATTTCACTCTGAACAATAAATCAGAAACTGGCGATCGAAATTTTGTTACTCGTCTACTTTTTAAGGACATGTACTGACAGTCTATTTTACT
>Ga0209780_1003995_pt1 | contig 11237 bp, 7 predicted proteins | sample WorMetexBAHAMAS2_FD_187384 | JGI IMG/M metagenome (GOLD analysis project Ga0209780, IMG submission 187384) | Marine gutless worms symbiont microbial communities from Max Planck institute for Marine Microbiology, Germany - Inanidrilus exumae... | ecosystem: Host-associated > Annelida > Digestive...
AGCTTGAAAAACACCCGGTCTGGGACGTCGAGCCAGTGACGTTCGTCGTGCAGTATCTGACCCAGGCCGCGGTCAAACTTCCAAGTGCCGGTGACGACACAATGGGAGCCCCGCCCCTTCCTTGAAGAATCCGATGGTGGAAAAAGAAACGACCAGGCCAGTGGGTGATCTCCTCTAGTCTGGGTCAGTCCTTTGACTGAATTCAAACTGTTAGTTGGGTGACAAGTAGCGCATCCGGTCCACGGGAAACCTATGCTACTTATCGCACAAACGTTCTCTTCTGGTACAAGCGATGGAAGAAAAAGGAAGAAGGCGTGGCTAGCTCGGATTACACTGGATGACGCCGTCAAAACAGAATGCCGGTGGATGACAGAACATTTCATTCTAGAAGTATTTGTTCGGCATTACCCGCCACTGCTCATTTTTACTGCGCGACGCCATGATAGCGCGGTAATGCTCTCGTCGTGTGTCTGCAGTTTCTGTCTGTCTGTCTGTCTGTCTGACAAAAGCCAGCATTGTACCAAAACGGATAAACTTAGGATCACGCAAACAACATCTCACAATAGAACAGGGAATCTAGTTTTCCGACACCATAGATTTTGGCGAAATTTGAATGAAGTCGCAGCCAGTTGGGGCGCCAACTACAGTGGTGTACATTAAAATCTCGGCAATGGTTCCAGACAGAGACATGGTTATTATTACAACTATGAAATTCACACAAAGGGGACCTGATTCCATCTCTCACCAATTCTGTCTACGTTCCGCTCAAAAAGTCACCACTTGTCGCTACCACGTGACCAACTTATAGAACAATAGAGTCGCCAAAGCGTTTAGGGCCTACACCTCCCCCAGGTAAATCGTATGCACCTATTCTACAGTACAACGCCCCAGTAACACTTTAAATGTAAAGTCATTCTAATCTGTTCGTTAATGCGGGCAATAATAATAATGTTACTACTAATAATAATAATAATAATTAGTATTATAATTATTATTATTATAATTATTATCATTATAATTGTAACTTTTTCTCTCTTTATTTGTAATTTCCAAGTCCTCGGGAACTGAGTACCGGGGCAAAAAAATAATACTAATAATAATAATAATATTTCCAGGTCGTCTCCGCCGAGATGTATGAGAGACAGATCTTTGGACCAGGCGGAAAAGTCGGCAAATGTCTGGGATGTTTCCACATGGGAGTCGTCGTGACGCTGGAACGGCCGTGTAGGAAGAACACCGAGACCAGGTAAAAGCCATCGTGTTGATATCTCAACCTCGGGCCGTGAACGCGGGTCGTCTCTGCGGCCCGTTTTCACGGGTGGTAAAACGTCGTCCGTGAACTGAGCATCCGTGTTTGACGAGCCGTGTATAAAAAAGCTGTCACGCAATGCTTTTTGCCAACAGGGACCGTCCACATGACTGTTCGTTTCACATCGTACTATCACCATCATCACCACACCATCACTAGGCCTATTGCTACTTCCCTGACTTCCGTCAAAAGACAATTAAAAACATTTCTTTTCACTAAGTCGTTCTCAAAATTTTAGTTTGTGTACCGTGTCCTAGAAGCACTTTTGCTGATGACACGTTAATTCCCGCCCAACTGTGTCCGCAGACTAACTAACTAACTAACCATAACGACTACTGTACTGGCGCTAAAAACGCAGTGCGAGTAAGTTTAAACGCAGGCAGTAACGACATGATGTCGATTCAGCGTGGCGTGGCGCAAGTGTCTGCGTATTGCCGACTGCAGTTGATACTGTTGGTTGTTTGACGAGTTCTTTGAGCTAAAGTATAGTCGGTGCGACCTCGAGTGAGTGGCCAGTGTGCCAGTCGCGATATTGTATTTGGCTGGCGACAGGGCTGCTGATGATGTCAGGCCGGGAGCCGCTTTCAGATCTCATTATTCTTCGGCAATCTTCTTAATATGACTGATGACAGCCAGCGAAACAATACTGTAGGTATATGTCACCCGATCGACTATGAGATCGCTAGGAGTGGATCACTTGGTTTCAATGCCGACGTCGAAATTCTCGCCCAACCGTGTCCACAGACTAACTCAAAAGCAGCCCAACTTATTGTATCCTCTGAATTCACTGTAATTCGAACCGGTCGCCTTTCTCACCAGTTGCTGAGCTCTTGTTCAACGGTCCAATTAAACGGTCATCTTTGTCGAAAATAATGGCACCAGGCCGGGAGCCGCTTTCAGAGCTCCTTATTCCGCGGCAATCTTAAGTAAGTAAGTAAGTAAATGGCTTATATAGCGCCAAGGTCTTTAGAACAGAACAAAGACACAATGATAACAATGTGTCGTCCTAACGGGACGACCAGACGTAACACGACTGGCCCGCCGTGCAGTGTCGGCCGCACGACCGCCTAAGCACCCGGCCGCCAGCGCGCCGACCATCCACGCGCCCAGCGGCCGGTCGGCCCGCCCGCCGGCAGCGTGTAACAGACGACGATGACAGACGACAGCCAGCAAAACAATACTGGGCCATTAGGCGGGCCAGTAATAATGCTGTTGATGACCGAGTGCAGGTACTTAATTCACAAGCTGCGAGACTTTGACGACGACTCGGAGGGTCTTCTGACGGTGGCGCGAATGTCAGCCGTCAACGTCGGCAAGGTCTGGCACCCGGTTCCAGACACCAAGAAGACCGTACAGCGATCCTCGTTCCTCGACTTCAAGAACGCCTGCGGCAACGAATACCGGCTCTTCGGCAACAACTGCGTCCACTCTGTCCGCCGAATGATGGAGCTGCCCTGATCTTGACCCGACCTAGTTCCGTGACCTTCGTATGATCCAGTTACCGTGCGATTTTGACTTTCTCGACCGATGAATGGTGTACAGTAGGGTATTTTTGTCGGACCATATCAATTCTGTCGGAGTGCGTGCATGAGAGATAGTATCCGTCCTTCCGGTTAGGTTACATCTACGACTATTCCTATTCTGAGTTCATCATATTGTTACGTGTATATAGGCCTATAATCCTAAACCTAACTCTAACCTACAACCCCAAATGTGAGCAAATAGCTTTGTCAACAAACTATTTCCATTCAGCATGATCAAGTCATTTAGTAGTGCTAATTTAGACGCAGAATTTTTTTTGTGATATTCGACTCCAGATAGAATTATTTTTATGTCAGTTTTCTGCCGATTTTGATGTTATATTATGCGAAGACAGTATTTTACGAACGTATATTGTTACAAGTTAAGTTATTGTGTATTCATTCCGCAAGTATAGGCAAATGTTGCTTTTTCAACGGACAGTTTCTGACCAGCGTGGTCATAACATCATTATTAGGCTATATATCATTCAGCACAGCAATGTTACACACGCGCATATTTATAATGATATTTGACTGACTTATTTACGTTACTTTTCTGCGCATTTAGCGCCGCATTGTGAATGATTTTCATATTGTTACGTGTAAAAGTTGCTTTTTCAACGGACAGTTTCTGACCTGTGTGGTCATAAAAATTATCATTAGGCTATATATCATTTAGCAGAGCAATGTTTCACGTGCACGTATTTTAATTGATTTATTTACGTTACTTTTCTGCGCATTATGAATGACGTTCATATTGTTACGTGTAAAACTGTGTATTGCTAATCGTGTTGACAGATAGTTTTTTTTTCTATTCACGATCGGTGACGATTTCTGATCAACATATCACGCTGTTACTGTTAGTGACGTAGCCATATTAGTTCGGCCACACGCATTTTATAAATAATAAATATTACTGTTAATACGCCAATATTTAGCCTGCCGTAAACCTTAGCTTCGAGGACAGGTAACAACAACGACAGGACGATACTATAGTATGTACTTTATGAACATTACGACGTTACACCGTTAAAATATAAATGACTGATTTATAACAACGAGTAGAGCGTTGGGCTTGCGATCAACAGGTCGTGGGTTCAAATCCTACTCGGGGCAAAGCCTCGTAACAACCTTGGGCAAGTTGCTCACACCTATGTGCCTCTGTCAACAAGCAGTATAACTTGGTACCGGCCAAGGGGCGGTGATGCTCTGCGTCTGGGAAGGTAACCGCAGGCCTGGCGGAAAGTAAAGGCAGCCTACCGCGGGCTGACTGCCTTCACACCAGGATCAGCTCCGGTAACGGTTGTCTGAAGCCTTTACCTTTACCTTTTTCACTAATCGACAACGTGTATTTCTGTACACATCCTGTTATGGCCGCGTTAATGGTGCTAAGGGTGCGTTGTATGGGGACCCCCAAGCGTGCAGTCGCACCCGAGCCCGTCATTATTTGTGGGAAGTGAAGTTATTTTGAGTGCTGCGTGGAACAGTAACTTGTCAAGACTAACTGAACTGCTAAAATTCTGCAACAGAAACCAGAAGACGCTATCACTCACAAGAGTGCAAAGACCCACGCCGGCACTGTTCTGTGACTCGTGACCTTGACCTTTGACCTTCTGACCCCAAAATACATGAATTTCCAGGACTCATCGTGGAACAGTTGTGTATCAAGTTTGGTGATCCTGGTTGATATACCGTGCGGACAAACAGACAGACACACAGACAAACGGCGGTGAAAACCACACCCCCGCGACTGCTGTCTTCGTGGGTAACAAGCGGTATCACCCCGATGGGTCGAAACGATATGTCCCCTGCCGATAGCCATTTTTGTCCTTTCCGGTGACTGGGCGTTGCCGACGACCACGGCAAGTGTAACAACAGTGACATAATTTAGTGTAAATAAATTACATTATTACTGGCCCGCCTACACATAGTGTAGGGGGACCAGACTAGTAACGGTCGCTGGCGTCTGTCGTCGTCTGTCGTCATCTGTAATACCCCACGGCGGGCCTGCAGGCGACTTCACCCGCGCAGGCCAGGGGGTGACGGCATGCCGCCTGCAGTCTAATTATAGCTCCACTGTAACAGTGCATGGCGGGCCAGTAGTGTTACGTCCCGTTAGGGCGACACCTTCTAAACGGCATTTCGATCGGTTCAGCCGTTTTGCACTACTAAGCCGTGTGCCCAACACACAGACACAGAGATAGACAGACAGACACACAGACCACGCTACATGCGACATCTGTAGCAATAGGCCGCTTCTTACGTACTGTATGCAGGTGATGCGGTCTACAATGCACTTGCAGGTCCTAAACCAATCAGTGTCTCAACTATATTAAAAAGTGTTTCAAGTCATCCAATTTATGGCCCATTGCAAAAAAATCCTGGCAAGCTTGGGGCCTATACCCTTAACCCCATAGCTACGCCAGTGGGTTCTTCGCTTTTGCAGGGGCGAGCAGTTAGTGTGGCACGAACGCGCCATCTAAATTTGTCGAAAATTTATATTTCCCCTTAAAGTTTTAATTTTGTGTGCCTCAAACGCAAACTGTTACGACTTAAGGCGGCCACGAAGCAGCTGTTAGTAAATGCAAATAGTAATTAATCGCGCCATACCGTTGACAAGTTTGTCATGTAGAGCATCATATCGGTGTCCGACAGTGGCGACATCTGTTGAATGTCGGCGTAAAATTGAGCTACCTGCTTGCGATAAGACGGCAGGTCTTTGGCAAATAGAAGCTTCGTCGAAGGCGAATCCTACGCAAAACACACGATAGGCCGGTGAATTATTAAGCCGGCCGCATCCCGCGGTAAGCGTAATGTAAACGCCTGGCGTCCGTCCGTCCGTCCGTCCGTCCCGTATTTTTACCTCCCTTGTAACCAAACTTGGTCAGTCATACCTTGGCCATAGGGGACGAGGTAATTAAATTTTGGAAGGTCAAGGTCATAGGTCAAGTTCGGTGGGAATGTATGCGCTCTACTGAGCCCTTGTACTTTCCAACGTTAACAGAGCGCGCGGTGCATACTCAACGTGATTCACCAGGGGGCAGCATGCGACGCGGCCAGCGTACGATAATCGGCCAAACAAAAAAAAAGTGACATTGCTATAATACGTTGTGATACGCCATACGTCTACGACGACGACAACGAATACAACAACAAGGTGTCGCTCTAACGGGACGTAACCGTACTGGCCCGCCGTGCAGTGTCGGCCACCCGACCGCCCACGCGCCCGGCCCGGCCCGGCGGCGGGCCCGCTCACCCGCAGGCATCGTTGCAGATGACGACAGACGACGCCTACAGACGACGACGACAGATGACAGACGCCAGCCAGCAAAACAATACTGGCCCATTAAGCAGGCCAATGACAATAACTACTACTACTACTACTACTGCTACTACTACGACTATTTTTGTTTTTTTTTGTTTAATCTGTCCTTATAGTTTTCCGCAGTTAAAGGTAGAATGCTCCAGCTTACGCGGGTATATTTCTGGACCGCGTTGGTCGAACGCAATTCCTGATTCCGATCAACTCTGTCAAAGTAGTGAAGATAAAACTTCTACAAGCACGTCAGAAAAAATCTCGCGGTAAGCTTACTTAGTAGCTTACGTAGCGAGTCGGCTTCATTACTTACTTGGTCGCCTTTACAACAGTGTAAGAGCGTAAGTGTTAAGCCCGGTCCACACGAGCAGCAATGTCGAAGCAACGTTCGACTTTGTAGCATTCGACAATGTTGCTTCGACATTGCTGCTCGTGTGGACCGGGCTTAACACTACAGTGCTAACTGTGATATTCCCTTAATTTAGGCCAAGCGCCATGATGTCTTCATCTCATCACGATCACAATGACTGAGGACAGGAGGACGGTTACCTTGCCGAGCCTGTGCTCGTGCGTGGCACAGCTGTCCATCAAAGTCTGTGCGACAACGGACAGACAAGAGTCGACGACCGTCGACTTGTCAACGTCGAATACGCAGTCTGGATTCGTCACGACGTTCACCCAGAACCGCAGCGGTAAACTAGACACCACACACCGCAGAAGTCTTCTACGCCGTTGAGTCCGCCCAACTCAATACGCCTCGCCCCAACAAGTGAACTAGATTTAACGTGCAGTTCTTGTCACTAAAAAAAGTAAGTAAACGTCGATCTGTATAGCGCATTGTCGTAAACCACCTCTAATGCAGTGGCACGTGTTGGAAGGATCACACAGGTTTACCTGCCACCCACACGTTTATCCACGAATGTAATGAACCATCCTGCCTTTACTCCGTAAGCATTCACCAGATGGCAACACCCGAACGAGGTTGCGCACATCCGATTACAGCTCACTACCGATATCATAAATCTTGTCTCCGAAGCTGTTCTTGCAAGTTATGGATATAGGATATGCGTCTTACGTAGTATACAAATTGATACACTGCGTCTCGAAAAAGTCCCATCTTCGTCTTTCTATACCTTCGACATGACGTCGTCGGGGGCGTAGGATTGTCCATGATTGTAGACTTGTTGTTATTGAACAACCTTTTGTTAAAAATGATGAGACAAACGCACATCAAAATTCAGACATAGACGTCTAGAGGAACAGTGAACCAGTTACAAATGAGTTCCTATGCAAGACAGTACTATGTGTTGGGAGTTGAAACCCATGACCACGTAGTAGCCCACTTATAGCCCACTTGCAATGAGCTTTGTCGACTTCAGCATCACAATTACTTTAGAACAAAACATAAGTTACATAACCACGTGATTTGCTGAAGCAGACTAAACGAGCCTGCAATCGTAGAGATCAACTTCGCCCCTGGTGAAGCTATCTGGCGAACTCGATCGAACATGACGTTGTCTTACGTCCAACTGGTGCTGCCGTCTGTCGAACTCGACTAAACATAACGTTATCTTTGATTCTGGCTAACTGGCGCCATTATGTGAAAATACGACGTACCGTAATCCACAAAACCGAAAGTACATAATGTATTGCATTGTCGTCAGAGGAAAACCGAGCCACGGCCACAGGACTACAGAAAATTGCGTGCATTTGAACATTTAGTTTTTATAGATATGCAAGCGGACAGACAGACGGACAGACAGACACACGGTGATCGCAATACTTCGCCCAGCTAGCGGTCGAAGTATTGCGATTCGCGTCTGTTCGTCTGTCTGTCTGAGTGAAACTGACAGACCTGTTGCTCTTCCACGAGTGTACGACCTCCGGGTCGGTGAGACCGTGCTGGACGGCGGCGAGATCAAAGAGATCAAAGAGATACTTCACGGCGGGCGGCAGACCGTTGCCGGCGGTGAAGATGGACTCAAACAGCTTGTCAATGAAGCTCTGCAGCGTCATCTGCGCCGCGCATTTTAATAAAATAACAACTGTGTTATTATTATTATTTTCTGCTGTGTACGCCCAGTAATGACTTTCAATGCTTTTGAATGGGCCGGACGACCCCAAAAACTGCTCCTTCCCATGGGGATCTGATCCCCCATTGAATACATGTTCCTTGGGCCAAACCGAGTCAGCCCCAAACGGCATCTCGATTGGTTCAGTCGTTTTTGCAGGATCACTAACGTGACCGACAGACAAACCGACAGACCACGCTACTCCGTCTGTAGCAGTAGGCTGCATCTTACGCACCGAGTGCATGCGACTGACCTAATAATAAGGAGACTGATTAGGAAAATGACTTTATGATCTGTCACGCTGTCAGGGTGTAATCAGTGATAACTCCTTGCTGATGACCAAAGCAATGGCAGCGCCACCGGTAAGGCCACTGCGGTCATGTTTCCAGCTCTACCACTCCTTGACATGGCATCTTTTCACTACATACTGATGACACAAACCTTGCAGTACTGTGCCGTATTTGTCAGTCACATTCTTCGTCATTCCGTTCACTCGTGAAAACATTACCAGTTATCTGTAGCTATGACACGTCACTAATATTCGTTATTGGCCTGATTTCCATATCACAGAAGTCTACACAACATTTCACGATCAGAGACTAAGAGCCAACGGTTCACGGTATGGCCGTAATAAGACTATGATTTGTACGTACACTGTACAGTAAGTAAAGTAAAGTAAAGTAAAGTAAAGTAAACAGTGTATAGCAGTTAGCAATAACTTATGCCTCACCGCTACGGGAAACTCATATGCCATTATGAGATCACACAGTGTTACCTGCCACCCGACAGAGGTGAAAATCCCGCCTTTATCCCCAGCCGAGGCAGGTACTTGATTTAGCTACCACGGAGGGATGCAAGGCTGAGTTGACCTATGTTACGTGAAAGCGGACCGCATGAGAACCTGTCAGTCGCAAGTCTAACGCCCTACCGCAGCGACACCACGCAGTAATCCTGAAAACATGTTAGCTGACACCGCCCACGGCAGTTTTCAAATCGTCTACGGTAGCTACTGTGGGACGATGGAAGAGGACAACTGACCTTGGTCGAGAGAAGACGCGTGAGAAAGATCTCGGAGATGACCTTGGACGACCTTGAACTGGAGCTGTCGTGCCGCACCAGATGCCAGGCGTTGTCGCCAGCACTGGAACTGTCTTCCAGTCGGATGCGAGGAAGAGTTCCGACTCCGGTTTCCAGCTCGACAACTCCTTGACACAACGACAAGAACAGCATCGCCAGCTTCAGCAGCAGAATGACACCTGGAAGAAGATGCTCAACGAGTTGGCACTTCCGCGAAGTCCGACAGAAATTTCGGAAGAAGTTTTGACGATTCCGGTTTTATACCCTATAGAATTTCAAGAAGAAAACACGTGAAATTTTCCATGCAGATTCCACGGGACTCCGTGCGAAAAACTACGGAATTTTCGTGCTACGTACGTGGCAAAAAATATACCTAAACTCCACGCAGATTCAACGGCATTCCAAGGAGATTCCGTGAAAACCCTGCAGTTTCCATGGAATGCCATGGAATCTCCGTAGAGTTTTCGTATTTTTGCCCCCGTGGCATGAAAATTCCACGAAGCATATTAGAAATTATCACACGAGTTGTCTGTACCGTTGATAGTGCGAGTGATTGGACTGTCGCCTTCCGCTGATCGTCCAGTGGATCGGTGATTGAGACAAACGAACGAGGCGTTGTTGGGAACGTTGTAGTGAGCCAGGGTGTTGAGTTGCTTCCAGCCGTCGACGGAACGTCGAGATGTTGTGTCACAGTCCAGCAGCAGCACGCTACTACTGCGACCGGACTTCCAGTCTACGCACACGCGTCAATATACCATCACGTACATTCTGTACCGCAGTAACGATGGCGCACAAATACATAGGGTGAAGTGACGTCACAGTGATCTATGGTCACGATACGACCTCCATGTTGTGTGCGGCATGATGCCGTACTGTGCGAAGTTAACTGGTGAAGGTTTATCTCGTTATTACTGGCCATCCTAATGGGCCACTATTGCTTTGCTCGCTGGCGTCTGTCGTCTGTCGTCTGTCGTCGTCGTCTGTTGGCGTTGTGTGTCGTCGTCTGTAACGCGAACGGCAGGCCACCGGGCGCGTGGGCGGTCGGGTGGCCGACACTGCACCGCGGGCCAGTAGTGTTACGTCCCGTTAGGCGGACACCTTGCTTAAATATAAGTGAATCGATATGTTTAAGAAAGTTTAGTGCCAGCGCCAAATCGGCAATTTGACTGTAAGTGCTGCAAAGTGTTTACATTTCGTTGTCATACACCATAGCGGCCAGAACAGCTAGCACAGATAGGAATGAAAACATTATAGTCTGGGGGCATGTGTAGTTCCGTGTGCATTTTGTAATAAAAGCAAGTCACTTATCTAGTTATGTTAAGGGCACCTTCAGGTTTCCAAAAATGGTTGTTGGCACTCTGGGAAATGTGTGGGACAGCCACAGTGACAATTTGAATGTCAAACTGCAATGCGTCAATGACTAAATTATAGTTCGCCTATATAAAGCCGACTTTCACACAGAACTGATAAAGAATTACAAATAAAAATAATAAAAATGCTAGTGGTAACACCGAAGAAATCACTGTTACTCTCTGTGGTGATAACAGCCCTAGCGGCATAATCCAATAGGCTTGGGATACTTGTTTCAGTTGCATGCTTAAGGCAATTCGCATGTAGCAGGCAACTTTAAAAATTAAAATCGTAAACGCTTTAAAAACGTTTTAAAAACATTATTGGTCTTGAGTACATGACGTCATAATAATTTGCGTTGTTCACAGAATTTTTCGCTAAGTGAATTTTGTATCAAACCGGCGTGTGACGGACGGATAGAATAACACATAGTCAAGAGGGACACACGACGACAGCATATACCGCGCTAGCATAGCGTCGCGCGGTAAGAACAGACAAAATAGTTAAAACATATGAACGCAGAACAGCGCAGAAACACGAGGCAATCGAAAAGGCACACTACGTCCCAGGAGCCGCCACGCAACGCTGTGCTT
>Ga0209780_1003996_pt1 | contig 11237 bp, 6 predicted proteins | sample WorMetexBAHAMAS2_FD_187384 | JGI IMG/M metagenome (GOLD analysis project Ga0209780, IMG submission 187384) | Marine gutless worms symbiont microbial communities from Max Planck institute for Marine Microbiology, Germany - Inanidrilus exumae... | ecosystem: Host-associated > Annelida > Digestive...
TGTATATCTCAAAGCGCTCAGGCATGGATCACACAGTTTTACCTGCAAATACACCATGCCTGCCTTTCCTTCGTATGCGTTCACCAGATGGCGCCACCTCTAACTGAGGTAAGAGACATCTAATTGGAGCTTACTACTCATCTATCGACCCCGAAGGGATGAAAGGCTGAGTTGGCCTGGTTGGTTGACCCATAGCCGACGGTTTACCCACACAAGTGGTCACCCGTCAGCTACATGTTGAGCGCAGGACAGAGAAAGTACGCCGGCCAAAAACCGACGTTCTACCACTGAGCCACGCAACCAACCAGAGTCACCAGAACTCACGACACCGAATTTCAACAAACCTATCACAACCCCTGTTTTAACCGTCAGTTTCCAGGTGATCCCTGATATCCAGTTCCCCTCACTTTTCAGCTCCATTTCATCTGGTAACAAACCTGTGTTGTAACTGCACTACAGTTAGTTAGTTTGAGCACAAATATGGCTATACCAGAGATGAAAGGTCAAAGGGGAGAGCTATTCATACCCAGTAATATAATAGCCTCAACCCTAGCCACCTTTCTGTTCAGCACGCACAACTGTTTCCTATTGCTGCGAGTACGTGTCAATCACAACGAAATATATGCTAAGAGATGTAAAGTTTTTATACAGCTATTTCAACAGCTGGGAACCGAGGGTGCAATCAATCTGCAACCATACAGGTAACAACGTTCAAGAAAAGAACAAGATTAATTGCAAAACAGATAAGGAAAGGAAAGGAAAAGTATTTATACAGCGCCTTTATACTATGCATAGTCTCAAAGAGCTCAGGCATGGATCACACAGTTTTACCTACAAACTACACCATGCCTGCCTTTCCTTCGTAAGCGTTCATTGGATGGCACCACCGCTAACTGAGGCGGCAGACATCCAACTGCAGCTTACTGCTCATTTATCGACCCAAAAGGACAAAAGGCTAAGTTGGCCTGGTTGGTTGACCTGAAGTGGACGGTTTACCCACATAAGTGGTCACCCATGAGCTACAGGTCGAGTGTAGGACAGAAAAAGTTTGCGGGGCAAAGATCGACGTTCTACCGCTGTGCCACAATGAGAGTAAGCAGAAATTTTGTGCTACTTGTAAGATGAGCTGATTGGTTGTTTGCATGCAGTTGATTGTCAATGACTGATATGTGACTGTAAGTAGTGAGAAAGGAAGTTAAGTAAGCAAACAAGCAATTTATATAGCCCAGAGCCAATAGAAGGCCTTAGTGCGTGTGGCAGTAGAGAAAACAAACTTTTTATTGCGGCTTGAAGACGTTTTCGTTGTTGAGACGTTGTCTGACATAGACGACGCCTGTGCAGAGCGAGACGATACGGTGCCGTATTCACGACCGAGAGCCAACTCTTTGGTCAGTTCCACACTCTTACTTACTGCCTCGTAACTGGCCTTCAGACTCGCTGTACGACGTCCATGCTGCATCTGCACCAGACAAGCAGCAACATATATGTGCAGCAGCATAGAACTAACATGACTGATCGACTGAGTTAAGGTTTTACATCCCACTCGACACAAAATAGGTCATTTTGGACACGTTCTTCCCAACCAATCTTTTGACTTACTACTGATAAACTGAAACAAACACAACAAACGCAAACATGCACCCGCAACAAAATATATCAAAACATAAAATGAACCCCCCAAAAACTAAAGCCAGGTTTAGTCGCCTCCTACGACATCCGGCCTGGAAACGGAGAGGGCTTATTCTGTTTTCGGCGCTTCATAAATTTGTCACTTACTTACTTAGACATGTACCCACTTACTTACAGCCCCGGGACCCACATGGGCCAGAAGTAACATAATTCCATCCTGTGATCTATCACACTGCAGTCAGCAGCTGTTGTTTATTGAGACAGTCACTGCTAGAGATGCCTTTGGTATGGGGTGTACACCGTCACTGCAGCACCTAGGTCAGGTCAATTCCATCTTCTACCATCTATGGGATGGTTAAAATAAGTATCAGCATGTTGGTGGCAGATAAATGATATTGATGACCCAAGACTTGACCTCTCTCCGCAGTAAAGTAAGTCTGGATTTGTATAAAAAGGTAAAGGCTTCCCATATTCGTTACAGAGCACTGGGACCGGAGCTGATCCCGGTGTATAGGTAGGCAGCCCGCAGGTAGAAGTGGGTAAGTGTCTAAGTAATAAGTCATCCAACCGGCGGTAGGCTGCCATTACTTTCCGCCAGGCCTGCGGTTACCTTCCCAGCCACAGAGCATCACCGCCCGTTGGCCGGTACCAAGTTACACTGCTTGGTGATGGAGGCATATAGGTGTGAACAACTTGTCTAAGGTTGTTACGCAGCTTTGCCACGAGTAGGATTTGAACCCACGACCTGTTGATCGCAAGTCCAACGCTCTACCCGTTGCGCCACAGTGCCGACTGGATTTGTACAGCAGTTTATTATAATACATCACTTTTGTAAACACACTCAAGCACATGGCACGTGTTAACAAGGGATGGCAGTTTTTACCTGCCATCCCTCGTTGACACGTGCTAGTGTTTCGAAATGTAATTACCTCGAGCGTTGCGCCAATCGCTCTCGATGCTGCGACAGCAATGGCAGCGTTGCTTCCAGAACCAACTTGACCTAACAAACGGATGCATATGCCAACTTTCACACCACCTCATTAATTTGCACTGAACACTAAACAAGAAGTGCTTCATCGATTCCTAAGATACGTAATTGGCCCCTAAATTTAACAAGAAGCTCAGCTATCACGGGGGGACCGCATGACTCAGTATGTCAGTTAATATCTTGTCAACTGATGCACAACTGTATGAAAAATCACAAAAAATCACACTCAAAAAGGCTTGCAGTAAGTAAATGACCTTGAAGGTTACATAAGGTCATCAATAATTAGGGATGTACCAGATATCCGGTTCCGGTTGGCCGGATGTCTGGCCATTTTTTGCTATCTGGTTCCGGTTCCAGCAAAAATATTGGCCAGCGCCGGATAGTGCAGCCGGATAATTTACTTATTTAACGAAGCCACGAAGCGCTATCTTCGCAAAAGTAAACAAAAACAAACGAACGTAAACAAAACGCAATGCAATAGTTTCTTAATGCAAAGATTAGAAAAGTAATATTGATATGTCTGCAAGGAAAAGCAGTAGCATTTTGGATTATTTCACCGTCGACATGTACTAACTACTTCTACTACTAGGCCTGACTAGCAACTTTTGTACTATCCGGTTCCGGTTCCGGCCGGATAGTAAAATTTACTATCCGGTACATCCCTATCAAAAATGCCACTTTTCGATAGGCCACGTGACTTCCTATTAGTGGTCCGTAGTAATGACTCCATCATGCACAGTTTCCAAGATATTACCACATTTACAGAGTCAACGTACGTGACTGGCTGTGACATTGAGATGTCCTCCATTTTTGAAAAGACATTTGAAACTACAAAACACGTTTGCTTTCTGGTTCATGTGTAGACAATAAATACTGCATTACATACTACATAACTTGTGGTATGGGAGTTAGAAAGGTTTCAAAAAGGAAAAGTAACCTTCAAAGTCATTTGTAATGGTGCCGTTCGAAAGGTCACATACGGTTTCCTATTACACATCTTTATTTCGTCATCAAGACAGCAGTACAACACAAGAAGTAATAAGACAATAAAACAAAACAAAAGATAATAATAACAATGATGACAGTTATGGTTACTTGGCACAACAAACTGTGCTGTGCAGATGTTCATAACCATCAAAACTTCTGCCTTCACTTCATCAACATCGTGTCAAAATCACCACAGTTAAACATGTCCACACAAAGCAGTACATTTTCGTCAGATTTAACGTTAAAAATTTTTCTGTAGCATGAAAAAATGGCATAATCCATCAAGTTTATCTGGGCTTTGGTTGGTGAACAAACGTCAAGGCCATATAACAGTACTGGTAGTCTTCCACTGCAACTATGTCTCTATCTCACATAGTTTCTAGGATATTATCACTCATTTCCCACAAGAGGCTCCGCTATCGCTGAGGGACCCGCGCAATGCTGTGTCAGTTGAAATGTCGTCAACTATCGTACGAATAATGCAATAATGTGAGTCCTGCAAAAACGGCTGAACCGATCGAGATGCCGTTTGGAGGGTAGACTCGGGTGGGCCCGAGGAACCATGTATTAGATGAGGTCGAGATCTCCCCACGGGAAGGGGCAACTGTTGGGGTTGTCCGGCCCATTGAAAGACATTCGGAGTCAGTGCTGCGGCATCTTACGTTACGATACGTTATACTCTGCTGGGTGATTAGTCGGAGCTCAGCAGTATTATAGTATATCCGCTTGCTTTGTGTACACACATGATGACATTTGTTTATTAGATACGTTAACGTAATTAATAGTCTTGTTTGCATAATGTACACGTATCATGTGTATTACATCAGCAAGCAAGAGGCTCCGCTATCGCCGAGAGACCCGCATGACGCCCAGTATTTGTACGAATAAAAACAGATTGCGTGTGAGCCCGAGGAGCACTTTCAGAAACTGGTCACTCTTTACTCGGCTACCTGCATAGTTTTGTACACGCACCGTTTCAACAGGCTCAACTGTTGCTCAGCGAGCAAGTGACAACAGATTTAACGACGATGTCATTACAAAAACTTTACTGCTGATTTTGTGTTGTGGCGAACAAGGATGATGCGGTCAGTCAACACTTGGAGAAGTTACAAAGAAGAGTACAGATGCATCTTTCTGACTCACAGCGGTTTTTCTTCCCGTCACCCTGTTGCATGGCTCAGCGGTATAGAACGTCGGTCTTCGGCCAGCGTACTTTCCCTGTCCTGCATTCGACCTGTAGCTGGCGGGTGACCACTTATGTGGGTAAACTGTCCGCTATATGTCAACCAACCAGGCCAACTCAGCCTTTCATCCCTTCGGGGTCGATAGATGAGTAGTAAGCTGCAATTAGATGTCTCTTACCTCAGTTAGAGGTGGCGCCATCTGGTGAACGCATACGAAGGCAAGGCAGGCATGGAGTATTTGCAGGTAAAAATGTGTGATCCATGCCTGAGCGCTTTGAGATATAGATAGTATATAAATGGCGCTATATAAATACGCTTCCCTTCCTTTTTTCCTTTTAAACAACACAATGGCGTAGATACTCACCGAAGTTGTAGTTGACGACGGCTGGCGGCCGCTGTACGGCCTCGAAGACGGACGATACAGGAGACGGTGTGGCCGCGTGACCAGCGGATCGACTGACCACTTCTCTCGTATGCATGTCGCTCGGCATTGACGACAGGTGATCAGAGCCGACATGACGACTGCCGACGTCGTTCAGCAGCATCGAATACTTGCGTTCTATCCATGCACACAGCACAATCCACATGCTCATCCGCAGCCCTCTGTTCCACGGTTACTCCGAGTGGACTTGTTCCCTGAAAGAGAACCTTTAAAGCAGGTTTCTGCCCATCGTGTCGCGACAATTTGGCACAGCAGTAAGGGCGTTGGGCGTCTCAATGACGTTACACTATACTGAACCCGGTTAGTACTGAGACGAGCGATCATCTTTCGGAATGGTGTACCACCTCAGTAAATAACCAGCCACCCAGGCCACTCAGCCTGGCCATCCCTCCGTAAGTAGGCACAATGAGTACTGGCGATGAGTTATCAGTTAGTAGCATATGACCGTGCACAATTACGGTACACAATATAGCGTATTATTGTTCTAATAATCTTGCTTTCAGATGACATAACAGCATTATTTATGTTAAAATTTAAGTGAATTTGTTAACAGGCTTTTGAGTTTCTATGGCACCATAGTTAGACAGTAGTTCATTACTAGTTGTTCATCACCGCTATGGAAGAAAGAGTGAGTTCTGCGTAACAGTAGGCCCTGTTACCAGGACTAATGTCATACTGATCTTGTCAGTTAAAGGTGCTGGCTGCTAACTGAGCTGGTCATCCGGCCAACGTCGGTCATATGCTGGCTTCATAGAGTCTAACAACCCTTGTTGGCTCAAAGTTCCACTTAAGGGCATAAGCTTCCTCGCAACTGACCTAGCTGTCTATGTGAAATCATCTTCTTTTTCTTTTGCCCTAAAATGGGTCACAACACTGATACCGATTATCGTAAATCACCGATCGCACCTCAGTGTTTCTAGAGCCACCAACTGAATCCTGAGGAAAGACACACCTCACCTTCGTGACGGCTCCCCGACAACTTTAACCCGTGCACTGCATGATTACATGTGCAAACTAGAAATGCACGAGCGACAAAGCCCAGCCTGTAGCCCGCCCGGCACAGATGCATCTCCAAGACTCAGGGTTACTGGACCAAAGTTCACCAATTTTTGTCAGACATAGATGGGTGTTAACAGACACAGCCAGGTTGCAATCCGTCCATCCACTGCGGAATGGCAGCATACGTACAACATGAAGGTGTAATTCCAATTTGTGCACGTGCCAAAAATTGGTTACCACAGCAACGTTCCATCAGCGATCGCGAACAGAGGGTCGAATTGATCACAATCACCCACATGTCTACCTATCCTGAAAACTGGGTGAAGACCCGTCTAGTGAGTACATTCTGAGATTGTCTCTAAGGGTATCTTTATAGAAAAAGATAACAGAAAGTAACTTCAGCAAAACATAAGCCCTTCTGCATGCAATGCAGGGCGGGCTAACAATCATCACATAGATTATAAGAAACTTCATCGCTTAGAAACATACGCCACAATAATACCGACTGGGCAGTGGACAACAGTACTCATCTGCCAATTATGTTGCCTCTGCATACTCATTTAGATGACAAACATTAAGAGATGAAAGGAAATGCAGCCACATACTCTCTGGCCGGTGGTTGTTGACAACTGCTGGTCTTTCTGCTTCACTGGCTCCTGTACACAATACACTCCTAAAAAAACCAAAGTCTAAAACCTTAGTCTAAAACCAAAGCTTAATCTAAACGGCTAAAACCTGGTTTTAGACCAAGTTCAGATTAAGCGAAAGATAAAGTGATTTGGTTTTAGACTAAAGTCTTAACTCCACGTGATTAGTGATAATTGCCTATCTAAATGCATTAGGACGGTTTGGTTTGAGACCGGATTGCTCAGATTAAGTTCGGTTTTAGACCAAACTTTGTGTCTTAACTTTGGTTTAAGCGGTAAGTTTGGTTTTAGTCTCTGGTCTTAGACCAAAGTTTAGCGTCACTCCACGTTTTGCATTAATTAGGTCTTAAACCGGACTTTTGGTCTTAGACTAAGTTTTTAGATTTTGGTTTTAGCGAAAGATAAAGTGACCCACTGATTCTGTCACTGGCCAGGCACAGTTTCGTCTTTGAAATAAATTATTATGTATCGAGTGGAACATTAACGCTGCTCAATTACTCATCCAGTAACAGCATCAGCTACCAGTCAACTCGGCACACGACCAACTCGTCATATGTGACGAGCTGACCTTTTAATTTTACACAGCGTGACCACACCGGTGTGACGAGTTGACTGTTAGTGGGACGAGTACTTGGTTACAGCTAACACCAAACTAAACTTACTGAATAATGTCATGAGTTGTAGTTTTATTACCGGGGTACGTTAAATTGTATGGTTGAAGTACGCCGCTAAACACGCCGCACCTAAAGTATGAACTATACACGCGCATCAGCATTTTAGCATGCAGTTTGTATCCGGATACAAACTGCATGCTAAAATGCCGATGCGCGTGTAAAAGTCCGGTTTAAGACCTAATTAATGCAAAACGTGAAGTGACGCTAAACTCTGGTCTAAGACCAGAGACTAAAACCAAACTTACCGCTTAAACCAAAGTTTAAGACCAAAGTTTGGTCTAAAGATATTATCACGTATCATAGATAATACACGTTATAGCTCCCAAGGTATAGGAGTTGGAAAGGTTTCAAACAGCAAAATTGGCCTTTACGGTTACTCAAAGTCGCCGGTAATGGTGCCGTTCGATAGGCCACATGATTTACTTTTAGTCTTCCATTGCAACTGTGTCTCCACGTCGCACCATTTCCAAGATATTATCACTTATTTCCCCAAATTTAAAGACGTTAATATCACACGTGTGAGCAGTAAAGTGGTCATGACACTCACGTTTTTCCAGTATCTCTGTTATACCGGCGTTATCAGCTTCCAACTCCATCTTGAACTTGGCGACTTCCTGGTCCAGTTTACGCAGATGCCTTTCAACCTGTAAACCACATTTTGGCAGTCATCAGACCGAAACCGGCGGCAAATTTCATGCAACAAATTCAACCACCGACATCGTGCGGATACACTATACAGTTAGAAAGATTTTAAGAATCGTCTAATTTATGTTGGAACATTTCTTCAGCAGTTTCAAAATGTAACTGTTACTGATTATTAGTTGTTTCGACAGGTCTCAATGGCCGCAGATAGTACTGATGGTTTCATCAGGATGTCAATGTCGACTCGGAGAGCTGGGTTACTGGGTCATGAACACATACAGACACTCTGTAACAGCTAGGGATGTTAAAATCGGTTTTTTCTGATATTCGATTCTCGGAACCAAAAATTCGATTTTTTTCGATTATCGTTTATCAGCCGACGTGGGAAACTGGTTCAGACAGGCGGCAAGTACGGACGATGAGTCCGGCTGTGCGTCGTCAACGCGCTGACAGCCTGACGTTTCGTTGGTGGTCCCGTCTGCTCCTCGGCCTCGCGATCCTCTCCAGCTGCGTCTGCAGCAGCAGTGGTGCATTCCTCCACCAGCCACTGTTTGGCGCATACAAGCTTTGGCGCGCCGAACAGTCGCCCGGGGTATCGTGGATCAATGACTGTTGCGACGACGTACAGGCGCTCATCAGTGACGGCGAGACGATGGAGACATCAAAAGGCATCCCGCCGCGGTCTGCTTGCTTCACTCGCGGAGTCAGATTACTGCTAATTATTATCACACTCGGTATCGGCGGAGACACGCAAACGGATAGGTATAGCTCTATCTATAAGTTAGTACAGTTGCACAGCTACGTATAGGAAACGATATTCGATTTCTGTGAATCGAAAACGAGAACGATAAAAAATTTCGATAATCGAATTTTCGAAAATCGTTTAACAACCCTAGTAACAGCAACCGTGGCTGCAATAAACAAAGAGCTCGGCAAGTGCCGAGGTAAGCGACCAGGTCAAATTACAGTTAACTCGAGAGGACAGAATAATGCCTATTCACGCCCAGAAGGCCAGTCATCACCAGTGGTGACAGATGTTGAGGTTGCGTGGCTTTAAAACTAGTCGTAACAACCTTATTTTGTGTAAAACTGGTAATTAATTTATGGCGATTTGCAACTCCAGAGAAAATCTATTGCAAGAAGCGACTGGTATATGCCGCGGGCGGGTATACCTGGTCGCTAAAAGTTAATGCTTATTTACCAGCTCGTAAATCTGGTTGGCCAGCTGGACTTTCTCGTCTGCATCCTCCAACGTCTTCTGGTATTCCTTTCAACGCAAACGCACATACGCAGCTGCAATAAAAGAGTCGTTATGGCTGAGAATTTTGTAAACAACAAGCCATTTAGTGGCCGTTTGTCCAGGACAATTCAGGTGGGTCAGTACCAGAAAAAAAAACATTCATTCACTCACTCCCTTACGTTTGCGGGTATTATTCAATATCTTTAATTAATTTCATCCATTTACTTGGTCCTCATTTAGTTGTCGAACCTGACAGTCTTTTCCTACGACCAACCATCGGTTTTCTTTAGTGACTGAATAAATTTAACTAAACATTTTCGCATTTTTACCCAACTTACTAGCAATCAACTACTGGCTAACTATGGTGCCATAGAAACTCAAAAGCCTGTTAACAAGTTCACTTAAATTTTAACACAAATAATGCTGTTACGTTATCTGAAGGGAAGATTATTAGAACAGTTCTATGCTATATTGTGTACCATAATTGTGCACAGTCATATGCTTTCTTTCTTCCTTTATTGTGGGCAGAGATCCAGCCTACTTCTGGACCTCAGCGCTGAGACCGTGTAACGGTCCAATGTGCTATCCCAGGGAGAGGAGGGGAATTGATGGGTGTGTGCAATGTGTGTGCATGATGTGCAGGGAAGGCGGGGTTAAGTAGGAGTGAAAAGCTTGTCTGGCATTTATAGCGTGCCCCGTCTAGACATGGCCTACTGTCTGTCTTAGCCCTGACTGGTGTTGTATGCTGCACCAGCCAGTGGCCAGCCAAGTCTATTTGCTTCAGCTCACGCCAGCGTGGCCAACACCTTGATGCTGCTAATCAAGATGTCAGCAACTATCACAGTTTACAGAGGACACCGTCTTACCCTCTTTTTCCTGCCCGGGATTATCTCCCTGTTCATCATGAGCGTAGGAATTATTTGAAATAATTCTTTGGTAGGCAGACGCGCCCAGGCTGAGGTTTGAACCCCGGCTCCTGAGCATGACACGCTCTACTGCCCATTGCGCCAGAGTGTTTTGACCACTGGGCTACATGGGCAGGTCACATTCATATGCATACAAATGAGCAATTCTTACAGCTGACTGTTGGACAATGTTAGCTTAGTTTTAACTTATTGCACATTCTGCTGTTTTAACAAGCCTCATTTCTGTGTTACGGCGAATTTTAGCAAGATTTTTCTTGGTTGTTGTGACAAAAGACTTGTCCCTTAAGAAGTTTTCGTGTGTCGACAAGAATGTTAAACTTTTACACACCCATTCACTATACATGTACATACAAGAGTGGACAAAATGAGTATCATTTACTCATCTAACTACTGTGTAAAGTGTAAACCTGTTTTATCTTTGCCATCTGCTCATCCCTCCACTCTGCCTTCAAATTCGGAGTAGTTGCACACTTCTTGAAGAAATTCTTCAGCCTCTCATCAAGACTGTCCATTGCATCTGTCATAATAATTCACTTACTAATAATGTCACTTACTTATAACGTCCATTACACATGTCGTAATAAGTCACTGTAAGCTGTATAAAAGGATATATATAACAGATAGCGAAAACGAAACGGTAGGGAAGGCAGGGTTAAGTAGGAGTGAAAAGCTTGTCTGGCATTTATAGCGTGCCCTGTAACGAAAGCAATCTGAGTCGCTTAGTAACCTTACTTCTCAGTCTACAAGAAAATTATGGGCAGCTGTCAATACTAAATACAGAGGACATGACTCCCATATCTCTAACCATATTTCTGTTAAATCTAAACTACATAAAAATACATTTATCAATAGACTAGTATTCGAAGATTTGTATTAATT
>Ga0209780_1003997_pt1 | contig 11235 bp, 4 predicted proteins | sample WorMetexBAHAMAS2_FD_187384 | JGI IMG/M metagenome (GOLD analysis project Ga0209780, IMG submission 187384) | Marine gutless worms symbiont microbial communities from Max Planck institute for Marine Microbiology, Germany - Inanidrilus exumae... | ecosystem: Host-associated > Annelida > Digestive...
CTTGGACGAGTTTAATCTCGTCCGGCGTTAAAGAACGGCGCAAGCAATTCTGGTCTGTTTACATTGGTGTTGCTATAGCAGACACGTAAACGTAAACAGAATGCAGCTGCTTGCTAATCGGTCACCATGTCCAAAGAAGAAAAGCTGAAAGCAGTGGCTTTGGGAATGGTCACTGCTGGCATGGAAACTTGAATTGGATAGCAGCAGCAGTAGCAGTAGCGACGACAGTTCGCAGCGCTCGGAGAACTTTGCAGAGGTGGTTGTGCATCGGTCTTGACTCGGTCTCGAACCAAGTGCCTCGGCTCGGCCCATTTATTTTTGGCTCGGTGTGCCGGGAACGTGACAATTGTGCAAACATGCTAAATATACAGATTTAACTAACAAGAAAGGCTGTTATCTGTAACAATTTTCATAAAAGTTACTAAATATGTACAAAAAACCGCAAATACATACATTTCGTCAGAATTTTCCATTGCCGCGCAAAACAGTAAACAAGTGGGCGTGGCAATTAGTTTCGTCGCACGTTTTGGTCGGAGCAAATTCATAGCGCTCGGACTGGTCTCGTCCGGAGTTAAAGAACGCGAAGCGAATCGCTCGGACGTAGAAAAAGAACGGCTTGATACGAGACAGGACCGCCGCTCTGGAGCGGTCCGAAGCAGTAAAAGAACGCAGCCATTATCACACTCCGTATCAGCGGGAGATAGATACGCATACCGATAATATATCGTATTCGCCACCGATACGCTAGTGCAGTGAACGATATCATCGGTCTAACTCTAATTATTATCAACAAGCAGCTTCACTACTGCAGTTATGTCATAACACTGTGAAGTGGACATGAAAGAAGCAGAACATTAAATCAACATTCCAATATTGAACACTGCACCATCACTACATTCATCACGGTGAACATCAGCAAATACATATGCTACAATAACGGTCCAATTACCGTAACTTCTAAGTAATCATATCAAAAAATAACAAAGTCAAGGATGGAGAACACAATTTATATGTACATGTATATTAGACTACATCTGTTACTCAGTCATATTAGTTCTGAATCACACAACTGACTGTAATGCAAACCGAACAAGTGACGGAAGATAATGAACTGGATACGACATGTTGTTAAGTGTCATCTCATCGTGCATCATTCTCCTGGACTCCGAGTCATTCTTCAGAAGACGATGGTAGCACTTCTTCCATGGCATAAACTGCAACAGCAATACGGGGCCCGATTTCCCAGAAATCTTATGACAAACTTAGGAAAAACTTAGGATAAAGTGTGAAAATCCTAAGTAAAACTTAGGATGAACTATGCAAAACTTTAAAAAATCGACTTAATAAGAAAAATGCAACTTCTCAAAAATAACTAAACATTTCTTCACAGAACTGTCTGCACATATATAGGAAGAACTTAGCAAGTCTTAAAATTGCTTTAGTAAATTACATGTAAAATTACTACTACTAGTAAATTACAATAAAATTACTACCACTAAAAATCCATGAAAATCTTAACTTCATAGCTAAGGATATACTTAAGACAAACTTAGGATTTTTCCTAAGATTTTTTTGTAAATCGGGCCCCAGATATTTATAATGCAACCCATACAATACGTCAAACATGTAAATACACAAAGTCCATGATATACCAGCATCCAAGTAACCATAGATAACTCACCTCGTCTGAATCTATGATGTTTTTCCAGGACAAACAGACTTGATTGACATTCAGACACAAATCACTAAATGGAAGACGACAAAGAATATTTGACACAACTTCAGGCGGCAAAAGAGAAAAATAATCCGTTGTATCTTCCTCAAAATCCGTATCACTGTCCAGTGCAAGCAGTGTGTTATTACTAAATCCAAACAGTCCATAGTTTTCTGCTGACATATCTGATAAAACATCGCAGTTTTGTTGCAATACAGAAGCAATGGTCAAACTGTTTGGCACACATCCAATATCATCCGACTCCCTACTGATTTTGTCGGTCCGAGATACGCAAGTCGCTGTTTTCTTTGAAGCACGACTCGTCTGTTTTGCAGATTTACGTTTCGTTCGAGGATTAGTCTTCCAACTCTTGTCAAACGATGCCTCAAAATCCAAGTCATCGTCATCGTCGTAAAATGCCAATGCAGACGCACAGCTCTTACGGCTGTCAGACACCGACGCACTTCCGGCAGACGACGAGCTCTTACTTTCAGGGGAAGAATAATAGATGTTATTAGACCCGGGAAGTTTTGCTAACGGAGACAACAAAACAGACTTCCGTGGGGAGTGCTCTGGTGTAGAAGAGCAGTCGACGCTATGTTCTACAGAATCAGCAGCATTATGTGACTGTGAAATAACTGAGTTCGTTTTGCACGTATAAACTGGCTTGAAATATCTGTCCAGAGAATTCTTCTGGGTCGTAGCAACACGTTTAGTATGTGGTCTTCGAGTGGCTTTGCCATATGTCTTGGAAGGTGAGACATCGTTTTGTGGCAGCACAGGGTTATTCAACAGGTTAAATGTAGGATTCATGTATTGTTTGGCAGAGACAAAATCAACTGAACATTGCGGTTGCATGCTCTCATTAACAACAACTGTATCACTCAAGCCCATTTCAGTCAGCTCCACATGTTCACATCCACCAGTATCAGATGGATCAACATCATCACAGTTGAACTCTGATATTCCAGACATCTGGAAACTCTGGTTGCACTTGTATGACAGACGTGGAACAAGTCCGCGAGGTATTTTGCTGTCTCTTGTAGAAGATGACATTGGCTCTCGAAGACATCGAGAGCCATTGACTGTATTGCTCATCTCTGCACACATCGCAGCATCCAAGTGCACCAGCTTCCTGCGACATTGATACTGAGGGTTCATTGCGTATCTAGATGCACATACAACCACTGTGCATAAATATCTGCTACAACATAAAAGGCACATTAATCTGGCAATAAATGTAAGGTCAGAAAGTCTGTTATCTGAAAAGTACCGACAAATAGACCTGGAATTCACTATCAGTTTGTGTCAAGAGTTTACTGGTGCTGCCGAGATATGGATGTAATACATAATCGGCAATCCTCTCTTACGGAGTATGCAGCCAATTTACGAAATAGGTCAGAATATATCACAAGAACAATATAACAGAACATAAATGTAGTCATACTTAAATGTGAAATAAAACAAGTAATGTATTCAGAGCCTATGAAAGAGCAGTGATGCTATCTGGTACGTGGCTGAATGAATGAGTCCTGCTAGCCTCACCAGTCATCACTCAGTTCCTGGTGTGGAATTTAGTTATACATCGGGTCTTAGACGTGAAGTGAGTCAACTTGCATGTCGGGTTCCCTACACCTAGACACATTCTACAGATTATTCTTCATACAATTTTTTTCCGCTTATCTGGCAATTACTGCCTGTTTCTTGACCATTTTACCCACGCCGGCGGTATAGATGCCGGAGTGGGGTAGAGCGTTCAGTCACATCTGTTTGTCTGCGCTCTAATAGAACAAGAAGCTCAGCTACCACACAGGTACCGCGCCACGCGTAAATTCTTGCTATGTTTCACGAGGTATGGGAGTTAGACAAGTTTCCAACAGCAAGAGTGACCTTCAATGTCATTCAAGGCATTGGCAATGGTGCCATTTGAAATTTGATAGGCCACATACGCCATGCGACCTTGAACACATCCCTTTTGGCGGTAAGGATGTACAGGAGTACTAGTGCATGCATAATATATTATCAGTATCACGAAAAGGAATGTGTTCACTTGTGGGAAACAAGTGATAACATCTCATCAATGGTGCAAGATAGAGACATAGTTGCAATGGAAGACTAATAGGATTTCATATGCAGCTTGTCGAATGGCACCATTGCCAATGTCCTTGAATGACCTTGAAGGTCACGTTCACTGTTTGAAACCTTTCTAACTCCCAGACCTCATAAAACGTAGCACAAATTTACTATCATTGCATCGCACAGTCCCTCTGCGGTAGCTGAGCTTCTTGTCAAGGTATAGCGAGATATTGGTTGAAAATCGCTGATTTGAACCTACCCTCACCTCTATTTGGTGCCCCTGTTGGGGTGACCAAGGAATTTCACCAAGATCTTTGCCACCAGAAAACTAGGGTATGGGGGCTATCATCTGGCGTCATTTGCATGATCCTATGTTTAGCCATTTGGTACAGTGCCAGCTTGTGAAGGACAAACGGACGGACGGACGGACACACAACGACAGCATATACCGCGCTAGCATAGCGTCACACAGTAAAAACTGAACTGAAGTACAGCACACAGCTATCTCATTTATTTCATTCATTTACAAGAGAAGACCTTTTTCTGTAATACAGACGAAGATCGAGATTTATACAACTTCAGAGTGTCCATGCAGTTCTATATTAGACAGTGTGGCTTACATGTATTATTGGGTGCACACTACATAGACATACTGCATCAGTTACGGTTAGTAGGGTTCAGTAGGGTTAATAGGGTTAGGACTGGGTTTTTGTTAGTTTAAGGGTTAGAGACGGGTTTTAGGGTTAGCATTAAGGTTCAGTTAGTGTTTGATTGAAAGTGTGTACATGTGTCCCAACTAAGAAAAATTCTTGACAGTTACAAACTTACTATTCTCAAACCCTTTATAATTTTTAATGTCTCAATTAAATCAACACAATATCAGTTGCCACCGTGTTCTAGAAATGAGCTCGTGAATTTATAGTGCTTGACATAGACTACCAAACTGGTAATTGTAAGTTCATCATGTTTCCCCAAACTGGGCCAAGCAAATTTGTGGATGATTAAGGTCAGTTCGGGAGTCCGGCCTAATACATGGCCCCTCTTTTTCTTATATTACCCCAAAATAAACCCTTTTCAGCTGAATGCACATCAATGATATTATTCATCCATGTAACTACGAAAGTGTGCCCGAACATTTACTGTACGGTTGTGGTTAGTAGAGAACGGCTGATTCAGGTAAAACAGCCGATGTCCGATGTTCCGATATTTAGGCGATAAAAATTTGATGTCCGATTCTGATGATTTTGTTTACCAGAATTAGGACGCAACACTGACACGTTATCCACGTGAACAGTCTAGGCACTGTTCTTAGTGAGACCGTCGCAACATTATTATGTTTTATCAATTTTGTAGTCTGTTTCTAATGTAGATGTGTAATCAAGCTATCGCTATGGCTTTCGAAATAATAAAACTTACTACTTACTTACAATATTATTTATGACCCTAAGCATATCTCCAACCTTATATGTTTCTGGCCCTATTCAATTTATAAATTTTCCACAATGGTGAGAGACATGAGGAGTCTAATACTGTGCTTATTCAGTTGAATAAGCCACTACTGAAGGTTGGTGTTATGTGCAGTCTATGTGGACTGCAATGTAGTGCATCCTAGGCTATTTGCAGTCCGCATGGCAATTTTCTGTTTCATTCACCAGATGGCGATACATAACGCAACCAAATTATTACCGCTAAGAAGTCAAACTAAACTGACCCTAACTGTGACACTAACAATAACCGACACAGTAATCGTAATATCTTTTACGCGCACTTCATTGACACCCATAAAAAAGTTTTACCTCATTTATGAAAGGAATTTTTGAATTTAATTTTTCACAGAGGTGCGTAGCAGGGTTCGTGGGCAGGGTAATTTTTTGCACTACCCAGCAATTGCACTACCCATTTGCTGATGTAGCTGTACTCAACTCAAAAAACACCAGCGACAAGAAGTCGATAGTTCATACTTTATCATTAAAAGAGGGTTTTTTGTGGGGTATATATAAGAAAAGAACAGTGATAGCGTCATATCGGCGATCTGCACCTAAGGTGTCGAAGAATTGATAGCTGCAGATCGGCGATCTGAAACAAACTGCCTCGATTTATTGTTAGTTTCAGATCGGCATTCTGACTGGTATCTGAACTTAAGGTCGACGAGTAGGCTACATCTACTGGCGCTACTGGCGAAAGACTTAATCATTACTGACTCCTCATCTGGAAATTAAATGCTACATTTTTACTGTCTTGACTATGTTTTGTACATGTACTTGTTACTACATCTCTACTACTAAAGCATGTAAAGTTCTTCACTTGGGTCAGTGTCGGTGTCGACCACGCTGCATTAATCTCCATGTAATCACACCTTATCTGGTGTTTCTTATTTCTTAGAACATTTCAATAGAGCTATGCTGATAAAATCCTTGTAAAACACACCACAGCCCTGGTATAGGCCATCCGAGGTGAGATACCGTTTGACAGTGCTACGTGTGATACTGCTACGTGTGACGGTGCGACACCTGTAACAATAGGCCGCATCTCATACACCTCATGCAGGCAATGCGGCCTAAAAAGTAAAATTCGGTAGAAATATTTGTGAACTAAAATTAAAGTTTAAGTAAAATTGCCATGCATAGTTTTATATCGGCGATCTGCAACTATCAATTTTTTCAAACCTTATATTCAGATCGCCGATCTGAACCTATAATTATCGATAAGAAAAAGGGGCTAGGCCTTTTGGGGGCATAGCAGAAGGAAAGAAACAATAAAGACAAGATATAAAGAGAAGACACGGACTGCAAATAGCCTCAGGATGCACTACATTGCAGTCCGTGCGCACTGCAATGTAGTGCATCCTGAGGCTATTTGCAGTCCGCACGGACCGCAAATAACATTTTCGACTACAGAATCACATTCAGAACTGGAATGCAACTCTTACAGCCATTTCTACTCGCAGAAGTACAATCAGCAATCCCTAGGCAGTCCATTAATGAAAGATTACTTATCACTAGTCCGGGCCAAGTCGTGCTTTATGCCAGACCCAGTTCGGTGAACTGAGCATAAACTGGGTGCTAAATTACTAGCGACTAACCTTTAACATACCTTAAACTGCAATTTCTAAACGGTAAATATTAGCATATTTTACCAAGTATCGAATTAGGACATCGCGTCTTTTTTCACAAAATGTGTAAACAAAACAAAAACTTACAACAAAACTTTCGTACTGACGTAAACTATTAAATAAGTAAACGTACAAAGTCCTGATCTAGGAGGGTTCTGACTTCTGAATGATTTAATGTGATTTTAAAATCATATAAAGAGCGCGTCAAGGGATACACTTATTCCTCGGTGATTCCGAACAAAATATAAAGAAAAATATTTTCCTTGTTTAAATGATGATTTTGATGCCGAAAAATATTACGATCGAAACTGCCGTGAACCAGCTTGGCAACAACTGGGAGGCTGGGACGCGTTGCAAATCCAAGACCAGTCTCGTAAGTACTCCCCAGACCTTCAACACCTTCCCCCAATGCTTTCTATTCCCCAAACCCAGGGTGTCTGGATAATAGGCCTATCCTGTGCCGATATTTCTCAGCTCTCTGTAGAGATAGGTTTCTAATCTTTATTCGGAAAACATAACGAAGGCCTATAGGCCTAGACATTGAGTTTGTTTTACAGTGTTGTTATGTTAGGCTGTGCTGAGTCGTTATTAGCCCGCACGGCATCGCGATGCTGAAGGGCTTATATTTTACCGATGTGGTTATTTCTTTTTTTCGACGCCTAATCTGAGGTCACTGAACGGATCTCAACCAAAGTTGGACACATATTCACTTATGACTGCATGTTATTTGAAAAAAATTGGTCCAAACTCCCCCGGGCATTTACCCCCATCGGCTGGGGCAAAACGCTTTTTATGGACCGACGTCGAACTTTGACCGAAAATATCTCTGCGACGGAACATGATATCAACAATCGGAAAGAAACTTGTCAATATAGGGACTCAACGTCGACAAGACTAAGGTAATGGCGAGCAACGGCATAGTGACGTGCCGCATACTTATTCAGAATGAGCAACTGGAGCAGGTGGATACGTTCCCGTACCTTGGGTCCCTGATTACAGAAGATGGTCACTGGTGAGTGTAGACGGAATTCCTTATCAGATTAATCAAGGGGCAGGCGATCGGGGCATCAATGCAGAAAATATGAAAAGTCACAGCATACCGATTTCAACAAAGATACGACTGATGAAAGCACTAGCGTGGAACGTATCAGTGTACGGCTGTGAAAGCTGAACACTCAGAAGGAATGAAAAAACACGTCTTGACGCCTTTGAGATGAAAGGGCTGAGAAAAAATGCGGGTTTCGTGGACAACAACAAAAAAAACAAATGAGTGGCTTCTTAACAAAGCTGGAGTAAAGAAGAAACTGTTAGACACTGTCAAAGCAAGGAAGCTAGCATACTATGGTCACACCATGAGGAAACAAGGGAGTTGCCTGGAGAAAGAGATAATGCAAGGAACAATGTTAGGTGCACGCAGGCGAGGAAGACCACGCACGGCCTGGATAGACAACATCAATACGTGGACAAGACTCCTCATGGAAGAGTCAATCAGAATGACAGAGAACAGAGATAAATGAAGAAAGTACGTCCATGGTGTGGCCAACCCTCGGATAGAGGACAGCTAAAGAACACAACAGGTAGTGGCACAAGCTTAGTCTAGAACAACAGAATGCAGGGCGGGCTCACGCTGAGCTTTGCCATGCATCTAGTTGAATAGGCCTATGATATTCTATGAACGGCAACCAATTATATACGGAGTGTTGTGTGGTACCTCTGAATGAATGCTCAATTGTTCATATACTATGAGTGTATCAATGCACCTGGTGGCTGATTTATTGTTACTGAAGAAGTAAAATGAAGTAGAAATGTGTCCACTGAAAATTCTGAAATTGAAGTTTAAGTAAAAATATTAGGCAATTGAGAACTGAAAGTTGAAACTATAAGTTGAGAACTGAAAATGATCTCTCCAGAAGTGAACTAGAAGGCTGTATTGTGTTGAATGAACACAATACAGCATTCGCCCGAACCGGTCCGCTATATGCAACAGGTGTTTCCCTGAACCCACCCGCCTCCTCGACGCAAACGGCATCTCGATCGCTGCCGCCGTTTTTGCACGGCGCACTAGGTGGCAGACCGACTGACAGACTATGCTACTCGTTCGGTAGCAATAGGCAGAGCGCACAGTAAAGAAACCAAATTCTGTTATTGTCTATGGCTACAAGTAAGCTTAATTATTGGAGCAGTCGACTCAAATACACCATGCCTGCCTTTCCTTCGTAAGCGTTCAACAGATGGCGCCACCCCTATCTGAGGTAGGAGACAGCCAATTGCAGTTTACTACTCATATATCGACCCTGAAGGGATGAAAGGCTGAGTTGGCCTGGTTGGTTGACCTATAGTGGACAGTTTACCTACATAAGTGGTCATCCGTCAGCTACAGGTCGAGCACAGGACAGGGAAAGTTCGCCAGCCAAAGACCAAGGTTCTACCGCTGTGCAACAAAACCAACTGTGATGTAGTCTAATAATAATAATTGTAGCACATCTGTATCTTATCGAAAAAGACGTAGCTATATCATTGTTTGACTTGCGTTTGAATCCCGCATCACAGTCTATAAAGATAGACACAACAATGACCAAGAAATCAATCACTGTCTTGCCTTACTACATGCATAAATATGAAAATCTTTCCATCACAAGTTCTTCAAATAAATATACATAATTACTACAAATTTACACAAAGAATTAAACTAAGTAACTGGATGTTCAGCACTATAAAGTTTTCATAAAACTAAAAATACCACTCTGATGACAAATACAAGAGACCAGTTACAGCACTTATATATAACGACTTGACTGTCTGCACAGACAGACAGACAGACAGACAGAGGATGTACAGTTTGTGACATTTGTACAAATGACGTCAATGGTGATTTATTCCAGTGCATCTTTGACGGTCTTCATCAGTAAGTTTGTCTGGTTTACAAGGTGATTTGCACTGAGGAACACGTACTGTTTCCTGGGCAAACAACAAACGTCACGCTACATGTCAATTTACTATAACACAGCTAGATACAAACACCTCAAACATTATACTGGACTGCAATGAAACAAGTCTCAGCTACCGCTGACAGACCCGCGCGACGCAGTGCCTCGCGCCCACCATGCTGTACACAGATGTCGATGATGGTCAGTGTGATAAACTGGTGACTGATGACGGTCACCAATTTACCATACCGACCGTCCACCTAACTTGACAGCAACTGAGACGATCATCCATTCCAGAGATATGGTTGGTGCGCACCAAAATTTAAATGGTTCACGTGACCGGACCTCAGCCTGTCCATGTGGCCCAGTGGTCTAAGCACTCGGGTGCCATGTGTAGTATCCCCGGCAAGAAAAACAGGGTTTGACGATGTCCTCTATAAAATGTGACCGTTGCAGGCATCTTGACCTAGCAGTGTTAAGGCTGTCTGCCGCGTATGGGGCTGGGCATAAGGCAAAAGAGGGGAAAGTGTGAGGGATGGTGGGAGAGGCGGCATGGTGGGGAAGTGACAAGGATAAAACGGCACAGAATGACCAGCGGAGTAGCAACTTGACCATCAGTAACATGAGCATGTATACATGCTGCCGCACACGGTAGATAGAGAATTACGAAACAGAAAGCACGTTCTTGCAATTCCAATAAATTAGCCCTGTACGGGACTGAAGGTCAACTCTTCACAACTGACGTTTCTGCCAAGTTGAAAGTCACGTGACACAAAAAATTGGCCAAATATCAAATATCTGACCGGAACAAATTTAGACATGCCCAGTGGTTAAATTACTTTCCAACAGGTGCTTTTAGGTGCCGGATCTGAAAAGTACGGTGTTAAGGTGCCGGATCCCAAGCTGGAGGTACTGGATCTTAGATCCGGCTTAATTTAACATCTGAATATGACCTAGTTTAAGAATCCATGGTCAGTTGCCAGCTCCCATTGTAATTGGCGGAATAGATAGCTTTTGAAAATGCCCTGATTTCCTACTTTTGGAAGGACTTGTGACCTTGACCTTGGATGGGATCATACTACATACCGTCGTGCATCACTCATCAACCTCTACCTACACGCCAAATTTCATTGAAATCAAAGTAACTATTTGTGGACGGACGGACGGACGCACGCTCGGATGGACATTTGAGACCCACTTTATTAGGTCGACTCAGAAGAGTTGACCTAAAAATGAACAATTTTCCTTCACACAGCATTGTTTCCTGACAGTTACAGAGTATGTTTTCCATCACTCAATTCAATTATCTAATCAGAATAAATAATTTATTAATATTACATTTAAAAAACTAAAGTAAGAAATAAATCAATTTACTTCACCTGTTGACAAATTGCTAAATTTAACAA
>Ga0209780_1003998_pt1 | contig 11231 bp, 11 predicted proteins | sample WorMetexBAHAMAS2_FD_187384 | JGI IMG/M metagenome (GOLD analysis project Ga0209780, IMG submission 187384) | Marine gutless worms symbiont microbial communities from Max Planck institute for Marine Microbiology, Germany - Inanidrilus exumae... | ecosystem: Host-associated > Annelida > Digestive...
TGCGTAATTCTGTTGTTTATTTTTTGTCAGTCTGTGTGTAAAGTTCAATGCGTCTGTCAGACTTCGTCATATTTATTAGATGTTAAGAGTCAGTATTTTTACACGACCAGAACGTGTTGTTAACATCAAGTTTAAACGTTTAGTGCATAATTTCGATTATTATTTTATTCGTTTCTTACATCTACCGATGAAGTAGGTTCGTCAGTAGTACAGAACAATATAGGCCTATACAGTGTGTTAACAGTCGATAGTCATTGTCTAGCCCCGCCTCTCCTAACATCGGCCCGCCGCCAGCCTACGCCCATGGACCACTTCGATACATTCCATGCATCAAAGGAATGGACCACTCCGATACAATACCATCAAATCAACTGACCGTCGTTGCGTTAATTATCGCCGTGCCGGCGAGCGACTCGCTGCTCCGAATGCCACGGCGGTCTGTAGCATGGGTGGTCCCCGGCGGCTAGCGCGGATCTGCGTGTGTGGTTCGGTTCGGTTCTGGCTGGAACAAGTTTGTGCAGTTACTGATTCGGTCTCGGAACAGCAGCGGTCGGTTCGTTTGATCTCTATCAATAACAGTGTATGATGCAACCAGCCGTAAATGGCGCTCTGAATAGTCTTAAGGTATAGGTTGTTTTTGTGACATGAAAATGCATGCATAAACTGCGGGAAGTATGTGAGTATGCTTGTGAGTACACTGACTGATGGCTGGAAGTGTGGTGTGGTGCTTGTTGACTGTTGTACCAGGTTCTTGCTGTTCCAGCAGCTGCGACGAGATCTGCATCATGGTCGTCTACTCTGCAGCACTGATGATGCTAACCAACTCTCAGCATATATTGCTCAGTGTACGTATTTTTTCAGAGCGTTTTGTCTATCATCAGATTGTTGGACGATGTTTATTGTCGGTAGTTTGTAGTTCAGCGACCTGATGTGTTTACAGATTTGGAGTGATTGCTTTGATGGTTTACGTTACAGCTGAGTTGGGTGACTGGAATCAGATTGAAGATCACGAATATGTCTCAAACATGCGTATGCTGCCTAAACAGTCAATGAAGTTCACGGAAAAAGTTGCTGATTTGCATAAATCACTGGAGTAAGTCACACTTGCATACTGCACAGTGATACATACATTGATGATTTTACAGAATTTGAGATGTCTTCTCCAGTTGAACTACAAGTTGTGTTTGTTGCCTTGCTGACATAATTGTGCCCCACAACATCATCCATTAACTGATGTCAGTGATTTTTTGTGTGACTACAGGGGTCTGACTCCCACCGAATCGGAAGAAAACTTCTTGAGAGCTGTTGCAAAGTTGGATACCTATGGTGTTGATCCGCACTGTGTCAAGGTTACCACAATCCACACTTATTTTATGCTAGTTGTCAACAGCTTGTTGCACACTGGTTATAATGTGTTTGTATTCAACTTTGGGGTGTTGCTTTGTACTGATTTTTTTGTAAAAAAAGTAGAGGCTTCCCATACTCGTTACCGAGCATTGGGCCCGGAGCTGATCCTGGTGTACAGGCAGTCAGACCGCAGGTGATTATAAGTCATCCACCCAGCAGAAGGCTGCCATTATTTTCGACCAGGCCTGCGGTTACCTTCCCAGCTGCAGAGCATCACTGCCCCTTGGCTGGTACCAAGTTATACTGCTCGGTGACAGAGGGACATAGGTGTGAACAACTTGCCCCAGGTTGTTACGCAGCTTTGCCCCGAGTAGGATTTGAACCCATGACCTGTTGATCGCAAGTTCGACGCTGTACCCGTTGCACCACTGCGCCACCTGTATTGTTTTTGTAATATCTTCTGGATTTTTTAAACATCATTATTCACTATTCTCTTATAGTGTGAGCGTTGTATTAAGCAACCTTGATGCTGCATGCTGTCATAGTTCTGTCTTTAGCAGTCCATCGGTCTCAATGGTAATCTGTATATAACTGACTAAACACATCTTCAGACTTTCTTACCATTTTGTAGCTCCACGATTCTGATTATCTTGCACCAAACATTGTGGTAAAATTATGACAAATACATTCTCAATGGGGCACAAAATACAAGTGAAGTATGAAATTTAGTCATTTTTAAACAAATGTCTCACTACATATCTAAAGTAATATAACATAAGTACATGGTTACTATGACATAGTAATTGGTTTAATAGGAATTTTCATGTGGTTTATCAATGTGTGTAATTGCTAGTGAGCTTGAAGGTCATTCCAGCTACTAAAAGCACTGCAGAGTTTTTAGTAGTTGAATTAACCACCAACTAAAAACATCTGCAGGATGAATATCTTGAAATATACATTGCACATCACGAGAGAAGTTAACTTACTGTAGTTATGTGACAGCTTATACTGTTCAGCTTGACCCGAAGGACTGACTTACATTCTTAATTCGTAAACAAGCAATGATATCTTGAAAATGATACAATGTAGCCACTTAAAATTACAATGGTGGTTCATTGAATAGCTCATTCAGGATCAAGGATTTTGATTTAACATTAATGTCATTTCCCTATTTCAGCCATTGTGATCCTTCTTAAATTGATGAGGTGTTTAGACCATATTTTGAGCTGTCTGTTTCATTACTTGAGGTGTGTTGTCTGAAGATACAGAAAAACTGCTAGATAACTTGAATAAATTGTGCATTAACAGTGACAGTGCTGCCTGATTTCAATGTATTGATGCTGTTGTCAGGACCAAGATGGACAACAGATGTACATCGGAATAACTCACCTCGGCATTGTTACGTTTCAGGGCAATAAGAGAACTCATCAGTTTAAATGGTATGCCTTGTTAATGTTGATGATATTGACTGTGGGTACTGGTACTTTGGAGAGTTGACATAAAGAGAGTGATGTCGCTTCACTTGGAAGTCAGTAAGTCAGTGATTTCCGAGAAGGCAGTCCGGCCACACAGAAATTTTGCACCAGGATCAAGAGAACTGAACTAAGCCAGGTTCACGTGGAACTGCTGTTCATGAAAGATTCGTTGTCTGTTTTGTAGCTGTATGTTCATTTTAAGATAATTGTTTCTGTTATTTTGTGGTACGGAGGCAGTGTAGCTATTACCATTGAGAAAACCTCAAGCATGTTCTCCCTAATCCAACTGAACTTGGTACCGGCATGTGGGCAGTAAAACAAAGTCCTGCAGCTCTTAACTGGGGGTACCATCTAACACATGGTGACCTGTGTAATGGCTGTAAAACTGTTGTTGTTTATGTTATTTCAGGCCAAATATTGTACGACTTGGCTTTGAAGGGAAACATTTCATTGTTTCAACAACTGCTTCTGACGTAAGTAGAATGATGATTACAAGTCACATATTGTGCTGGTGTGCTGCGGTGTATTATTAGGTCGACTCCTCTGAGTCAACCTAATAAAGTGGGTCTCAAATGTCTGTCCACCCGCCCGTCCGTCCGTCCACAAAAAGTGTCTTCAATTTCAATGAAATTTGGTATGTAGGTAGATGTCGATGACTGATGCATGATGGTATGCAGTATGACCCGATTCAAGGTCAAGCTCAAGGTCACGAGCCCTTGAAAATCGGAAATTTGGCCATTTTACAGGTTATCCCCCCATTTATAATGAGGGCTTGCAAATGACCACGGATTATTAAATTAGGGCACAATTATACCTAAAGCTTATTGGGGCCGGATTTTTGATTTTTGTCCCACTTTTTGTGTCAGTGACTTTGAAGTTGGCAGTAAGTAGGAGTCGACCGCCAGTCCCGTGTGGGGCTAATTTATTTGACTTGCTTTTGGTTTTATGTGGGGCCTTCAATGTGTGCTGCAAAAGGAAAGAAGTATGGCAGTTGAAAACTATACAAAAAAGACAATTATATTTCAGTGCTGAAATGTGTATAGAATTTGATGAGTTTGCTGTGCTACTGGAAGGACCTGGAAATGCAAGCATGAACAGTGATCATCATTAGAAGTTGTTTAGTGTAGAGCTCCTGCAGGCAACTTTCACATTGATAACAGAGTGTGTGACAGAATTGTTTGTTAAGTTTAAACAATGACATTCTAATAGTGACTGACATGTGATATAATAAGGAACTAGTGTCGACGCTTCACCGTAGAAATACAGGGTGTTGAACATCTCGTATGATATGTCAAGGAAACTCGAAGGTGATGTGGTCAAAACTGCAGGCTCTACTGCAGCCTGGTCCTGAAACGGAAATGCCACTTAGTGCCGATGATCTTGCATGTCACTTTGTAGCCAAGACTAATTGCATCCAGTTTTACCATGCATACAATTCCATGGCTGTGCTTACCATCCATACCTTTGAATGGAAACAGCCATGGTATGGTACGCCGACTGGATGGATGGAAGGAGGTGATGGTCCTCTACGTGTTGGCTGAGTCTGGAATTGAAGACTTTCTCGATAATCTTTGAGAGGAAGGTGAGATTTGAAGTCATCAATATGAGCTTAGATTTTGTGGGTTCAGTGTGCTTTTCTTGAGCGGTGGTCAAACCATCGCCTTCTTGCAGTGTTGTGGAAACGTCACCTGTTGGAAGGAGGAGTTACAGATGTCGGCAATGACGATATGATAGAGGTAGTTGACCAAGGCCACATCGGCGCATTGACTGTACTTGACCCTGTGTGTCGCCTTCGACATTGGTCACTCCATTCTTCAGGTCTTACAAAGGCGGTTCAGAATCGTTGGCAATGCTCTTGGATGGATGGCTGAATATCTCAGTAGTTGGAATTACACATCTGTGCCGGCAGTGGAGAGTCTTGACCGCCATGATCTATGTCATTGTCTGTTTGCCAATGACCACATGATGCCACAGCAATGATCAGACAGCTGGAACGCTGTGTAGCTGACTATGCGGACAGACATGCTATGAAGAGGCTCCAGTTAAATGCAGATAAGACCAAACTGCTATGGTTTGGCTCCATATTGCTACTCCGGTGCCTTTCACCAAACAGTAAGACCGTCACTGCTGGGCACAACATTATCAAACCCTCAATTTGTGTCCAGAACCTGAGCATGCTGTTTAACACGGAACTGCTGATGCGCAAACATGTTTTTTCCATCTACGTCATCTTCATTCTGTCTGTTGACAACTCGGCCGTGATGTCACAGCCATGCTAGTTTCCACACTGGTGATTTCACGACTCGGTTACTGCAATGCCACCATGTACTCACGGCAACTGAACATCAGAGAATGCGTGTTTTTTGTCGCTGCACCTCAAGTATGGAATCAGCTGCCGACAAAGTTGAAAGTGTGTCGACCAACCCCACTGTTCTGAAGACAATTCTTGAAATGTGTTGTGCGCCCTAGGTTAGCTTGTGGACTGCGCGGTACAAATAACTGTTGTATTGTATTGTATTACGTAAAACGTTAAGATGTTTGTTTGTCTTTTGTGAAGGATCAAGGAGCTGCGGAGCCTGCTGAACCACTACCGGTGAGCCTCTCTGTGGTGTCTATGAAGTCTTTCACCTTTTTTGTTTGTTATGTGTAATATGCGTGATTACGTGAAAATATGTATCAATTGTGAAATAAAGGTGTTTAGCATTGAACTATACTAATCTGCCATCTCTGGGCTTCTCTTTTGCCAAGACTATCTTGTTATTGGCTTGCATACACATAGTGTAGGGGGCCAGACTAGTAACGGTCGCTGGTATCTATCATCTGTCATTGTCTGTAACACTCCATGGCAGGCCTGCAGGCGGCTTCACCCGCACAGGCTAAGCGATGACGTCATGCCGCCCTCAGTCTAATTATAGCTCCACAGTAACACTGCACGGTGGGCCAGTAGTGTTACGTCCCATTAGGGCGACACCTTGTTTCTCTGCTGTTGATTGACTGATTATGTTGAGCACTAACGAGAGTATCATACGATGTTTCTGAAGAAAAAGAAGAAGAAACCACTTGCCTATTCATTCAAGTGTCCGTCATCTGCAGCAGCCAAACATATCTGGAAGTGTGCGGTTGAACAGCAGTATTTCTACAAGTTAGTAGCTATGCATATGTTCCAGCACTTTCATCTCTTGTTCGACAAACCTATTTACCACACTTTAGGCCAGGTTTTCAAAACGTCTCCTGTGATCTCTGGAAATTGCGAGATTGGAATTTTCTACAGCAAGTTTCCATTCATGACACCCAAACAACAGCATAAAAGCACCAAACACAGGCGTCGGCGGTGCAAGTCGTTCATTTGTTATTGCGGGCAGGGGTCTAGCCTACTCTAGATCTACTGAGTACTCAGACTTTATAGCGGTCCAGTGTGCGTGCCCAGGGAGAGGAGGGGTAGATTGGTAAGTGTGTGCTAGTGTGTGCAGGAAGTGTATGGTGGAGGAGGGGTACGTAGGAAGTGAACAGCTTGTCCATGATTTTTATAGCGCCTCCCCCACTCTAGACGTGGCCTACCATCTGGCTAGTTGTGACTGGTGCTGTTATTGACACCAGTCCATGGCTAGCCACGCTTATCACCTTCAGCATATGCCGATGCTAATCAAGGTGCCAGCAGTGGTCACAGATTATAGAGGGCACTGTTGAACCCTATTTCCTGCCTGGGATTATCTCCCTATTCATTATGTGCATCGGAATTATTTGAAATAATATTTTAGTGAGGAGCGTATGCACCTGGCTGAGTTTTTAACCCGGCATCACTGCACATGGCGCCCAAGTGCGTTGACCGCTGGGCTACATGGGCAGGTGGCTGTGCAAGTCAGTTGTTGCTAATTTTAACGTTGACAGCAAACGTGTATTGCCTATAGTGCTTTGACACCAATGGTTGGGTGGCACGAAGAATATCTGGCCCGTAAAATACCATCTTCCACAAATACCCCCAGAGGAACTTTTCGAGAACAGGTGGAGGAGGAGGATGACGAGATTGAGCGGCTGAGCCAGGTAAACCTGGTAAAATGGCTGTTAAAAGTAATTTAGCAGATGATATTGATCCACGAGAGGACTGCTTCAACCTAGAGTCTGGTTTTGGAGAGGCGGCAAAATGGTGTAACTTTTCTTCTCTTGTTAGTCCACTGTTGAATAAAGAAGGAATGAGGTCAATGAGTAATTTGCTGTTTTAGGGTCAGACCTCTGAATTTCTTTCGGTGCTTTGACACTGTTGGTTGGGTAACTGGAAGGGCATCCGACACGTAGAAAACCTGTGCCTCTTATCCTCCTAATTTTTCTTCCAGAATGAGTAGAGGAAGAAATTGGGTTGTAGTGGCTTACTTCAGCCACTGTGGATCATCAATGAGCTGATCTTGAGATGTGCGTGTTATGCTGATGTACAGTCTGAAGTCATCTGCTGAAGCTCCATTGGTGAAGTCACGTACTGGCTTACTGAGGCGTGCATCTTCATTTCGCTTCAGGTTGACAGCTTGTGTAATAATTTAGTGCATAAATGTCAGAATTAATTGGTTCTGTCAATGAATAGTGATCAGTTGAGCCATATGTTCCATTGCTTGCACAGCTAAATCACAGTTTTCACTATGCCTTTACTACTGTTTGACATTTATTAGTATCTTTAATACTTCGCCCCATAAGGGGTGCAAAGTATTGTGGTGAGTACATCTGTGTGCATATGCGTCTTTTTGTCTGCAAGGATATCTCCAGAACCACACATGCGATTTTTGCACATGTTGCCTATGGTCGTAACTCAGTCCTCCGGCATCGTTGCGATATGTTATGTACTTATGGTTTTGCGGGTGACTTGATGGGCCATATAGCGGTATAAATTTCGCTTAAATTTACTTATTTACTGTAAAGTCTGACAGAATACAATTTCCTATTATTAAAGGGCATAATTTTGACTAACTGTTTCGACATTATTCGCAAACTAAAGTAAAAGAGGAATGGAGAAATTTGACGATAAATGGGAAGAATTACTGAAATGAGCCACTGAGAATTATAGTGGTTCATCTGCAAATATACCAAAGTTGAGAAATTTGTGTTGAGAGGTTTGCAATGGCCCCTGTGGTTACCTGAAGCATGGTATAACAAAGGATGCATTCGTCGCCTTGCAAACCCCCGTATATAGGGGCGCGCAGGTATTGTGATTAGTATGTCTGTGTATTTCTCTGTCTGTCTCTGTGAGGATATCTCCTGAACTTCATGTGCGATCTTTACCAGATTTTTTTGTACATGTTGCCTACGGTTGTGGCTCGATTTTTCTTCGGCCAAGGGGGCGAAGTTTGTTATCTACAGTAGCCTTGTTAATTGTAGTTATGAGTCTGCTGTGATAATTATCACATTCAGTTTTATTTCTTGTTATTTAATGCAACTGTATTAGGAGGACATGCTAAAGTTCTCAGCGGCATTGCCTACATGGTGTCCTTACCGTTTTGTTGCTCGTGTGACACTAAATGATTATGTGATGGTTGTGAGTTGCAGTGGTCGATGTGAAGCAGAAGCATGCAGTGAGAGTGAGAAGTTGCAGCGTCAGCCACCAACTGTTAAGAGGTAGTCACTGTCATGCTAACAGTTGGGTTTTGCCGGTGCATTTTGTATTTATACATCCTACCTCCATTTTTGGTGGCATGGTGGTGCAATGGGTAGAGCATTGAACTTGCGATTTTCAGGTCATGGGTTCAAATCCTCCTCGGGGCAAAAGATGCGTAACAACCTTGGGAATGTTGTTCACACGTATGTGCCTCTGTTACACTGCATGAGAAAACTAAATCAAATATGACCAAGCAAGCGTGCATCCTTAACTAAAAAATACATATAACACAAAATCAACATACAAAAGAAACTTAGGCCAGGTTTACTCGCTTCATCTATTTTTTTGCTTTTCCATACCTTCCCATTCTACCAGAATAGTTCCACTCTGTTTCCTGGCCAGATGTTGTAGACGTGACTAAACCTGGCTTAAGTTTTATTTGTGTGTTAATTTTGTGTTATATGTATTTTTAGTTAAGGATGCATGCTTGTTTTTGTCGTATTTGATTTAGTTTTGTCTCATAGTGTGATAGTTGTCTCCTTCTGTTGTAGGCACTGGCATAATAATTTAAGTGAGCCTCTCGATCCCTTTCCCTTTTTGGGTGGCTGCTGAACAAAAAGGCAGCCAGGGTTGAGATTAATATATCGACTCCTTCACTGGGTAGGGATAGCTTTCCACCCTTGACTTTTTGTCTCTGATATAGCCGTATTTGTGCTGAAAAGGGACGTTAAATTTACTAACTGGGTAATGGAGTAATCATGCTTAAATACAGGAGAAAGCATTCAGTGGTACCAGTGAGTGATTGGTTTATTTGATGAATATGGAGATAGTAGAATTGTTCTGTGCTTCCAGGTCTTCGTCAAATCCGCAAATTGTTCCACGCATGGTTCGCACGATAAGCAACCTGCATAGTGGCTCTGCCTCACTGCCACGAGATGTCCGTCTCTCAGACTTTGATACGACTGGTGAGTGTGATTTCATGTATGTGTTGCTCGTCATTTTTCCAAACACAAAATGCTAGTCTGGAAATTTGATGAAATGTTGAGGCTGAGGCCCTACACATAGCTGGGGTTATGGATCGTCATGCTTGATGCATCGTATGAATCAGAATGCTGCATGGTACTGCACAAATTCCATTAGATCTGTCTTGTCGGAAGATCCAGTGCGTGGCGTGGTCTTGGACAGGTTTTGAGAAGAAAAGTTAGAACTTGCTTCTGATTTGTCTGTGGCTAGACTGCGACTTATCGAAAAACGGCCCAAAACCTCACCCATCCTATATCCCACAGTTGAAGTCACTGACTCCACCCAGTAGGAAGATACGAAAGGCGATACAAAATGTGGGAAATTGTGCGGTTTGGGGTCACTCAAGGTCACTGGAAATGGCACCATTTGACAGAGCACATACAAGTTCCTATTAGCCTTCCATAGTAATGATGTTCCTATCTTGCACTGTTTCTGAGATATAGAAAGATATTGGTCGAAAATCCTCAATTTAACCTACCCCACCTCTGTTTGGCGCCCCCGTTGGGGGTAACCCCATTGGAATTTTGCCGAGATTTTTGGCGTCAGAAAACTTAGAATCCCTGCACTATCGTACGGTGTTGTTTTTGTGATCCTAGGTTTAGCCATCTTTGTAGAACACCAAGTTGTGACGGACGGACACATGATGGCAGCATGTAGCGTTGCATGGTAAAAACTATGTCGAAATTTTCTATACACGTCATCTGTAGCCATGCCTCAGTCCTCCTCTGATGACAACACAATACATCGTGTACTTCCAGTTTTGTGTATGACGTTACATTTCACATAATGGGGCCTGTGGGGCAAAGTCAAAGACATGTTTCACCAAGTTTGCCACGTGGCTGCACCAGGTGCAAAGTTTGCTGTTTACAGTTGCCTCATCATAAGTTGGACTAATTGCAGCTCATATTTGATATGTCTTGCATGTTACAGTATGTGCTTATCTTTCGTTTGAAAGGTCATTGCTACTAATTTTTGTTCTTGCTTATTAGTAATTGTTGTGATATCATTACTTGTAGACAGCAATGGAGGTCACATGCCTAGTTCACACAGCTTTGACAGCAGTGTGCGCGCTCGTCCTGACATTCTGTCGCTCAACTCGTCAATACTGGAGGAGAGTGCAGTGGAGATTGCTGACACAAACTATGCTCCTGTCTCCTCACCAGATGAACCATTGGAACAACCAGTTGACACTGCTCAGGATCTGAATCTGCAGAAATCCGATGAATGCAAGGCAGCTGTAGGAGACGTAGTTGCAGTCAAGAGTGACCAGCTGCCGAATGGTAAGGGAGTGAAAGGTACGTTATCATCGGCTGATAAACTGACTGGTGGCCCAAGCAGATTCCGGTCAGTGTTTGTGGCAGTTGCTGTCATTCTTTTGTGTACACTTATTGGTGCACTTTTGATGTTTGAGTTCAGTGGAACGACGCCATTTCTGACTTCCCTACATGCACTACCAGCTGTCAGCAATTTCCGTCGTAAAATTTGTCATCCGCTGCATGCTTTAGTAGGCCACGGTCTGACAAGTTGACTGTCACAAAAAGTCATCTGTGTGGTGAAACCCAGGTACATTGCGTTACTGATTTCTGTAGAGAATTGTAGAGTGCTAAATAATTGTTGTTGTCATCGTCGTGTGTTGTGTTGTCATTAGGGCTGTACCGAATTGGGGGAATTACTTTTTGTCTGAATAAGAATAATTGGAGTTATTATTATTATTATTTGGCCGAATCCAAACAGAATGTGAATAGTTACTGATACGTGATGTTGTCATTTTCATGAACGATATGTGTTACGACAAGATACCAGATGGT